>JAALOO010001365.1_pt1 | contig 16884 bp, 9 predicted proteins | sample 7257641 | NCBI WGS metagenome assembly JAALOO01 (sample SAMN14085613, study PRJNA598686) | mite metagenome | biome: ENVO:01001000; feature: ENVO:01001002; material: ENVO:01001226; isolation source: single female mite from University of Michigan culture on fish food culture... ...
CTCTCTCTCTCTCTCTCTCTCTCTTTCTCTCTCTCTCTCTCTCTCTCTCTCTTTCTCTCTCTCTCTCTCTGTGCGTGTCTGTTTTAGATCACCTAATTAGATTATGCATGATTCAAGTATGCATAAAGCATACACAGCACTCACAGCTCACAGAGCACACAAAGCTCACATTGAAGAACTGAGCCGGCCTAGCCCAGTGCTCCACATGGGAATAGCAGAGTTAGCAAAGTTAACAATAACAAGAGGAAAAGCTGCCTAGGTTTATACTTTTCATTCTACTTCTCTCTTTCTCTCTTTTTATCCCCTATCCACTTTTCACCCTCTTTTGATGGCAGATTTAGATGATAGTGGTATGAAAAAAGTACTCGTCAGTGCCAGTTGTTTCAAACAGTGAATGAACATGCACTGGTGTCTGTACTGGCCAAGGTGATTTGATAGGCGATTTTGTACAAGGCAGTCGGGCAAACACACACGCCCAATTTGCTGCAGTCCATCTAATAGAGCACACACACGCAAAATCAAGAGCCGTATTGATTAACACACGTTGTACAATGAACACACACACAAACTCAATCAAACCAGCCAGCCAACCTAGTGTTTGGCAAGTTGTGCCGACAATGATTAATAAATTAAAAATTTTTTTCTTTTTCTTTTCACTGCCTTCACGTCCAAACCTAGGTCACCCCGCCGCCGTCCTCAGTGTAGGACAAATGAACTGGCACCAGAAGAAAAAGCGTAGTTTAGTGACAACGCTGGCAAACTGAAAAGCAAAAATACTAAAAAAAGTTCAGGAAAAAACTAGATCAAAGCTAGTGCTTGGTAACCAATGAAACACACTGCACAAACACACACATTGCGTCAGTTGGTTGGCACAAAAGACGGAGAAGAAGAAGAAGAAGAAAAATAGTTTCAAAGACACTCAGGTTTTTACTGGAGTTGTGAAATGTGTGGCAACGGGCAAAAAGTGATGATTGTACGGCCGATCGAACAATTTGCCACTGACGCACAAAACAGCAAAAACTAAAGAAGAAGAAAAAAAGAAGAAGAAGAAACGGACAACTTTGAAACATTGTTGCTACCCTCTTTTTTCTACCTTTTTTCTCGTGACAATAACTATTAGCGAGCAAAACAAAAGTGCAGCGAGGTGGTAGTACGTGTACCAATTTAAATAATTTGTGAATGTCAACATAACTGAAATATAGTAACACATAAAAGAAAGAATAAGAAAAAAACTCGAGTAGCAGTGAGTAGAGTACCACCAGTACTGTTGTAGTGCAGCCCGAAAAGCTAGTAAACTTGAAAACGGCTGTTTGTCATAATTATTTGTGAGTGTACTAAACTTGCCACCTGTATAAATGGACTGATTGAGTGCACTAGCCGCACTAGTTTCAACAACAAAAGTAAAAAGTAAGAGGGAAAACAAAAATAAATCAGAAGACTATCAAAAAGCTGAAAGTAAAGTATAGTGAAGAGGCGAGAAGTACACACAAAAAGAGTGAGAGTGAAAGAAGATGCCGTCATCTTGATGATGATGATGATGACGGTCAAGTGTCATCAACTGCTGAAAAGCCGACAGCAGTAATTAGGTAGACTTTCACTTTTTATTCTCTTTTCATTTTATATACGTCTAGTAGTAAAGTGGTGGGTAAATACACCGCTCCGATGAGAATGCCACAAAATACTGACCGAAAAGTTAAGATAAAGAGCAGTGCTGAATGAATGAATTTGTGTGCTTGTGTTTGCGCCATCCGCGACAACAAGAGCACACTGCAACAACAACGGCGACTACATCAAAGAAAAATGGGCGACAAAAACTTTTTTGAGCAAACACACAAACAGCAGCAGCCTAAATCTCTATGATGGTAAAAGTTTTCAGGGGAATAAAAAATAAAAAGTATATGTTCACGTTTGCAAATGATGCCTTCGTTTTGTTGTTGTTGCCACTGCCTTTACCGTTTGTCGCATCAACGGCAGCTGCAACAACATCAGCAAAAACAGCAGCAGCGAAAAAATTGTGGCAACAGAAAAAAGACATAACAAAACAGAGCAGTCGGTTTGCTATATTTACGTGTGTTCTCTTTCATCTGGCCAGGCTGCTAACCTTCATCAGGCCACTGCTGTTGCTGTTTCTGCTGAGAACGAGTGAAGAAGAGAAAGGAAAAGAAGAAGAAAAAGTCACTGCAAGTGCAAACTTTCTCTTTCTCTTTCTCCTTCCTCTGTGTGTGTGTGTACGCTTGTGTACACAAAGTTAAATTGCCGAGTGCGATCCGAGAACTCACTCACTCACTCACTTACACACACTCTTTTTTAGCTGAATGGGTAGCAGTGTTAGTGGCATCGGCGTTTTGCCGTTAGTGCCCGCTAGTTGCGAGGGGTCATATTGCACAATCGAGTCAGTGTCAGTGTCGACATAAATGTGTGTGTGTGTGTGTGTGTGTGCATGTGGGCCAAAGGCTAAAACGATCCCTGCTTAAGCAATAAACTCATCGTCACCTTTCGATGATTTACAACACCGCACGGGCAGTCACAATCAGTTGACAGAAACATGCTGTTGCAGTGTGACAGTAGCGCTAAAGGCATCTATTTCATCAACTGCTACTTGCAAGTGTGAATGGCTGCAAAGTTTTTAAACAGTACACACATACACACACTTTTTCAATTAATAGGCTTAAAAGGGTGAATGAAATTGGTAGAATGGCTGCTTAAACAAGTGATGCTCAACGACAACATGAATGAATAAATAAATGAGCGAGTGAATGAGCGCAGTGTGTGTGTGCTTGTTTGCCAAAGTAATAAAAATATGATAATCAATTTGCATAAAACTTGAAAACTTTGTGTAAATTGGGTTGGGGCTGTTGCTGCTGCTGCTGCCGATTCTACTGTTTTTAATAGCAGATTGGGTAATTAGACTACGGTGCGTTGCCGCACGGACGCCGACGCCAGCTGACAGCAAACCGATTGAGGCTTTTGCACTGATTCATTTCTCACTACACATTTACACTTTGGATAATTGCACAAAAACAAAAACAGAAACAGCAACAACCCCAATGCAGACAGTAAAACAAGTACTTACGGGTTTTTTTCAAAGCAATATTCGACTTTTGTAGACTTCACCAACAAAACTCTGCGTTCAAAGTTTGTGGTAAACACGCGAGACACGTGTTTTGCTGCCCCACCGCTGCTGCAGCAGCAGCTGATGCTGTTGTTGTTGTTGTTGTTTTTCTTTTCTTTCTTTTTTAGAAAAAGTCTGACAGTGTAGCAGCCTTGTGAAGGAAAGAAAGAAGAAAAGAAGAAGAACACAGTGACTGACTCAATTGAGGCTGTGATTAGTGGTCAATTACGATTGAGATGAACTGGTGTGATCAGCAACAGCAGCAGTTGGTGAAGCAGTGCTGTGCAAAACAGTGGCTGAGAAAGTATAAGTGCTCTTGAGCTGGCTTCAATTGATGAACTGGCTGACTGGCTGACTGACTGACTACTGGGTGTTTTTCAGCAAATGAGTGAGTGTCTGTCTGTGTGTAAATGTGTGCTTTAGATTAAGCAGCCTGCTATGTCTTCTTTGCTTCTACTGATTTATATTTTATTGCATTTGAGGTTGCTTGAGTTGGCACTTTTCAGTTAAAATGAGAGAGAGAGAAAGATGAAGATGAGTGTGACACTGACTATCACAATTTAAAAGTGGTGGTGATGGTGGCGGTGGTGATTAATGATCAATTGGAGCTGAAAATGACCACACACGACTCATCAGTTATCCAGTGGGCTGAAGCACTGAATCACCTCGGCTCAGGCGCACCCTATCACCCGAACTGTGACTTTTGTTGGCTCATTCGATGCGTGAACTGCTGCTGTGACTAGAAAAGTGACCACCAATAACCACCAACAGCAAAAAGAAGGGAAAAAAAGGTATAAAGCGGCGGCGGTGGTGGTGGTGGTGAGCCTTTTTTGTATGAGTACTGGTTCTTCACTCTCCGCTTTCAAATACTATTTTATTCAGTATTCCTCCATACTGCGCTGCCGGGGGCTTCTTCGGCTTCTGCTTCGGCTTCTTTTACACTCTCAACTTTGTGCACAAACCAGTGCACTCATAGACAGACTTTAGACGCTTGGCAAAGCCGTGACGGCAGTCATTTGCTGGAAACTGGCAACATTCTTGCCAACGGCATTCGCCAACGGCGCCAGTGGCAACAGCGGGCACTGGGTGCTTTGAGCGCTACACACTCTCTTGCTGCGGCGGCGGTGTTTTACCACCCCAATTCAATTTGGCGCTCGGATGTGGATCTCTGCATCTGTGTGTGTGTGTGTGTTGATGTTAGGAGGAAGTGAAGGAAGTGTCTGCAGACGTCTGAAAAGATGAAGAGAACGAAACGAAAGAGGAAGAATTTGAACCAACGTAAAAGTGAAAGTGGAAGTGAAAGTGGAAGACTGAAGTGGTTGGATGTGGTTGCTGATGCTGAAATTGGCGGCGGGAAAGAGTGTGTGCTACTATTATTGGTAGTCGAGAATAGACTGAGGCAGAAGAAGAAGTAGAAGAAGTAGAAGAATTTAGCGACTGGTGACTTGCTGCCAGCTTACTGACTGACTGACTTGTTGGCTTCTTTGCTTCTTTTCCAATCTGACTGGTCGTGGCAAAACGAAGACGAAGACGAAGAAAAAGAAGAAGTAGAATACTAGAGAAGTGAATTGACTGAGCTGAAGACACTGAAGACACTCAGTTGCTGAGTTCTGCAGGACACACAGCCACACACACCACAACACACACACACACTCACTCTCGGGCTCTTGCTCTTGCTCTTACACGCTCATTCACTGACTCACTCACTTACACTCGCTCACAGACGACACTGGCGGCACTGTCTCCGACACGACACCACCACCACCATCAGCGGCAGTATTTGTCGTCGTCGTCGTCGTCGGCGAATCGGCGGCAGCAGAAGCAGCGGCGGCGACAACGGCTTCGGCGGCAGCAGAAGAACCTCCGCCGATGAGACTCAGAGCGTGAATGCCTCTGTCTCTGTCTCTGCCAGTCGATTTTTCTATGCCAGTGTGTGTGTGTGTGTGTGTGTGTGAGTGTACGAGGCAACTACTACTGAAGACTGCTGCTTCTGCTGCTGCTGCTATTGCCCTGTATGTCAGCTCGACAGTTGCTGCTGCTGCTGCTGCAGTGTTCTACCGCTGCAAACAGACAGACTGAAACAGCAGCAGCGGCAACGGCAGCGGCAGCCGCCGAAGCAGGCAGTTCTTGCACGCGTTGCCGTTGCAGCAGTTCTTTGCAGGCAGCATTCTCTCAGCATTCTCTCAGCATTCTCTCAGCATTCAGGCCAGCTCAGCAAAGCTCAACTCAGTGTTCAGCTCAGTGTTAGTGTGGCCAAGAGCTCACTGACTGCTCACTACCACCACCACCACCACGCGGGGCTCACTTACACGCTCACTTTTTCATTGAACACTTTTACACAGAATAGAACAGAACAGAACCGAACTGGTGAATAGAATACAGCCAAAGTTTCTCTTGCTGCTGCTGCAGCGGCGGCGGTCGTTGATGTCAAAGATAGAAGAAAGATTGGGGGAGGGGGAAAAATATCACTGCCACCACTACCACCACTGCCCCTCACCCTTCCCCTTTTCATTCTCTCCTTTTTACCAACTCCAGAAATAGGACTGAAATGGAATGGAAAGAATGGTCAACTGACCGACGGAATAGAGCTGGTCGGTCAAACCAGGCTTGGTCACAAAGTGTGTTGGGGTGTGTGTTAAAGAGAGTAAGGCTTCAATTGCTTCAACCCTGCCAAAAAGAAGAAGAAAGGGAAAAACCCAAAAAAGAAGAGAGAGAGAGAGAGAGAGAGAAAGAGGAATTTTTGTGCTGCGCCAGCGACAAGCGGCGACGATCGACCTCGTTGGTCGTCGCCGTCCGCAGTCGTCGGCTGTGCTTCTTTTCTTAGTCTTTTTCTACTTCTTCTTTTTCTTCTTCTTTCTTTTTTTGTTGCAAAGTGAGAGTGATGGTAGAGAAAAATGTCTGTCGGCTGCCGCAGACCCGCAATAGTAAATGGTGAGAGAGAAAACAGCATCAATGGAGGATATGGAGCCAAGTTAGAGAGAGAGAGAGAGAAAGAGAGAGAGAGAGAGAGAGAGAGAGAAAGTACGATAGTGTGTGTGTGAGTGTGTAAGTGAGAAGAGTCGGCAAAAAGGAAGAAAACTGCTCAGATTCTTTCTAGAGAGTGGACGGGCACGTTCAGTTCCTTCTACACAGTGCACCCAAAAAACTGAAGGAGAGCTGAATGGCTGTCAGTTATCCGGATCGCTATCATTCTCTCTGCCTCTCCTTCTTTCTTTCTTTCCTATCTTTTTCTCTTAGTAGTAGTAGTAGTAGTGAATGGCGCCCTTACTACGACAGTTTATGTCTACACTGTACAAGTCTCCCAAGTTTTTTCCTTTCACTACAGCACCAGGGCAGATGTGACCGCTGTGCCAGCCAGCCAACCAGCCACTCACTCACTCGGCCCGATTTTGTCCGATTCTGGTGTCTCGGCAATCGTGGTGCTGTAGTGTCTATGACGGAGACAGAAACAGAAACGGCACCAGAGTTAGAGAGAAGCATAGAGAGCAATTGGCGCCAGCGCCAACAACAGCAAGCTCACTTGCTCGCTGCAGCTTGTCAGGCATTTTACTGCCAAAAGTTTAGCAGCTGGCAGTTTGCTGCTGCTGCTGCTGCTTAGCTGCCTTAGCTGCCAAACTGCTGCAATTGCCGCAGAAGCATTTTTCCTCTTTTTCATTTTCATTCTTTCTTTCCTTTTTCTGCCGGACGCTCATGCGCTCCACCGTGGCGCCCTTTGCCTGACGACCAGTGCCGAAACAGTGCCCGGATAGAGAAAAGAAAGGAGAAAAAAAGAGAAAATTGAGAGAGAGAGAACTGCCCAAAAATGTTGGACTTTTACTACTACTATTACTAATACAACTGCTGCTGCTTCTGCCAAGGCTCTGGCAAAACGCGAACGGTTTAAATTTCAAAGCGTTTTGCGGTCAAGCCAAGCGTTTTAGAGGAACTAAAAACTTGCATAGTTTGCACAATTTAGCTGTGTTTCCAGCCTGACAGTGCGCCCCATTGTTTTGCCACTGGCCACGCACAACTTTTTTTCTCTTTTTAATTTGTAAGTTTTTGCAATAAAAAAAGAAAAACTGTTTTTCATTTGTTTGAAGTATCACTCACAACGCAACACTGGCGTCGAAAAGCACTGCAAGAAAGCAAGCAAGCAGGGGGCAGCCAATAATACAACACAACACGTTGCTGACTTGTAGTCGCACACACACACTTGAGAAAGCTCAGCTCTCAGACAGCCTCACTGTACTGTGAACTAAAGATTAAATATGATGTGCTAATGTGGCTGATTGTGGTACAAAAGAGAAAAGAAAACGAATAAAAATTCGAGTGAATTGAGCAAAGTGACAGCCAGTGGTAATTGAGCGGCTTCCGTTTTAACCCATTTTAGAAATCATGAATTATGCACTTTTAGCGTGTATTTTCGTTTTTCATTTCAGTTTTACAACGTTTATGTATTAGATAAAACAAGGATAAAAGTGCACTCCTAGTTAAAAGTGTTTCTTTGTGAGTAATGTTTAGCTATTAAGCAAAAAAGAGAGAAAATGAATGGTTTGAATAACAATGAGCAAAATTGTCGACTTTTTAGTTTGGTTTTTTCACACAGGTTTTCAAGTTTTTTGTTGCATTAATAGCCGGTATTTGTGCTGCCTTTTCTACATTTTTTTCTAATAAAACATACATTACTCAAAAAGCGGTGAGAGAGAAACAACAGCTTAGGAGCTGTTTATCAGGTGAAACACTACATTTTAATAAAAAACATTAGCAGTAGCAGCTTTAGTGAAAGCCAATTGTATAGACTGCTTCACTGCCACAGTATCTCATAGTGTTATTTGTTTGGGTGAAATTCAAGTGTGGCGGTTAATTTAATGTTGAGCATGTAGTAGTGCAAGCGATGAGGATGAAAATGAGCCGCCGTTAATGACAGCACACGCAAGGCTGTGTTAATTGCCATCACACACACACACACAGGTTTCCCACGCAACTATACAAAGGAGGTATTGATGCGGCGGTGGCGGCAACAGCAACAGCAGGTTCAATGGCTCAAGGTGTACAACCAGGGAGAGAGAGAGAAAGAGAGAGACAGAAATATGCAGTCACTTGTTTGCTGCAGTGGAACTTGTTCTCAGAAGTTTGCGGCAGGTGAGTGTGCCAATGACCAAACAGCGAACTAGGCAACGGGGAAAACTGATCAAGTACTGAACGGAGTGAAAAGGTGTACGGTAGTACGGTAGACAGCAGCTGTAGTAGGCAGTAGTACATCGAGGCACTGACACAGGTGCCCACGCCAGTGGCATACGTGGCCCCGACGTTGCACTGAATCTGCCCCTCTTCAATGTGCTCTTCTGTTTACCTAAGCCCCCTCATTGAGCTGAGTGCAATTGGCGGCAACAGTCAACAAGCGGTGCTAATTAGCAGCATCAGCAGCAGTCTGTGCACAGTGCTGGCAACATTATAACCTGGGCACTTTACTAATCAAAGGTGATTTTTGACAGTGAAGATGATGATGATGATGATGATGATGATGGTAATGATGGGCTTATTGATATTGAAAAAATAAAGTGCACTTTCAAGGGATCTCCGGTCAAGTGTGTTTACTATAATAAACTGTACTTGTTTAAGTCAAATTTTGCTTAATTAAACTTTACTTTGAAATTTTTTTAAGCAAAAACACAATGGTTGTAAGATTGCTCAAAAAGTTTACTGGTATTATTTGCTTTTTGGAAAAGTGTTTTTCAAAAATGACAAATTGGAATGTCGCCAATGAATTTTAAAGTGCATGTACAATATATGAATAAAGTTTGTGTGATTGTATGAACAAAACAAGTGCATTAGCTGTAATAGCTAATTAATTATTTTTAAACATGTTAAGCCAACTAATTAGGCAACTACTGGCAGAAAAATAACATTAAGAGCTTTTGACTTTTAGCTTGCACTGCATTAAAACTTTTGTGCTATTTCAGTAACTGTACAGTAAAAATTTTATTTCTACCATTATAAAATCAAACCGTAAAACTTAAACCTAATACAAAGCAAATTTTTTTTTGAATTTTTATAGTCTATTGTTGAAACTGACTTCATTGACAGTAAAAAGTTTTGTTCTCAAGTCAAAGTTGAAAAAACAGTTGCCAGAGTTTCTACAGCGAAAAGCTTAACAAAAAAAGCAGCAGGAATAAAGTGCAAAAAAACGGCAAACTAGAAAAAAACGAAATTAAGCTCTACACTGTGAACTCATTTGTAGTGGGGCAGCCACACACACATTGAAAACTAGAAAAGAGCAAAAGTTAATTGTGTTTTTTAAAATTCATTGGAAAGTTGCACTTTGATTCTACTTTTTTTCTTTTTGACAATGTTCTCCCTCTTGTCTGTTTATTTAGCAGTCCAGAAAGCAACCCAGAGAGTGTGTCATTGTCGCTGTCACTGTCATCAGCTTGCCCAGAAATGACCAAATTGGAAAAAATGGACAGGCACATTCATACACACACACACTAACTGCTGCTGCCGAATTGGAGTGCCGAGCAGTGCAGCAAATGCAAATGCCTTTTATTGGCCACCAGTTAAGTGCTGAGAAATTGCTGTTGCTGTTGCTTTTGCTGTCGTTGCACTAACTGACCGCTCTACCAATGACTTGCCCTTTAATTGACATTCCATTTGCGGCATGAAGAATGAGCCTACACGAATGTAAATGTGCAAACAGCATGGAATGAGGCCAAGAGAATAAATGCGTTTTAGTGTGAGCCATCAGTTTGCAAATTACACTCAAATTGATCAGCAAAAGGAAAACCGGAAAAATGTCAATATTCTAAAATAAAAGTTTTTGGTGTTACGTAACTTAACAAAAAAATGTGTTTAATTTTTATATTAAAAATTGGACAGTAATATTTAAAAAATGTGAAATAAAAATATAGAATGCTCACCATTTTAAAAATTGACAGATTTTAAAAAAATTTAAACTAAATTTTTTATTTTAAATTAATATATTTTTATTTAAAAACATGTCTACATTTTGGAATTTACATAAAAATGCACTTTCTTTAATAAATCGTCGCTAAAAGTTTTTTTACAAAAAGTTTTAGCACTAAAGCAATAAAAGATAAAAGTATTTCAGCAAGATTTAATACTGTGATTGCTTTCTGTAATTTACATTTTTTAGAATCACATTAAAAAACGTTGCAAAAAATTTTACAATTGAATTTTTAAATTGCATATTCAAATTTGATAAATTTTAAAATAAAACTTTATTAGTTTTTTATTTAGTTTATTAATGTTTAATAAAAACAACAATTTAATGTTAAACTAAAAAACCCTGTTTTCTAAACTGAAAAATTTTTTTTGCATGTTTCAACTACGACCAGCATAAACTAAAGATGTTTGCGTAAAAGGCGTTGACTAAACTTCAACGCTGAATTGTACTGTCTGGTAAATAGCCAAATGTCAATAACAATTACTGATCAATTGGAAATGATTGCCGCCCATTTGCCGGCCAATTGATCAGACGTGGCAAAATGAATTGACAAACAAATGAATAAGTTCGCCATAATAAAGAATGTTTTTTATTTATTTTTAGTGTTTAAAAAATCTAGGCGTGTTTAACAAAAACAACAACAATTATAATTTATTTTGGTAAAATAATAACAGTGGACAAACTTATAAAACTTATAAAAATGGTTTTGTGTAAATATTTTAAAGTTACTCAGACAGTATCATGTGCAAAATTTTAAAAATGATATTAAAAGTAATAGTCATTAAAGACGTGAGTTTGACTCAAGTATAACTGAAAACCGTTTAAGCAGTTTTTTCTGGCAAAGTTAGTTTTAATTGCCCATGCTTATTTAGCTTTTGCTTGTTTTGATAGGCTATCAACTTTTTTAAAAGTTAATATCTGGTTCATGTTAAAACGTTTAAATGAAACTTGATCAGTTAATTATAAAAAATGACTTTTATATTGATTTGTTACAAGAAAAAAAATGTGAAATGCTTTTATAAATATAAACTTTGCTGCAAGTTGCATGCGTACGTTTTGATTAATAGTAATAAGCTTAATAATAATAGAAAGAAGGTGTGCATAGTGATAGTTGTGGTGGTTGTAGTGGTGGTCGTGGCGGTGGTAATGTTGTTATTTATTCTAACCAAGCTTGCACTTTTCCTGTCTCCAGTGGCAAGAGCCTTGGCAAAGAGAGCAAAAGCACTCGTCTCTCTAATCCAATATATTAATTAAGTAATTTAATTATTGAGTTTTATGCTGGCTAACGTTATTGGTTTATCTTCACTCTCTTTGAAACATGGTGTTAGTGCCATTTGCTTTGCTGGAACTTGCAATTAAATTTTGCACAGTCCTTAGTTTTATGAATATAATTTTTCTTTTGTAATTTTTTGTTATGATTCTATATCAACAATATCTGCACAATGCTACTTTGTACAAGTTAAACTTTAGCATTAATTATAAATTTATGTTGTGTTTTGGTTATCATGTTAATTACATTGCTCCATTCTGTCAGTTAATAAACCTTATAGTGGTAAAACTAATAACAATATTTTTAATAATTTTTGATTTTTTAAGCATTTGCTGCTCTTTTTTGTTTCTTAATTCTTTTGTTTTACTTTTTGTTTGTTAAAAACAATAAAATTTCTAACTATTCACCATGAGTGCTCAAATTAAAAAAGGTTAGCGAAAATGAGCAATTGACGTTCACTGCTAGAACCTTATAATAATCATACAAAACACTGTTAAGTAACAAAAATTGGCAGTCAGCAGTGTTTGGGTTTTGTTTGCGTAGATAAAAGACATAAAGAAAGCTAATTAGGTTGATTTAAATTTAAATAAACTTAAAAGTTGAGCATTATATTTCTATTTATATTCATTTACTGAAAAAATAATAAATACAAAAGATAAATTAATAAATTGGATTACAAAAAACAGTGTTCTCATTTGAAAAAACTGTAATTTTATCATTGAAGAAACACTTTTTAAAATCAAAAAAATTAATTTATTAAAAAAATTTTTGTTGTGAAAAATTTAAATTTTAGATTATTTATTTTAGTTTTTATCAAAATTCACAATGCACAATAATTTTTTGGTAATGGCTAGTTGACTAACAAAAGTAAACATATAAATTAAAATAAGAGATAGTTAAAACAAGTAGGTCTAGAAGAAACGTGAGCCAGCAACTGAAACTAATAAAAACTGAAAAATGTTCACAAGAAGTTGAATAATTTTTTAACATCATCTACCTGTTTGCTACTAAAATTCAAATTTAAAATTAAACAAAATAATACTTTTGATTTAATTAAAACAACTAATTAAAATATTTTAATAAAATAAAAACTTTACATGCTATTAACTAATAGTTGACGGTTTTGATCTTTAATGTAACTTTAACTTTTTTATTATAAAACATTTAATAATAGATTGGTTCATTTAGTGCATCGGTATTTAAAAACGCAAAAAACAAAAAAATGCAATTAAGAAAATGATGATGAATAAAATGGAAAAAGAAAACTGACATAGGTTGTAACGGGTAATATTGAAAAAGCATGACAGTTAGTTATCTACTTGGTTTGATAACAATCGTACAAAAAGCTAAAATTTAATACAAAATTGTGCTAAAATAAAAAATTTTAATGCAAAAATATATTTCAAATACGAATAAACTCAAAAAACCAATCAATCATTCTTTTTAAATTTGTTTTAGCACTGAAAACAAATTTTTTTATTTAAACGAATAATAAATTTTAAGATTAAATAAAACATTTTTAAAAATGTTACTTATAATAACAATAAAAATAGCAAAATTTAAATATTGTTGACCTAAAAGTTTTAATTTTTTTGTAATTTAAAAATAAGTTGCCTAATTGAATAATAGTTATCCATTAATTTAAAAAAATATTTGTTTTGAAATCAAGCAAATTAAATCCAAGTTTTTGGATTTAAAAACTTACATTAATCATTAATCAAAAATTAAACTTACATTTGATTTGTTTTAATTAAAAAACAAACAATTTTGTAATGTACGATTTTAACTTAAACAAAAAATTTGTTAATAACACATTGTTTTAAAATTAAATGTAGTTACACTTTACTGTAAACTATTATTTAAAACATAAATATTTGCTAATAACTTTGATTGTTTGATGATTGTGACACAGAACAACTTATACAAATAAATTTCAATTAAATGTTATCAGTAAACTTTTACTAAAAAAATTATTTAAAACAATGGCTGTTTTTATAATTGTTTAAATGTCAAATGAATTAAAAAAGTTGTAAAAAACATAAAGAACTGAGATGAAAAATGATGATATAAGGGCAAACATAAGCCAGTTAAAAAATGGAGGTGTGTGAGTATATGAGTTGTTGTTGTTGTTGATGAGTGAGTGTAGTCTGCCCTTAGTGACTAGAGAGTCATGACTGATTGTCGGTAATTGTGAACCGGTGCTCTCATTTCACCAGAACTTTTCTTTTGCTTTTGCCAGCACCAGTTTGCCACCACTGGTTTTCTCACTTTCACTTGTCTTTTTACCGGTCGGCGTCATTGGCCGCCTTGCTGACAGTCACCCACAAAAAATGTGTGTCTCGGTGACGGTGTAAAGGACGACACGAATGTTCTCTGTTGATTTGCTGGTGTTGAAGGCGGTGGTGGTGGCGGTGGCTGTAGTGGCAGTGTCGTGGTAGTTTTACTTGAACTAAACAAAGAACAGGGAAAAGGGCACCGGCAACAACTAACTAAAACATCGAAAATAGACACCCGCTTTTAGTCGTAACCGTCATCAGACTGTCATAGTTGTCAGTTTGTTATAACAACAGCATTTTTGTCCGACGAACTAGGAAAAAGAAGAAATGGAAAAGGGGGAAGGTTTTTAATGGCTAGTTTCAACTGATTTTCTATGCATACTTGTTGTTTTAAAAACGTAGAAACATTATCAATTAATTTATACTATCACTGTTTATAAAAACCAGCTTTATTTAATTGTATAAACAAAAAAATTTAAAAAATTTGATTGTATTACTGAATAGTTAAACAATCAAATAAAATAAAAATTATAGCATTTATTTTAATCCTAAAAAATAAAAATTGTTTTTTACATTTGAAGATGCTAATGCTTTTAACGTTTTTTTTGCAAACAATCTTTGGCATTTACACTTCACATTGTCTAGACTATTGTAATGCCAAGTATTTGTTCATAGAAATACTGTCAAAAAAAGTTGTTAAAAATTGCAATAATTTAAAAACTTAAATTTTAAACAAAATAAAATTCTGAACTTGACAACTTTTGCTAACTGTTTTTGATGAAATTTAGTATTGTTAAAATAAAAAAATCAGTAAAATGTAAATATGTCAAAAAACTAAAAAACAAAATAAATCAATGCAGTTCAGCTAGCAACCTGCTGTGGCCACAAATGAATAATGCATTTTGCTGTTGAATATAAAAACAATTTTTTTCAATTTTGCTTGAATACCATTATCATCGGTTGCAAGAATTTAAAATTTTTTAAAAATAATGTAAAAAATGATTTGTTAAAAGAGTGACAACAAATTGTCTTCAAAATTTTCACATACTCAAAAGTTGTTGAGTAGCACATCATTGGAAAAATTAAATTGCCTTGATTACTAATATGCAAATATCTAAATAGAGTCCAGAGAGGTTTCCGAGAAAACCAGGTTTAAAGTTGACCAAAATATGCTGTTTTGCGACAGCACTGCAGCTTCATTCCGTTAGATGGCGAAAGCAGCAGCAGGTGAAACACAGCCAAAGGTACAGTTTGGACCAGGTTTTCTCGGAAATCGTTCGATGCTCCATTTAAATATTTACATATTAGTAATCAGGGCAGTTTTACCTTTCCAATGATGCGCTACTTAACAATTTTTGAGTATGTGAAAATTTTGGAGACATTGCTTATGTGAATTTGTTGTCACTCTTTTATGTCAATGAATCATTTAAATAATTAATTGTATAAAACGTCACTTTGTTTTATCATAAGAAATCAAAATGCAATTTTTAAAAATTTATATTTTTTAATTTACACTTATTTATGATTATTTTTTGGACCAAAATTAAGAATTAATTATTTACAAAAAATATTTAAAAATTGTGTTTAATTTTAAATAATGGGAATGATGTCAAACTGAAAAAGTTGAAAGGTGTTTTGCCTTGTTATCCATGTCATAAAAACTATGTTAAGTGACGAATGGTCTCTAGAACCTGTCAAACCAAACGGCCAATAAGTGCAGGGCCACTTGTCAACAGTAAACTGACAAAAAAATGAAATTTTGTGCCAAAAAAATAAACAAGCATATTGCGTCTAGTAGACATAGTAAAAGTTACTCAAATAAATTGCTTAAAATAAATAAAATGCCATTGGCAAAAAAAAATATTGGCAACGACAGTTTTGACGCATCTGCATTCATGTCAACAAAAAACAAATTTTATTGAGCACAATGTTTTCTAATTTATGGTAATTTAATTAATTCAAAACATGTTTTGATTGTGTAAAATAATCACACTTAAATTAACAAGTTTTTTCGTGTGTCAAACTTTCAAAATAACAAAAACTTAAAATTTACTGCGTTTAGTGTTGCAAACTGAAATTTTAATAAAAATTAAAAAAATTAAAAAATATAATTTATAAAAAAGCTTAAGACTGAAATAACTGAATTGATAACGTATAAAAACGTTGATTTAATATTTTTGTTTTAATATTTTTGATTTTAGTCTAAATTGAAATTGTTTTGTAAAGTGAACAATTGTCCAAAACGATTCAATTGTTTCTAAAATTTATTTTTTACTTGAATAAGCTTTTTAGAGAAACGAAAAATGCATAAACAAAAAAAATTTTTTTGTGTCAGTTTAAGTGAAATAAAATAGAAATAACAGCACAACTGATGAGTGAACTTTGTAATTCAAACGAGGTTCAAAAAGAAAACAGTGTAAATCTAAAAAATTGAAAAAAGAGTAGTCGGAAAGAAAAACCGACAGCAGACTGAGATATTAAGAAAAACTTAATGAGATTGCATCAAAAACCCAAAAGCTTTTTTTTATGTGCGCCTTTCAGTGTGTGTATTTCTTGTTTTCACTGTCTTTGTGGTTAATAGAAAAAATATTTTACCGTTTGTAAATTGAAAAACTAAAAAAGATAAATTTAATAGTGGAGCATTGCGATAGTGCTTAAATTGCAAAGAAAAGCTAAAAATAATTTGAAGTTTCATTGAATAAAAAGGTGCGGCAACTGCTTTAACAAATAAAAAACTGCAAAAAAATCAATTTTAAAACAATATAACAAATAAGATTTAAATAAAATGAAAATTGAAAAAAATCAAAAAATTTAAAATTAAAAATAAGAAAAAATAACATAACAAAATTTAAATGCTGGCTGTTTTTTATTGGGAAAACTTAATTGCTGTTGCAATTACATTTGTTTTTTAGCAGTAGCAGTTGTGATAGTAACAGTTTGGCGCTCGGCAAAAAACAGGTGCCAGAAAGTTGACAGTTTACGATGCTGCCAGAAAAGGCGGCTTTAGCCAAATGCACAATGTTTACCAGTCAGCAAAACAGAGAGTCTGTTTGCGAGGCAAATGTGTTTTGGTTGTTTGTGTGTGGGCTATAATTGAGCCAGGACAGGCATTGAATGTAGCAAAAACTGAAAAAGATAAGAAATGGTGAGTTTGTCTGTAGGTGTTTATTTGTGATTTCGAGATGGTTGTCTTACGTTGGCCAACTATTTAAAGGCTTGGAACTAATATTAACCAGTACGTTACAACAAATTGGTCTCACTGATTAAAATACTTCCCATTGTG
>JAALOO010001366.1_pt1 | contig 16875 bp, 12 predicted proteins | sample 7257641 | NCBI WGS metagenome assembly JAALOO01 (sample SAMN14085613, study PRJNA598686) | mite metagenome | biome: ENVO:01001000; feature: ENVO:01001002; material: ENVO:01001226; isolation source: single female mite from University of Michigan culture on fish food culture... ...
GGTACAGTGACGATTGCAATTGAAGAGGGACTCATTATCCCTAAAGTGCCTGGAAAGCTACGTTTGGAAACTCCTGCAGGTTTGGTACTCATCGATTATAAGCAGAAGGGCGAAAAAGTAGAGTCTGTAAAACTTACCAACGTGGCTTCCTTCCTTTATTTAGAAAATCTCGTTGTAGAATGCCCGGATCTAGGAGAAATCTATGTCGATGTAGCCTATGGAGGTAATTTCTATGGTATCATTGATCCACAGGCAAACTTCACAGATATCGCTGACTTTTCAGCAAGTCAGTTGATTCATTATGGAAAGTTGATTCGCAGCCTGTTGAACGAAAAATATGAATTTCAGCATCCCCAAGATGCTAATATTCATGGTTTAACTCATATACAGTGGACCGGTCGCACGCGCAATGCAGACTCCTGCGGCCGCAACGCCGTGCTTGTCGGGGAGAATGCATTAGATCGGTCGCCATGCGGAACAGGAACATCAGCCCGAATGGCACAGTGGTACGCGAAAGGAAAACTCAAACAGGGTGATACCTTTATTCATGAAAGCTATATAGGTTCACAGTTTACCGGAAAAATTGAAGATACCTTAAAGGTTGCTGGGCGTGATGCGATCATACCCTCCATCGAAGGATGGGCGCGTATAACGGGCTACAATACAATTATTATTGATGATAATGACCCTTATAAAGAAGGGTTTCAAGTGATGTAAAGACGAAGTAATAACAATGCAGTGGAGAATAGCAAAGGTACGGTACTAATAATTGGAGCTGGGATAGCAGGGCTATCGTCAGCTTTTTATTTGGTAAAGGATGGTTGGAATGTGACCATCCTAGATAAAAAAAGTGATATACAGAATTGTTCGTACGGCAATGCCGGTATGATTGTTCCTAGCCATTTTACACCTATGGCCGCGCCAGGTATTGTGGCCCAAGGGATAAAATGGATGTTTAACAGTAAAAGCCCTTTTTATGTTCGCCCAAGTTTAAGTTGGAAACTGATGGATTGGGGAATGAAATTTTTAAAACATGCCAATCGTCAGCACGTCGACAATAATGCTGAAGTCTTAGGAGCCTTGAATTTATATAGCTCACGACTTTACGATGAACTTTCTACAGTAGCGGATTTTGACTTTGAGCTGCAACAGAATGGAATTATCATGATGTACAAAACCAAACAAGTACAACATGAAGAGCAGGAGATGGCACTTCGTGCAAAAGATCTTGGTTTGGATGTGGAACTATTGGATGCCGCTCAGGTACAGGCATTAGAACCGAAAATGAAAGTCGAAGCTTTGGGAGGAGCTTATTACAAATGCGATGGAAAACTATATCCCCAGAAGTTAATGGATCAGCTGATCACTTTTCTAAAGCGCAGTGGTGTACGTATTCATGATGACGTGGAAGTTTCTGGTTTTAAGCAATCAGGGGGTAACATACAAGAGGTGCTCACAAGTAAAGGTAGTTTTAAAGCAGATCAATTTGTATTGACTCCAGGTGCAGATTTACCGAACCTTAGTGCTAAACTGGGCATGAAAATGCCGTTAATGCCCGGTAAGGGTTATTCTTTTATGTATACGCCAAAAGAACAAATGGACCTTGCTCATGCGGCTCTTTTGTTGGAAGCAAGGGTGGCGGTGACCCCGATGAATAATCAGATACGTTTTAGCGGCACCATGGAACTCGGCCGGGCGAATGATAAGATCAATATGAATCGTGTTAAAGGTATTATCGAGTCAATACCGTCTTATTATCCAGACCTTAAGATAGACTATCCGCAGCAGAAAGTATGGTACGGTTATCGTCCCTGCAGCCCAGATGGACTTCCATATTTAGGACGATGTCGAAAAATTTCCAATTTGACAGTTGCGGGCGGTGGTGGAATGATGGGATTGAGTTTGGGTCCTGCCTTTGGGAAGTCCGTTGCCGATATTATAGATGAAAGACCGTTAGCGGTAGAAATCTCGAACTTTCGCCCAGACCGATTTGATTGATAATTAATTCTTAAAAAACCAAAATATGATACGAGCAAAAAAGAATTTGGTAAATATGGCTATCACTAGTTTTTCTTTGCTTGTTTATTTAAATTTTTCTATGGCACAAGAACGAGACCTTTACGCGCATACTACACCCATAGAACCCTATGTGCTGCAGTATGGACACGACGTGCAAGCTGTTAATTATTTTTACGGACCAATGCCTGAGGGGGGTGGTTTACAACTAGCCGCAGCATCTCCAGAACAACTAACGCGCTTATTGGAACTGGATAACACCTATTTAAAAAAACTGGCTGATTTTCCTTATAATCAATTAAACACCTCTGGACAGGTCGATTATATCCTTCTTAAGCGAAAGATTGAAGCCGACATTATACAGGTTAAGCAGCACATTACGGACTATGAAAGGTTAAATGCATATCTATCCGTTGCGAAGGATATTTTCGATTTTGAGAAAATCCGTAGACGTGGGGCTGCAGTCGATGGGCAGCAGCTTGCTGCTATGTTTCAAAAATCAAGCAATACTCTAGAAGCAAAAATTAGTGAGATTGAAGCGGCAGGCCCAATTCCCTATGCTGATGCTGATTTTTTAAACCAAGTGATTACTTCATTAAAATTACGGTTAGCGAGTTGCTATAGGTTTTATAAAGGCTATGAGCCCACTTTTTCCTGGTGGGCCGAGCAACCTTATCGGCAGCTTGTATCCTCTCTAGAGATGTACCAGCAAACCTTAAACAACAACAGTGATTGGCAGGTATTTGATGACGGAAGTAAGATTGGAGGAACTCCAATTGGCCGGGAGGCATTAAATCAGCAGCTGCAAGATGAGATGATTGCCTACAATGCGGATGAATTGTTGCGCCTTGCCGATCAAGAGTTTGCGTGGTGTAAGCAAGAGCTGTTAAAGGCTTCCCGTGAGATGGGACATGGAGACGATTGGAAAGCAGCACAAGAGGAAGTCAAGAATTCATATGTGCCCGTTGGTCGACAACCGGAGTTAATTATGAAACTTTTTGATGATGCGCAACAGTTCATTCAAAAACATGAGCTAATGGACATTCCTCCGCTTGCCCAGGAGACATGGGGAATGATCATGATGAGTCCAGAGCGTCAGCTAATTAATCCGTTTTTTACCGGAGGACGAGAGATCAGCATTTCCTACCCCACTGATGAGATGAGTCAGCCAGATAAATTAATGAGCATGCGTGGGAACAATCCGTATTTCTCGCGCGCAACGGTGCAACATGAGTTGATCCCCGGTCATCATTTGCAATATTTTATGAACAGAAGATACATGCCCTATCGTGAGGAGGCTTTCAATACGCCGTTCTGGACCGAAGGATGGACACTGTACTGGGAGTTATTACTATATTCTAAGGGGTTTGCCGAAACTCCCCAGCAGCGAATAGGTATGCTTTTTTGGCGCATGCATCGCTGTGCACGAATTACATTTAGCATTAAGTTTCACTTAGGGCAGTGGACTCCCCAGCAGTGTATAGACTACCTAACCGATCAGGTGGGATTTGAAACAGCCAATGCTCATGGTGAGGTAAAACGATCCTTTGAAGGCGGATATAGCCCTCTGTATCAATTGGCTTACCTAGTTGGTGGATTACAGTTGATGAGTATAAAAAATGAGCTTGTGGAATCTGGGAAGATGAGCTATAAAACGTTTCATGACCGAGTTATTAAAGAAAATTATATGCCCATGGAAATGTTGCGGGCCATATTGATTAAACAAGACCTTCCCAGTGATTACAAGACGAGCTGGAAATTTTATAATTTTAAATAACACCGCAGGAAATGACAAACAAGGGTGGTACATTTCATAAATCCATGGGGTTGCTGGACGCGACGATGCTTGTTGCTGGAAGCATGATTGGATCCGGTATTTTTATCGTATCGGCGGATATTTCTCGGCATACCGGATCTGCGGGTTGGTTGATGATCGTGTGGATCATTTGTGGATTTATGACTCTTGTGGCTGCGCTTAGTTACGGGGAGTTAAGCGCTATGTTCCCAAAAGCTGGAGGCCAGTATGTATACCTTCGCGAAGCATATGGACCCCTGGTGAGTTTTGTCTTCGGATGGACTTTTTTTGCTGTCATTCAAACGGCAACTATTGCTGCCGTGGGTGTAGCATTTGCGAAATTTACGGCGTACCTTTTTCCATTTCTAGATGAAGATGTTTATCTTTTTAGTATTGGTGATTATCATTTATCAGCAGCTCAGGTCTTATCGATAGCGGTCATCCTTTTGCTAACCTTTATCAACTCCCGTGGCATAAATTCGGGTAAACGAGTACAAACGACAATTACGCTCATCAAAATCTTTAGCCTTCTATTTTTGGTTCTCGCGGGCTTCCTCGCCTTTAAATATGAAATATGGAAGTTGAACTGGCTCAACGAGGGTGCCTGGAATCTGCAGAAATTAAGCATCAATGGTAACCTGGAGCACTATAGTTCCTTTGGAGCTTTTGGTGCCATCTCTGCGGCGATGGTAGGTGCACTTTTTAGCAGTGATTCCTGGCATTCCTCCTCGGCTGTAGCAGGTGAAATTAAAAATCCCCAGCGTAATATCGGTCTTAGCCTAGCTTTAGGGACGCTGATAGTAACTGCCGTTTACCTTCTTACTAATTTGATGTACACGAGCGTACTAGAGATAAATCAGATGGCGGCCTCACCGAAGGATCGCGTCGGTATGCGCGCTGCGCAGGAAATATTTGGATCCTTCGGAGTCACCTTAATCGCAGTCATGATTATGATAAGTACGTTTGGTTGTAATAACGGACTTATCCTCGCTGGTGCTCGTGTTTATTATTCAATGGCGCAGGACCGTTTATTTTTTAAAAAAGTTGGAACACTCAATTCAAGCGGTGTGCCAGGATATGCACTTTGGTTACAAGCGTTGGTTGCCAGTATGTGGTGCCTTAGCGGAAAGTATGGCGACCTTCTTGATATGATAACCTGTGTGGTGGTTATCTTTTATGTGCTCGCCGTTGCGGGCGTTATAAAGTTGCGGTACATTCGTCCTGATTATCCTCGACCGTATCGGGCATTTGGTTATCCCTTTTTGCCGGTAATTTATATTTTAATGGGTACAATGTTCATCGTACTGCTCCTGATTTATAAACCAGATTATACGGTGCCTGGAATTGGAATTACTATGCTTGGAATTCCATTATATTATATTGTAAGAAAAAAGAATAATCAATAGAAGATGTTTAGAATTTTATGTTGCCTGGTATTAACAATATTACACGTATCAATCTGCTCCGCGCAAGGTACAATTTCAGATTACAAGCGCGCTAAGCAATATAAAGCGGAGTTCACTGGTAAACTTTATAACGCCCCTCTAGCAAGTGGATGGAATGAGGAAGGTACCGAATTGTGGTATGAAAAACAAACCCCGAATGGACGCGTCTTCATGCTGGTAAATGTCCAGGAGCGCAGTAAAAAGGCGATTTTTAAATTAGATGAACTGCTTACTTCTTTACAAAAAAAGATTGGACACTCTGTTGGTGATGATGCCCTAGATCGGGGAAAGATGAAACTTGTTAAAGGAAATTTCGAATTTGAACATGAGAGCTATGAATGGTCCTGGGATTTTATCAATAAAAAGCTGGTGCAGCAAGAGGCTGTAAAGAAGGAGGATCAATCTAATTATTGGGGACGAATTTCAGATGATAGTGAGGGCGAAGGGATTACATCCCCCGATGGAAAGCAGATCGCTTTTGTCAAAGAAAGTAATATTTTTGTTCGCCCGGCAGCCGACACCATAAATGTCAAGCAATTAACGTTCGATGGTTCTCCAGAGGAATACTATTCAGCGCAAATACATTGGTCGAAGGATAGTAAAAAGATTGCGGGCAGCAAAGTTCGTCCTGCACCCATACGTCAACTAACTTTGATAGAGTCTTCACCGATAGATCAACTGCAACCAAAGCTACATACACGTGATTACCCAAAGCCAGGTGATTCTCTTTCGCAATACTATCCCGTAATTTACAATTTGGAACTTGATACTTTATTTCGCTCCAATAATCAGCTAATTGATAATCAATTTTCTATTAGCCGTATTGCCTGGGAAAAGGATAGTAAGTCGATTACTTTTGAATATAACAAACGCGCCCATCAGCAGTACAGCGTATTTGAGCTCTCGGCTTCTAGTGGAACCATGCGCACCATCATTCAAGAAACGAGTGATACTTTTATCGATTACAGCGGTAAGCGGTACCGTTATGATATGGATGATCAAAAGGAAATGATATGGGCCTCGGAACGTGATGGCTGGAATCATCTGTACCTTTATGATACGCAGAAGGGAAAAGTAATCAATCAAATAACAAAAGGACCGTGGGTCGTCCGCCGAGTCGTAAATGTTGACATCAAGCAAAGACAAATCATTTTTGAAGCGAGTGGTATCGTAAAGGGGCAGGACCCCTATTTTGTGCAATATTATAGGATTGATTTCGACGGAAGTAATTTACAGGCTTTGAGCCATGAGGATGGGAACCATAAAGCAGATTTTAATAGCAATTTTGGATTTTTTATGGATGTCTTTTCCCGAGTGGATAAAGTACCAGTAACTTTATTGCGTGACAAAGACGGTAAGATTATCATGGAGTTGGAGACGGCGCTAGATTCTGAATTGCTAGCAAGAGGCTGGCGTGCACCAGAAGTGTTTTCTGCAAAAGGCAGGGACGATAGTACAGATATTTGGGGGATTATTCTTCGTCCGAGTAATTTTGAGGAAACGAAGAGCTATCCTGTGATTGAATATATCTATGCCGGACCGCACAGCTCATTCGTTCCTAAATCGTTTACGGTCAATCCTTCTGGTATGCAGGAACTGGCCGAACTAGGGTTTATTGTTGTTCAAATCGACGGGATGGGGACCTCCAACCGCTCGAAAGCATTTCAAAATATCAGTTGGAAAAATCTCAAAGATGCCGGTTTTCAGGATCGTATTCTTTGGATAAAATCGGCTGCGCGCAAATATGCCTATATGGATACGACAAGGGTCGGTATATATGGGACCTCAGCGGGTGGCCAAAGCTCGACTGCAGGCTTACTGTTTCATCCCGAATTTTACAAGGTAGGTGTCTCCTCGTGCGGCTGCCACGATAATAGGATGGATAAAATCTGGTGGAATGAACAGTGGATGGGCTGGCCGGTGGGCCCTGAATATAAAGAATGTTCTAATGTCGAAAATGCAGCCAAGCTCCAAGGTAATTTGATGTTAATTGTCGGTGAACTGGATGACAATGTGGATCCATCATCCACCTTTCAGTTGAGCAATGCATTAATCCATGCTGGTAAAGAACACGAACTTATTGTTGTGCCGGGTATGGGACATTCCTCGGGAGGTACTTACGGAGAACAAAAACGGCGAGATTTTTTCGTCCGTCATCTGTTAAACGTAGAACCACCTTCCTGGAACACATATTAGATTCTAAGCAGTTACAAGTTTGTTTATCAATCGGATAAAATGGTAAAAATGTTCGGTGTTTTCTTGTAATACCTCTGCCGGGTTATATCCACGAGAATTCGTCCTCAATTTATGGCCTAGATTTTGTATTAAGGCTACACAAATTAGAGTATATGAAAAAGTTAATAGGTTTTGTTGTCATGGCGATTCTGGTCATTGGAATGGCGTCATGTTCTTCATACGGATCGTACCACAGACATGGTAGAATTCCACCAGGACAGGCAAAGAAAATTTACGGTGATAAATCGGCAAAGCGCTATGCACCAGGTCAGCAAAAGAAAAAGTGGAAGAGCAGTAAAAAATATAAAGGCAACAAAAATCAAGGAAAGAGAAACAACCGGAAATACGATACTTCTACTTACCCGTGGAAGTAGGTAATTGATTTGCCGTTAATTTTGAAAACTTTCGCTCGTTATATAGCTGGATGATATATTTAATTTTATTTTTTCTAGTTTAGAGGTTTGTAAAACCTTAACCATATAAAGATGTTAAAAAAATATATCGGATATAGCACCATAGCGTGCCTGCTTATGGGTAGCATGGTTTCCTGTGGTGGTGCTTCTACCGAATCGGAAACAAAAAATGAAGATGCTAAGCAAGAAGTAAAGCAAGAAGAAGAACTTCACAACCCCGCTTCACTAGAAGTGCCCAAAGAGGCTGAAGGCCTTGTTGGACGCTGGGATTTAACGGTGGATAAGGGTGATAAAAGAGCTCCTTCATGGCTGGAGATTAAGGTTTCTGGGTATAATACACTCGTTGGATATTTCGTCAGTGATGCAGGAAGTAGTCGTCCCGTCTCACATATCGTGCTAAAAGAAAGAAAGTTCTCTTTTGCTATTCCACCACAGTGGGAAGGTGGTGAGGGAGACTTCAAAATCGAAGGTGAACTTGCTGGGAACGGTCTGAAAGGAACGGTCACCTCAAACAAAGGAGATTCCTATAATTTCACAGGTGTAAAAGCTCCTTACCTAAACCGTACGGGTGAGGCGACTTGGGGAAGCCCGATTGTATTATTCAACGGAAAGGATTTGACAGGATGGAAAGCATCCTCGGAAGAAAATAATAAATGGGTTGTTAAAGACGGTATATTAACTAATCCGGAAGCGGGAGCCAATTTAATAACCGAACAAAAATTCGATGATTTTAAATTAACTGCAGAATTCCGATATGCTGAGGGTGGAAATTCCGGTATCTATTTGCGTGGTCGTTATGAAGTGCAGATCGAGGATTCTCCCAAAGATAGACATCCGGGATCGTTATTCTATGGTGGCGTTTATGGATTCTTAACACCAAATCAACTGGCAACAAATGGACCCGGCGAGTGGAATACATATGAGATAACTTTGCGCGGACGATTAGTAACGATTGTGGCCAATGGTAAGACAATCATTAGCGAGCAAGAGATTCCTGGGATCACCGGAGGTGCGCTTGACAGTAATGAAGGCGAGCCTGGACCGATCTATCTACAAGGGGACCATACCGGTGTAGAATTTAGAAAATTGGTTATTACGCCAGCGAAATAAATTTAAAAAGGCTAGCATGTAACGTTGTGGAGTGCTAGCCTTTTAATATTTTATATCTTGACTGTAAAACTCGAAATATAAGCTCGGCTGCTAACCTGGCAGTACACATGTCCCGATCAAAGGTCGGGTTGAGCTCCGCAAAATCAATACTTCGTAATTTGGGAGATTTAATTAATGATTTGAACACCTCCAAAAAGTAGGTGTCAGGTATAATCCCGTTGTATGCTGGCGCGCTCACCCCTGGCGCAAAGGCCGAAGCAAAAACGTCCATATCTACCGTAATGTATAAGTGATCAATTTCTTCGATAAAATCTAGCAGTGTTTCATTGACTTGTTGCCCAAACATAGGGTGAAACTTATCGCGACTGATCCAGCGTACGTTAAATGTTTGCGCCCGTTCGTATAACAATTGTGTGTTACTGACAGCTTGTATACCAATCGCCAAGTAATGAAAAGAACCAGCTCTTTGCTGCTCATTTTTGGCAATTTGAAAGAAACTAGTGCCAGAATTTCCATCAGGATCGGGCGATCGGATATCAAAGTGCGCATCGAAGTTTATGATGCCAATCTTTCCTTGTAATGCTTTTCGCAATCCTTGATAGTGACCATAGGTAACTTCATGACCTCCACCCAATACGACTGGGAACCCTCCGTTATCCAGAATATATGTGAGACACTGCCCTAATTCGTGTTGAGCTTGTTCAAGATTTCTATCTATACAACGTATCGTTCCAGCGTCTACTACGGTGTTTGTTGCTAACCCTCCTGCCGGAAGGTTATTAAGCAGATGTCGGATAGCCGCTGGTCCTGCACAAGCACCGATTCGACCATGATTTCTATATACGCCCTCATCGACCGCAAATCCAAGGAGAACAAAACAGCCCTTTATATGCGGATCCTCGCGTAGATCGATGATCTTTATTATCTGGTGCCAACGATTGTCTCGCTGATCCTCACTATCCATACGCCCGTGTAGCGAATCAATTGAAGTTACTTCATAGCTTTTTAAATCCATCTTTATGACTATTGTTTGGAGAAAAGTTTGTCGATAAGCACTGGATCAGCAATTTCTGCGTGGGTGACCGTTAATAACGGACTGCGCTTTAATTCGGCCGCTAAGGCCCTTTGCGCATGAATACTACCTGACCATGCACGTCTAGCGATTCCGTTATTTACATCATAAAATAACATGCTCTCCAATTTACGGTCGGTATCAACACTGCCGTCCAGTAACAATCCAAATCCTCCATTAATAGCTTCTCCCCAGCCGACACCACCACCATTATGAATAGAAACCCAAGTGGCACCACGAAAGCTATCACCGAGCACGTTATGTATGGCCATATCTGCGGTGTATTTGCTACCATCGTAGATATTACTCGTTTCCCGGTAAGGAGAATCTGTTCCGCTCACATCGTGGTGATCCCTGCCTAGGACAATAGGCGCTTTAACAACCCCCTCACGTACGGCTTTATTAAAGGCTTTTGCAATTCGTATTCTGCCCAATGCATCCGCATAAAGGATCCGTGCCTGGGATCCCACGACAAGATTGTTCTCCTCCGCTTTTTTAAGCCATAATATATTGTCCACTAGTTGTTGTTTTATTTCGTCGTACGCTTCACCATGCAGTTCATGCATGACCTCTAGGGCGAGCTGATCGGTATATTGCAGATCTTTCGGGCTACCTGAGCAACAAACCCAGCGGAAAGGGCCGAAGCCGTAGTCGAAACACATAGGGCCCATGATGTCTTGTACATATGAAGCGTACCGGAAGCTGTTTCCATCTTTGGCCATCACAGCAGCACCTGCCCGCGAGCATTCTAATAGGAATGCGTTGCCGTAGTCAAAAAAGTAAGTTCCACGTGCGACATGTTTCTCAATAGCGGCGGCATGACGAACCAGGGAGCGTTGAACGGCGAGTTTGAAAGCTGCCGGATCCTGGGTTATTAACAGAGAGGCTTCTTGAAAGCTCATGCCTGCAGGGTAATATCCTCCTGCGTAAGGATTGTGTAAGGAGGTTTGATCGGAGCCAATTGCCACATAGATATCCTCCCGATAAAATGCTTCCCAAACATCGACCACATTGCCGATAAAAGCAATAGAGAGCGTCTGCTGATCATCAATTGCTTTTTGCACTATTTTGATAAGTTCAGCCATATCGCTGATTATAATATCGACCCATCCCTGACTGTGGCGTTTGTAGGCTGCATGCGGATTAACTTCGGCACATACGGTAAGGCAGCCCGCAATATTGCCCGCTTTTGGTTGTGCGCCGCTCATCCCACCTAGACCTGAAGTTAAAAATACCTTTCCAGCAATGTGTTTCCACTGCGGATATTGTTTACGGAAAGCATTTATCACGGTGAGTGTCGTTCCATGGACAATTCCTTGCGGACCGATATACATATAAGATCCTGCTGTCATCTGTCCATATTGCGTTACACCGAGTGCATTATATCGCTCCAAGTCTTCGGGTTTGCTGTAATTGGGGATCATCATGCCATTGCTGACAACTACGCGCGGAGCATCTTTAGAGGAGGGGAAGAGCCCCATGGGATGTCCACTATACATATGTAAGGTTTGTTCGTCGCTCATCTGTGACAACAGTTTCATCGTGCATAGATACTGCGCCCAATTTTGGAATACCGCACCATTACCGCCATAAGTGATCAGTTCGTGAGGATGTTGGGCTACGGCCGGATCAAGATTGTTTTGGATCATCAACATAATTGCTGCCGCTTGTTGACTTTTTGCAGGGTACTCATCGAGCGTTCGTGCATACATGGTGTAGCTTGGCCTGAATCTGTACATGTAGATTCGTCCATATGTATTTAACTCGCTAAGGAATTCAGACGCTAACTCTTGGTGCCAGGATGACGGGAAGTAGCGTAAGGCATTCTCTAAAGCTAGTTTTTTTTCCGCTACACTAAGTATGTCTTTTCGAATAGGAGCGTGGCTTATAGAATCGTCAAACGACGATTTTTCAGGCAATTGTTTGGGTATTCCTTGTCGGATTTCTTCTTGGAAGGTCATATCCTGTCTGTTTTCTTATTTTCATAGATAAGCTCTCCATTTGCCCACACCTGTTGTGGTAATAAGGTGCCTTGAAGATAGGGGATATTTTGGTAGCTGTTGGTTTGATAAATGTTAAAATCTGCCCAGTTGCCTGGTTGTAATGATCCACGATCGGTTAAATTTAATGCCTTCGCTGCGCGAAAGGTGATTCCTGCAAATAGTTCGGCGTTACTCAATTTTTGACTGCAGGCGAGTATAGTTGCTTGTGTCATCAGCTCGCCCATGGGTGCGGATCCCGGGTTCCAATCTGTTGCAATTGCCAGCGATGCCCCCGCGTCAAGAAGCTTACGGCATGGGGTGAAATTCATCCCAAGACCCAGAGAAGCTCCTGGGAGTGCAACAGCAATAGTGTCAGAGGTACCCAGTAAAGCTATATCGTCATTACTGGAAGCTTCAAGATGATCAGCACTTACTGCGCCAAGCTCACAAGCAAGCCGCGATCCGCCTGTAGAGAATTGATCTGCATGGATCGTGATTTCGAACCCTGAATCTTTTGCATACTGAAGGTAGGGGCCGATTTCGGCCACGGAAAAAGCACCCTGATCGATAAATGCATCAATTCTATTAGTGAGGTCTTCTTGAATAAGGGAAGGAAATAGTTCTTTGGCGATCATCTGTAGATAACTACTGCCAGATCCTGTGTAATCGTAGGGCTTCATATGTGCAGCAAGGCAAGTAGCTATAAGTGTTATTGGAAGCTTTTTGTTGGCCTCTTGTATGGCACGTAGAATCTTTATTTCTTCTTCCAGGTTTAATCCATAACCGCTTTTTACTTCAATTGTTGTCACTCCTTGACGAACGAGCTGCATAGCGCGAGAGGTGATCCGGTTAACGAGATCTGCAAAGGAGCAATTTCGTGTATGCTGAACAGTACTCCATATGCCACCACCGGCGTCGGCAATTTCTAGGTAAGAAGCACCCGCATTACGAAGGGCAAAATCTTCTGCTCTTTCACCCGCAAATGCAATATGCGTATGACAGTCAATATATCCCGGTAAACAAACGCTGTCGCCGGTTAATCTGATTTGTTCCGCTGTATCCCGGTGCAGCTGCATTAGTTCATCAAAACTTCCAATCGTTAGTATTTTTCCTGATTCTATTATCATTCCAGCCGCAGGCCGGATCGTCAATTGCTCGTCGTTTATGACTCCCCTGAGTGGTAAATCCGCCAGGGATAGCAATTGTGTGAAAGGACCTATAAGTTTTTTCTTCATTTTAAAATTGATTATAAATGGAAGCTTCGTGTCCTAAATAAGGAATCTTATATTTCTCTGAAACTTGCATTGCATGGGAAACCAGCTCGCCGGAAGTAATCAGCATTCGGGCCGATGTCAGTATATCTGTCATTGGCTGGTCTTTCTCTACGTGCGGAATATGATTTCGGATCACCTGATGAATTGTTTCAATAATAGGTGTCGACTTAAGTGGTCGATGAAAGTCCAATGCTTGAGCAGCACAAATGAGCTCAATACTCAGAATATGACTTACATTTTCGATCACTTGTAGGAGCTTACGGCCACTTATTGACCCCATACTTACATGATCCTCCTGTCCCAAAGAGGTGGGTATACTGTCGGCGCTTGCCGGAAAACAAAGATTCTTGTTTTCACTAGCAAGTGCTGCAGTCGTATATTGTAAGATCATAAAGCCCGAATTCAGACCGGTCGCTGCAAGCAGTAGTTTAGGTACTCTCGGCGTATCTCCTTCTAAAGATAAGTAAACGCGTCTGTCAGATACGTTACCTATTTCAGAAATAGCTAGTGTTGCATAATCCATCGGTAATGCGATGGGTTGTCCATGGAAGCTCCCACCACTAATAATTAGATCCTGATCAATGATTACAGGATTGTCTGTAACTGAGTTAATTTCAATTTCTGTAGTTTGTTTTAAATGGAGCCACGCATTTCGTGAGGCCCCGTGAATCTGTGGGATACATCTTAATGAGTAGGGATCTTGCACGCGCGCACAATTCTTGTGTGATTGCACGATTTGAGAATCTTGTAGCAAATTGTAAATCGTACTTGCAACGTATTGACTACTTGGGTGCGGACGCAAATCGTGGAGTTGTGGAAAGAAAGGTTTAATGGAGCCGTTGAGACCCTCTAACATCAAGGTGGCTATAAGGTCTGCATTCTCCATAAGGTTTTGCATTTCAGCAACTGCTCTAACAGCATGAGCAGCCATGAACTGCGTACCATTTATTAAGGCCAGTCCTTCTTTAGCGCCAAGTGTGATTGGCGATAATTCATGAAGTCGAAGAATTGCCGAGGCATCAGATTGCCCCGTATCCGACCAGACTTTCCCATAACCAATCAACGGGAGGAACAAGTGGGAAAGAGGAGCTAAATCACCTGAAGCACCGACCGATCCTTGCTTAGGGACGACAGGAATAAAATCATTGTCAATGTGCCATACGATACGCTCAATTGTTTCCCATTGTATTCCAGAGAAACCTTTTGCAAGCGCATGAACCTTTAGGATAAGCATGAGTTTGGAAAGATTACGGGCGATAGGTTCACCTACGCCAACTGCGTGACTTTTTAGTAGATTTTCTTGTAATGTACGGGTATCTTTGGCTCCAATAATACTTGTACACAAAGGTCCAAAGCCGGTATTGACACCATAAACGATTTGCTGGGAACGAACAATATGCTGCACATGCTCGGAACTACGTTCGATGCCTTTTTTGGTTTCCTCATTTAGTATGCCTTTTCGCTCGCCGCGCATAATTTCAAGCGCTAGTCGGCATGTTAGCTGATCAATTCCGTATTGAAAGGTTTTTAACATAACTATTCTATTTGCAAAGTTTCTTTTTAGGGGACAGGAAACTTTATTAACAAAATTAATGGTTACTTTTAATAATTATAAATACCATTTAGTACATGTATTAATAACTATGGGTTATCAAATAGAGCTTCGTCATCTGCATTATTTTCATGTTTTAGCATCGGAACTTCATTTTGGAAAAGCTGCGCAAAGGTTATTCATTTCACAACCAGGACTTAGCCGACAGATTAAACAAATGGAAGATATTTACGGCGTATTATTGTTCGAAAGAGGGAAACGCTTTGTAAATCTTACTGCTGCAGGGATTTATCTTCATAAGGAGGTTGAACTATTATTTCAACATATTAATAAAATAGACCGTGAAGTACGCTATTTAGGAGAAAATCCAATAAGCCAACTTCGTTTAGGTTTTATCGGTTCGGCCGTGCAGATTGTATTAGCTAAATTATTGATTACCCTAAAGCATGATCACCCAGCTATTGACGTAGAAATACAGGAATTGTCTAATCTTTTGCAATTGGAGATGCTGCTTCGCGAGGAGCTTGACTTTGGTTTTGTACGCATTGATACAGTTCCTTCCGGAATAACTGTAACACCTATTCTTACGGAGCATTTTTGTTTAGTGGTTCCCAAAGACTATACTATACAGCAAGAGAATTTTAAGACTTTGACTGATTTCGCACAGGCACAGTTTATTCTATTTTCGAAGGAATATAGCCAATCGTACTATGATTTAATAATGAGTGTTTTTCGAGATGCAGGTTTTGTGCCTAAGGTTGCTTTACGGACTGTTAATGCTTTGACTATTTTTAACCTGGTTCAGCAAGGCTTAGGCGTTGCTATCGTACCAGCTTCCCTAAAACAGGGATATAATACGGACGTTAAATTTATTGATCTTGATATGTTACCTCAACGAACTACTCTGTCCTTGGCCTGGAATAGAAATAAGTGGCATACAGGTATGCAGTTCTTGTTGGATATCGTACAGAAAAATAATACTTTATTTGGTTATTAAATAGCCGCGAATTATAAACCGATGACCACGACAACAATATCTTCGTTATTATAGGAGGGATGGTAGTGCGCAATAGTTCCGTTTTGTTTGTAGTACTTGAGATCTTCATAAATTAATTTTCGCAACATGCCTTTACCTTTCCCATGAACGAATCTTATCTCATTATAATCCCAATAAATTGCAGCATCAAGCATTTCACGAAAATATACGATAGCCTCAGCGAGAAGCTCATCGGCAGTATAATCTTCAGGATTATCAAGGAAAGCTTCTGCATGTAGATCAATTTCTTTGGCAGGGCGTGGTAGTTCTCGACTCATTTACAAAAATAGTCCGAAAATTTTTCTTTTTGAAATTTCTTTTTCCGACTCCATCGACTCTGAGAACAGTCAGTTCCATGAGCCTTAATTATAACAAAGGAGGAAATGGAGATTTTCGAATATTTTCTAATTTGATCTGAAATAGTGCGGCCATCTTGCTACCTCTACTTTTTGCTTCAGACGCAACAGCACCTTCATAAAGGGAATCAACGGTTTGATTAAACAAGGATAACCACCGTTCAAAATGTTCTTTTTCAATCGGAAGTTGAGCATGAGGAGGGAACGGCCGGCCGTTATAGGTATACTCATCTAGGAGAATAGTTTGCCAAAAGGTGTACATCTTCTTTAAATGTTCCTCCCAGCGACCATCGAGTTTTTCATTAAAGATAGGTCCAATGAGATCGTCTTTTTGGACGGTTCCATAAAATGTATCTACCAATACTTTAATATCATCTATGGTATGTATGTCACTTTTTTTCATCTTGAACTCCTTATCATGTAAAGTTAGGTATCCCGACTGGGAAAAACGATCATAAAAGCAGTGCTATTTGTCTGTATAGCGTAAGGTTTTGTGTGAAAGGGTGGTAAGTTGAGAAATAAGCAAAGTTCCCACACGTGAATGGCTCGAGTAATAATTGCCGCAGGGAAGATAAAACGGAAATTTGTC
>JAALOO010001368.1_pt1 | contig 16844 bp, 17 predicted proteins | sample 7257641 | NCBI WGS metagenome assembly JAALOO01 (sample SAMN14085613, study PRJNA598686) | mite metagenome | biome: ENVO:01001000; feature: ENVO:01001002; material: ENVO:01001226; isolation source: single female mite from University of Michigan culture on fish food culture... ...
GAGAGAGAGAGAGAGAGAGAGAGAGAGAGAGAGAGAGAGAGAGAGAGAGATTGAGTTGCTTGCCAACACACTCACAAGCAATCCATTTGCCAAGTGTACGGAGAAAAAAGCTTTGAAATTCTGATGGCCACTGGCTAAATGCAGCTCCCCTTTCTCCTCTGCACAGCCTGCACTACTTTGAATGATGTCATCAGGAAAAGCACTGCAGGAAAGCCAACTGCTGCTGCTTTAACACTGTTCATCAGTGTTGTCTCAGCTTGGCGATAGACAGTGAAAAGTGAATCGATAGTGCGCCTCATCTATTCAGCAAGTGTGTGCGTAAGAGAGCTGAGAGTGAGGACATGAACACCGCAAGTGGGACGAGTAATGAGCCTTCAGGAAGAGCTGAGAAGCTGCCACTCGATTAGAGGGAGCGATGAGTACTGCCCAGCAGCAGCAGCAGGCAGTGCAGCCATTATTATTAAAGCAGAGTACTGAAGGCTGGCAAGGCGCCTGTGGCCACTGGCCAGCAATCTCTCTCAGACAGACAACAATTCACTTTCATTCACTTTTCCTCTCCTTCAGTGTGCATCCTATCGATCGAACACTAGCGTACATTAGTGCCCTGCAATCTACAAAAGGCTGCAAAAAATATGAAATTGCCAAAGCTGTTGCAAGAATTAGTCAGAGTGGAAAAAAGTGTCAGGAGATAAAGGAAAAGTGTAGAGAAGCACTTGGAGACAGTGCTCCCTCAGGAGAACCTGCGGCAAAGTGTAGTGTACTGGTAAACTGGTGAAGTGCGAAGAGCGAACTCTGTCTAAACTGGCCATTTCCATTCAACGCTGATTCTACAGGCGATGCTGAGTCCTCCTCGTCCAGGGCGCCCACTGCCGCTTATGAATAGCATTTGAGGACAGCTCTGTCGACTCTGCAGCATATGCCTCCAGTGAGCAGTGAGGCACATGCACACAGAGAATACGCAGTCTTCAGTTACAATGAAAATGCCTCTGCTGACAGTGTCGGTCTGTGTGTGTGTGTTTAGACCGTAAATGAAGAGGCACCGACCGCAATCATTTGTTTCGGGACATTGAGGCCGGATAATTTATTAGTGGCAAAATGGCAACGGAAGTCAGTCTTGCGAGAAAGTAGCTGCCAGAGGCCAGTCAGTCGGCAAAGGGGTGCACGACTCTCTCTCTCTCTCTCTTTCTCTCTCCTATACACTGTACACTGTTTGTCCCCCCACTCTGCCTCTCCAATCGGCAGTGGCAGAGTGAGTGCCAATGAATGAGCCCCACTGGCTGCAGTGCAGAGTGACCCAATGGGCTGGGGCATCTAATTCGGACACGTTTGCAGGCTCGCTTGGTTCAATCAAACTGCGTGATTTGAATGCTAGATGCTGCAGATCACGCAGAGTGACACTTTCAGCTACACTTTCTCAGTGGCTTCGCCTGCGCCTGTGGTACTTTCGGAACTCTCTGCACACTTCCCTTTCGCCACTTCCCCTTACCAGGCGCCTGTCGGTTGACTACGGCAGGCGACAGTGAAGTAGAGAGAGAGAGAGAGACAAACTGTAGACAGTGTGCGCATAGTGGACATAGACATAAATTTTGTTTAGAGTTCAAATGGAGTTATTTAATCCAATTTAGCAGCCACCTAACAATGCCTGGAACAATGCATCAACGACAACAGCAGCAGCGCCAAACATCGCAGACAGTAGCCGTCAGCAGGGGCAATGGGCCGCGTCGACATCACTAATTCATGAGTGCAAGTGCATTAGCTGACATCTAATTCGAAGGAGAAAGAAACAGGGAATGAAAGGGAAAAGAGAAGAAAGACATGCACACAAACAGACAAACAGACAAACAGACAATCACACATACACACAGTGAACTGTCCATTGGCAGTGGACTGCAAAAACGTGCTGATTAATTGACTCCATCAGCGATATTGCTGTCCCATTGACTGGTCAACAGGAAGCGCAGCCAGTGCCTCTTTGAGAACATGGCGCTGCAGTCGACGGTGTAGCGCTTCCAAAGTCATGCTACAGGAACGCACAAGGTCACGCCATTTGGCTGGCAGTCAACAGCAGCCAACAGCTAACAACCGAAAAAGCAAGAAGAGTAGCAGACATCAAGCCCTGCTTAGCATTCAGAACATCTAACCACAAATTATAACGCTGGCACAAATGGAACCGCAACAAGAGGAATATTGTAACAAGAGCAGTAAGAGACAGTAAAAACCTCGAGAGGCTCACCTTTCCCGGATAAGGGAAACAGTCAAACTCGTTACGGCCTAATTGCCTGCGCTCTGCGTTCCGCTGCACTGCCAGAACAAAATGGCAGTGGGAGGGAAACAGTGCAATGGGACGGAGGTAGCAAAGAGACTGAGAACGGCAAATGACAGAGACACTAGTGAGATGCACTGCAGAGAGAGAGAGAGAGAGTGAAGGAAAGTCTGATGGATCGGTGGTGCAAGTGCTCTTCCCAGCAGTGCGCACTGCAGGTGAGTAGTCACTCACTCACTAGAAGAGGTAATGGCCAAAATAAAACATGGGCCCCATGACAAGGCAGCAGCAGTAGTCAACGACTCGTGACCGAGCCACAAAAGCTCACAATGGAGGCAAAAAGCGTAGCCAACTTGGCTCATTCGTCTTGTCTTCACGAGAAGCTTTTTGGCCAATGTGAAGAAGCATATGGGCAGCAGTGTCCAGAGCTGCTGGGAAGAAGCATCCCTGAACTGACTTTGACCGCTATCCGCTTGGACTCAGTGTGGTGGTAATGGTGTTGGCAAAAAAGGAAGGAGAAGGAGAAAAAGAAGAAAGATAGAGAGACCAATTATGATAATGATAAAGCGATCAAGGAGGACAGTAATTGAGTTAGGGCGAATCGGTGGTAGGGCGCCTGCATGCCTGGTGCCGGATCGGTGCGAGTTGAGCATTAATCAACTGCAACCTTAGAATGGCGAAAAGGCACAGACTGGTCGATAAGGCACAAATGTGGCGATTGTTTTTCACACACACACACACACACACACCACATGCACTGACACTGTCAAGTAAGGACCAGGAGATAAAAGAGGCATTTGGCCAATCAAGGAAGAGACAGCGAAACGAAGGATGACAAGTTAATAAAGATGATGATGGCACTACCGTGAAACACTGCCACTCTTTCACTATATACGGGCGGTACAGGCACCACCAGTTCAGCACCGTCAATGAAAAGCGACGAAAAAGACAGAGGCCTATTGATTGTGCTGGTTTGCTTCCCTTGCTCTCTCTCCTTCTGCTTCTCCCTAGTTACAGCATAGCCCGAGAGAAGCAGATCGCCCAGAGACCGGTGCCATAGGGACCGATGGGGCTGCTGATAGTTCGCTCAATGATCGAAAGTCAGTATCATTTCAACGTCATCGATGGCAACAGCGGTGCAATGGAATGGAATGGAGTGAAGGGTGCCCAGTGCGCAGTTCGCAGTGACTGACTGAGATGCTGCCACCGCGGTCTTTGTTTTTGCGTCCGTCGGCGAATTTGCTGCCAATTTGGCGCCATCACGGCAGAAGGACTCTGACTCTGACTCTGAGGACGCTCTCTCTCTCTCTCTCTCTTTCCCTTTCTGCACCATTCTAATGAGCGCGCGGTCTTTGGGGAACGTCGCACTTACTTTGCTAAACAAGCAAATACATGCACACACTCAGTCAGGGAGTCAGTGAGTGTTCAGTGAGTGAAGCAAGGCCAGTCAGTCAGTCAGTTCACTTCAGACTCACTTTCAATTTGCACCATGAGCGATATTAAACACTTTGTGCACGCCGACAAAGGACAGAGCCAAAGCACCGCTGACAAAACGATTCACTGCCTTTCAATGGTCCAAATAATAATAATAATAATATAATAGCTGGCACAACTCACACAAATGGAAAGCAGTTTCACTCTACAGGCATTCAGCATTCGGTCGTCGGTGACGGTGCTGACTCTCACGAACCCACCACTGTTCTGGTGTTCACTGCTTCAGCCACTGCAATGATGCTAGAAAGAAAAAGAAGAAGTGGCCACTGACGCCGAGGGCGCCTGGGAAGGCAGTGAAACCGAAACGCGTACCCTGCTCAATCTGGCACAATGTACAATTGCCTAAAGTGGTACAACAAACATGAGGCAAGCAAACAGCAAATGCACAAGTAAGCGCCTTAATTTAAGCGATGCTAATTAAATGCAGATAACAAACAGAAGATGCTCATTAGAGAACGGCACTGAGAACATTGGAGAGGGGAGGGGAGGAAAGGCCAACACAAAGCAAACGCGTTTTTACAAGCAGTGCAACTACAGCCCTCAGTGCACAATGAACAAGCAGCTTTCTCGGCAGTGCCAATTGCCGCCGACAAAAAGGTAAGTCAATAAGAAAGTACTTTTTCTTTGATTGCGATCAATTAATTGATTCGAGGTCGACTGCAAAAGGGCAGCTGGTGCCGAGATCCTGCCGATTTTTTAGTTTGTTAGGCCTGGCACAACGGTTGTCATTTGTACGGCTAAAAGTAAATCTGATTGCAGCACAATAGTTTGTAGAAAGCGCTGGGCAAATTAGTAGCACCAGTCTCACTGGTAAACAGACCTTTTGGGTAGCAGCGGCGGCGCTCTTTGGAGAGTTCAGCGGCTGAATGTCAATAAAAAGACAAATCAAAATAAAGGAAAATCGGCAAATTCGAAGTAGAACTGAATGTTCAATTTAAAGTAAAGAAGAAGGAAAAGAAGAAAAAGTGACTTTTTCTTCTTGCAACACACTACAGCACCACCGAACACGACCACAAGAGCGGACAACCTAGATTACAACAGCAACAGCAGCAGCAGCAGCAAACGAACACTGCGGCTTTGTCTTGGAACGTGTTACTGTGTACTCTTGCTGACTCGACTGTGCCAACATCAGCAGGTTTGCCAGTAGCCAGCTCTCGCGTGGCCATTTATTGAAAAAGAAGGCAGCTGAAAGCTGCTGCGGTGGCGGCAGTGAAAGTAGCCGAGCAGGGCCAGGACTGAACACCAACTGCACCAGTGACCCTAGAGGACGCCATTACGCACTGTCCTCCTCCGCCAGCAGCTGAAGTTGAAGTTGAGAAAGTGGCAAATGCAGTGAAGGGCTACTCATAAATAAATGCTTAATTGGCGGGCAACATTGGCATTTGCAGCATCTGGGCTCAGGCGGAGCAATAAATTGAAGAGAAGAAGGAGAAAGGCCAAAGAAAGAATCCGTCTGTCCGTCTGTCCGTCGGTGGAGGGCTGCCATCCTTGCAAGCCACCCTTTTCCTGTCGCCTACTGTGCGCACCCAACACCACACACTGTGTTTTCACAGTCTCAGTGGGCCAGCACGCACTTTGAGGCCCATCGCCACAAGCGGTAGTGGCAAGACTTCGATAAATTAGAGTGGACCACGACAGCGGCGGCCGCGGTGGAGGCAGCAGCCGTTGCGGCAGCAGCAGTGGCTGCATCCAGCAAGGCACCAGCAACAGCACGCAGCAACGGCAATTTGCAATCACACATCTGTGTGCTCGTTACCGAGACAACTAAATGGACATAATTGCAAACGAAAGAGTGAGAGAAAAAGCAAAGAGAGAATTATACAAAAAGATAGAGAGTGAGCGCCAAGAGCATTAGGCGCCATTGCATTTGGAAGTGCTGCTGCTGTGGAGTATATGGTGCCAACGACCGAACAACAAGCGCCACGGCACTTGTAGTGGGTGCCCACTTGACTGAGCCCACTAGACGTCATTGGCAGTGACAGCACATCAGCAGCAGCAGCAGCAGCAGTGGTACCTGCTCTGAATAAAAGTGCAGATTTGTCAGGAGAGAATCTTCAGCAGTGCCAGCATCTTTGTGCTGAGTCGTACCATCTTGAAGCAGAGTAAAGCCATCTAAGCATTCGCAGGATTAAGTGATTCTGAAGAAGCAAGTTTAGGCAATCAAGTCGGCGAGTCAATCTGGACGATTCGCAAATCTGGTTAGTGCTCTCCAAGGTCTTTCACAAGCATCTGTCGATTAGATTGAATGGAAGGGGCCCGCTAGCAAACAGGTCGAAGAAGTCAACAACAACCTTTGAAAGAGTCTCATAAAGCACAGCAATAGTACTGGCAACTGTGGTAGAATCCGACTCTAATTCAGTGTCTGTGGATGCTGTGCTTATAATAATAAGAAGGAAGATGCACAAAGGGGAAAAAGCAAAGAGCTCGTAAGAGGGCAAATTAGCATGAAGCAAGTGTTCGTAAAGATCTCAGTCATAATCAGCTTTACGCGAGAAAGAAGAGGAGGCAAAAGTTTGAGTGCACTGCTCGTCGAAGAGCTCTCCTCCGTGCTAATTGCGATTGTCTCGCCGGCCGTGATGATGAAGCTGCTGCTGATGTTAGTGTGGCTGTCTGCAGTAGCAGTCCAACCGCAGAATGTAGAATGCACTGGTATATACCGGCGGGTTAAAGAGTTTTGTTGCTCCCGAGAAAGAGCCAGTGCACAGCAAACAAACCAGCTAGTCAGCCAACTCAGCACAGTCAACAGCAGCACCAGCAGTAGCTGGAAAACAGTGCACGCTGTATGTTTGTGCGTGAGAGGAAGAAAGAGAGAAGGGCAAGAGGAACATACAATAAATCATGCAACGAAGGGCTGCCTCGACTGCCTCGTCAAAGTTAGTTAGCGCCCGAATTGGTCCTAATCAGTGGTAACAAGCGAACAGCTCATTATCGAAAACTCGGCTGTGTAGTGCCGTGCTCGGGTTCTGGTTCTGGCTACGGGCGGCGACGGCGGAACAGCCAAACAACAGACGATGATGACGACGACCTAATGCCATTCTTATCTCTGGCTTTTCACCACCACTACTAAAACCACCACCACCATCGCCACCCTCATCATCACTACCACTTTGAACAATCACCAGGCCACCAGCGAGACGGTGATCGGTGTAGCGTTCAAACGCCATAAAGAGGCGAACGAGAGGATAACAGAAAGCAAATTAATAACTTGATAACTTGACACGTAGAGACGGCCAAATTAGAGCGACCATCAAGCGTAATCACATTAGGGCAGACGACAATGGAAGAGCTGATAGAGCAGCAAATCATATAAAGAAGAGGGGGAGGGCAGAAGGAGACAGAGAGACATAATCAGTCGAAAGTAGAGCCGATTTAAATGAGCCACCGAGTGGCCGTTGTGAGCCAATCGATGGCAAACATGATCGGCAGTGTCATCGAGGCCGACAGCAACAGCAGTGATCCCAGTTGAGCAACTTTGCCCACTACTACCGCAACAACCACTAACACCAGCAGAAGCAGGAAAACTATTAAGGCCTTGGCCACTGCCGACAGAGTGGAGGCAGTGGCCGGGAACCCACGAATTAGTGGGCAAATTGGAATTGATGGCCAAACAAACGAGATCACTACTGCGCTGCTATTGCGTCGTTGCCGCTACCAAATTAGATTAGCCACATGCACAGGCACTACTACTACTGCTTACGTCCATTAATTATGTAAGATCACTCGGCAGATCAAAGCAGATTCGACAACACCGAGCGCTTCAGTGGACACACAGGCACACACACAAACCAAACACACACACTGAAGCGCTCTGTGGCTATGCTCCAGACGCAGAAAGACAAACTTTGCGCCACCCACCAGCTGATCATTAGTGAGAATCAACTTCCCGATAATTGGCTGACTGACTGACACCGGTGCTGTTTTTGCACTTGCTCTCGCTGGCTTGTTATTGTTGTGGTTGTTGTTCGTGTGCCCAGCGGCACGCAGTAGCAGCAGCAAACGTCTCTGATCGTAATATACGCAAAGTTGGTGGCATATCACCAAGGTGACCACCACCACCACCTCCATTGCCTCTACTGCTGTGCGCCTACACTACTGTGGCCCGACGTCGACAGCGCCTTTCATTGGGATCAGCAGCACCGACCGAAGTAAGGCACAGGAGAGGCTTCCGAGTGGAGCGAAGCATCTAATCCGGCCAATAAATCACCAGCAGCAGCAACTTGGTTACTGTGCCGGGTGTCGCTGCTGAATGGCAGCAATGGTCGACCTCGCGCCAGCAGGTCCTCTGGCCCGCGCCCTGGCCTTTGCAAGGCAACAGCCAAAAAGTAATGGCAGTCAGTCCTGTACAGGGTAAGCAAAGGCGGCTTTGCCTTCCGACGGTGGCTGTCGTGGCACTGGACAGAGCTCATGCACGCACTACTTTGCTGGTATATAGTCCTCGGTGCACCAGCAGGAGTGGGCTGCACAGGAGGCACAAACTGAACACACAGACACAAAGGCACCGACAGACACCGAGCCATCGTAGGCGACTCGACCTGCGGTGCAGTGCTGTGAAGCGATCATCGAAGGAGTTCGGTAAATCAAGACAGGCAAGCCCACGGTGAGGCAATCACACGCTTCGCAGGGATAGAGCGGAGAGAGAGTGAGAATTTAATTAATTCGCCAACAACTGCATGGCACTTGGCAGAGAGTTCACACTTTAAATTTAAAATCGCCCTGACACCAGCTAAAGTGTGTGCAAAGTGGCCTCAGCAGTGTAAGTGAGTGGGCTCTTCAGTAGCAGGCTCGCTTTCTCGCCTCATATCGAGTTGCACTAATTTTCGGCTTCAATGAGAACTGAACAAAGCGCAATAAAGCGAAATTAGCTTTTCTCTGAAAGTTCACATTTCAATCTAACCCCAAGCCCAGGCCGACTAATAAAAGGCCATTGTGGAGCAATGATGATGATTTGGGCTTGGGTGGTTAAAACTGTGCCATGGCGCTAGCTCGGCGGCTTCAATCAATCGAATCAGCCTTCTTCTCATCATCTGGCCTGTCCACCGCAGAAAGCCCCTATAAATTAAACGCTGACCAAATATCGCTAGTGGGCACCACATTGAACCAGATGATGGACCGAGTGGGCCGCAAACCAAACAACAACAGTGGCTTGAAAGTGGTGCCTGTGTGTATTGAGAGAGCACAATGTACAATTTGCAAGTCAAAAGCTGGCCCTGCTTCGTCCTCCTGTCGTTGTCCTCCTGTCTGTTTACTGTCAGCGGTGAATGGAGGCAAACAAAGTAGTGGTGTGCGCTGTCTGCTTGTCTGCATGTCAGCCAAGTGAACCACGTCCGTCACTGAGGCAGCATTATCGCCCTTCTAAATGATAAGCGACACGCATCAGGCTCATTAGTTTGTGGTGACCAAGTGGGTGAACAGCATTTGGTGTGACCCTCTCATGTCGCCACTTGGCCACCCTTCCAGTAGGGCAACAACATACACCGCAATGGCTGGCTCTGACTGCTTGCTGTTGCCGCTTGTTTGCCTGTTTGCTTGCTGCCTCCCTGCTCCACTGTCTAACTGTCTAAACTGTCTAACAGCAACGATCGATTGTCACCGAAATCGGGACTATTCAAGTGAAGCAGGCAACAAGAGCAATGTCGGCGGCAATCGGCCGGCCGCCGGCTGCAGATCGATAGCAGTGAGCAATGAGCCAGTGAGACAACAATTCACACCATCATTTGCAACTCTTTCTCCTTCTTTCTCAGTCGATTTGATGATGAGTTGAAGCAGGCAGTGCATCCAGCAAAGCATCTCCGCTGTGAAGTGGCAAGTGTTGCCTGTGGGCCACTGCTGTTTAATACCAACTGATACACGACGAGTGGCTATGTCAATGTACAGCTGGCAATCACGCAGAGTGCCAAAGTGGCAATGGCACCAAAGAGTTATATAACTCCGCTCTGACCAATAATTACGCTGCCAAACCAAGATGGTACCCAGCAGCAGCAGCCGCTGCAGGGCGAGGAGGCATCAGTGTGCGCAAAAGTTGATGGCAATCATTAAGGATTGGCAGAGAAGAGTCAGCAGCGAACACTGACAATAGCTGGGCTAGGGCCATGGTGGTGTAATGCACTTTTAATGCGCTATTTACTCAGTCTGCAAGCGTCAATGTTTACACAGTTTGCAGAGGCGAGTTGTTCTCAGATCGACTTTTTTGCCCGCCGTCACCAGGATGCTGATGCTTGGCAGGCAGGAAAAGCGGAAAAGCTTCGGCGGTAGCGACAACAGCAGCAGCAACAACAGCACGACAAGACGCTCAAGACGAGGCGGCTCAAGCTTACAATGGAAAGCATTAATTGGACACGATTGAAGACCTTTATGGTGCAGCTGTGCAGCTACAAGACATCACTACCATTGCCACTGCCAGTGCTGCTGTGTACTGCTTAATTAATTCACTCGAATACAGCTTCGAGACAAAAACAAAGAGCAAATGTTTGCCTTTATCTGTGCCGGCGAATAAGTTAACAAGTTAACAAAGTGTTCCTTGCAATGATTAATGCATGAACAGGCAGCATCGCACCAGCATAGCAGCACACATTAGCCTGCTGATGCTGCTGCTTTGGATGCTGCTGATCATGCCTATCGTGAGCGGGTGCGGGCGACAAAAGGCGTCAAACAGTGGAGGAGATGCAAAACGGTTTGGCAAACGGGTACTACTGTACCGTCTCTAGTCAGTGCATTTGCCGGTCACCAGTGCCAACAGAACAAATGCAGAAGCAGCAGCCCATCAGGTGCAGCGGCGGCGACGGCATCAGCAAATCAGTGTCAACTCAAGAGAAAACTGAAACTGAGGAAGCGTCTGACAGGGAAGAGACGACTGCACTGGCAAATGGTTGCAATTGCGGATTGTTTCGGTGTGACCGGACCACGCACCATTTGACGGCGATGAAAAATGCAGTCGCTGTCAGACAGTCTATTACGCGGTCGGTAATGTGTTGCAGAGTGAGAGAACACACGATTGAGCAGCAGTGTTAACTCTGCTCCGCTGACAAAGCAGGGCCAAGTCCAATTTCAACTTATCTAAATTGCAATTCACAAAGTTCAGGCAATGCAAACAGGCAGTAGTAGTAGTAGTGGGCCTCACAGACTTTAAAATCTGCGCGCTGCACTGCTGCGGCAATGTATACCCCAACGTATATAGCCGACAATGGGAACAGAGTGTCTGTCAGGCATATAGCCTAGAATAAAAAGATTTGCTGCAGTGGCAGTCACAATTGTCATTATTTCAGGTTCAAAACGAAGGCCAGTTAAACTGGTGGGCTGCAAAACACAATCTCAGTGGAGGAAAATTGCAAAGTTGCATTTGCGCGAGTGAAGCCTCAGTGAGCGGATCAGTGAAAAGGGAAAGGAGTTGCAGAGAAGCAGAGAAGGAAGAAGCCGAAAAAGTGAAAGCTAAGCCAAGTCAAAGTTGAGATAGCTCGACTCAACTCGACGGAGCTTTCTGCCACTGTAGACGTCTTAACCTCAAAGTTGCCGTTTGCAAAGTGAGTTGTCATTCTGGATGGTCGAGTGCAGCTGTACAGCCAAGGGGCAGCACACACACACACAGCCAGCCAGAGAACACCGTCGGTACAGTTGGCCACAACAGGGCAATACTAATTTAGGCAGTCGGTGTGATCTTTGCGTGTTCATGGCTGGTTGGAGAAACAAATCGACGCAGATCTCAGGAAGAGAGGAAAAGTGAGAGAGAGTGTGAGAAGGGGGAAAAGAGAGAAAAGTGGCAACTTTATGCCGTCGAAAACTTCAACTACCGTTCGGCTTCAATGCTGCTGAACGTTTAATAAACGAGCAGGGCCGGAGCGGCAGACCACTTCCAGAGAAGACAGCTCAGCTGGCAAACACCGTTGGCAAGGGAAGCACTTCAAAAAAGTACACAATTTGAATTGAACCACAAAGAAAGAAAGACGGAAAGAAAAAAAAGACTGCTAAGGGCGCTGATTTGCACAACTGCCCGCTGTCAAATCACGGCCAGAAACTGTACTGTACTGTACAAGAACCCAACTTTGAGAGGGCAACCGGAAAGGCAATGGGGGTGACATTGAATGTCTGCCAACAGTCAGTCTTTGTGTGTGTGTGACAGGCAAAGAGAGGGGGAGCCAAAGGGAAAGTGAGCACCTTGAGTCATCCCCTTCAAACACTGCAAGAGATGGCCAATCGAAGCGAGTGAAAAAACAAGCAGATACCAGCAGAAGTGGGGTTTCCAAAAGCAAGTGCCCTCTCAAGGTAATGTGAACATGGGCGATGCAGCAGCACAACATCAACATCAAGTCGACAATCGAGCCAGCAAGTGAGCCGCCAAAGTGCCTGGGCTTTGTCGAAAATTAAAGTTGACAACCCACACACACACAAAAGCAACTGCAGCGGATGAATCGACAAGAGCAGATAAAAGGGCGATTTAATAATTGCTGCTTGGATGGAAAAATAAACACCAAAGAAGAAGACAAACTGCTGCTTTACTGAATCAGATGAGATGAGAGATGTGAGTTTAGAGCAGTCCGGAGAATGCCTCGTTCTTCCTGGTTCTGTCCAGTGATGCCCTACTGTACCACACACTGTACAGGGGTACTGATTCGGTAGAGTGTAGTGAACAAACGAGGAGGCAGGAAACGAGAGTCCTAATAACGATGACGAAGGAATTTGGCAGGAGAGAGAAGGCATTTGACGGGAAAAAGAGTGTTTGTGTGTATGTGAGAGAGAATGAACATGTCCTGTGGTTGTGTAAGGCACGTCAGGCAGACCGATAAAGCAAGTAATTTGCATTGTCCAATTATGGCGCTATTAGTGGGAGCACCGCACCACACACACACACACACACTTTAACACTCCTAGGCACATTACAAGCCACTGCATACTAGCCGTCATTAGCCAGCAATGGCTAGAAATTCTGGCCAGTTCTAAGCGGAGCGCCTGTGCCCTCAAAGGCCATCACTATCACTAGCAGCACTGACAATGACAGCAAAGGCCACCAGAACCAGCAGCAGCAGCAGCACTGAAATGCTCATCATCACCGGACGTCGGCCAGTGAAGGAACATGGCAGAAACGTACCGTCTGCCTCTTCTTTCGGGTGAGATATCGATTCAACTACTGCAGTGTGGTGAACGCAGCCAAAGCAGTGAGAGCATCACCATGGGTCAGAGGTGCAAAAAGTGCATGCCTGAATGGAAAAATAAATCATAATGCCGTGGTGTGACAGGACCGACCATGCAAATGGCACCTACAGCTGCAGCCAAAAAAGGGACACCCTCTCTCCTTTGCTATAATATGATGCTTAGTAGTAATAAAATAAAAGTGCCACCAAGTAAAGTAAAGCCAGGCTCGTCAAAGTGAAAGGGCAACAGTTAAAATTAGCAAGGACGAGAGGAGGATGCCTTCAGCTGCTGCTGCTCCACCACGATACGACAACTGCTGCTGCTGCTGCTGTTTGCCAAGTAAGCGATAGCAAACTTTTTGGTGCGACTTCTCTAGAAAAAGAAGTGAAAGTGTCTTGTGTGGAAGGGAGAGAGAGAGAGGGAGAGAGAGAGTTTGCGACAACTAAGCGATAAAACGTGACGCATCAATGCAACAGGACGGGACAACAGCTTCGCCAAAAAGGTTAGTGCCATTTGGAGCGAGCACATCGGCGACGTGAACAGCAGAGCACAGAGTGCCAGTCACTGCCACTTTGACTGATGTTTGGCTGACACTTTGCAAGTGAAAGGCGACAGCAAACGATGGCAATAAGACAGACAGAGAGTGTGTGCAACAGCCAACAGTAGCAGGAGCAGTGCAGTGAAATACACTGTACCAGAGGACAGAGTTAATGGTAGCCGTCGAAGAGACAGGCAGTGCATCGAAAGAGGCAGCAATTAGTTCGTTTAGATTGAATGCCGCACTTTGCCATGGCTCGTTGACTGCCTTCAGACAGCGACGATGGTCTCTAATCAAATGAGATGGCACTGCTATGGCGTCGAAGCGGACGGATTCGCAGAAGATATGAGTGACTGTACTCTCTGAAAGCTGTGTAAGTGCATGTGTGTGTGTGTGCCTGTGTTCAAGCCGCTTCCTCTAGAATCCTCTGCAGTTGAGGTGATGGCAGGAGAAAACTATTTCTTCATCTCTCACACTTTTTCTCTGCATCAGTGACGCAGTTTGCTGCAGTCATTTGGCAAATGAAGGAAACTTCAAACCACAAATGACAATTAGTGTACCCTTTTAAAGTGAAAGCAGTACTACTACCATCAGCGCATCAGTGCAACTTTAGCCAGTGCAGCCAGTGCAGCACCGCCAGAACATTGCACCGAAACTGTGGAATGCCTGTCGGTGGAAAGTTTGCACTGTCAATTGGTCTGGCAGCACACTGGCCACTTTAATTTGAGATGAGATACTGCCTTTGCTGTTGCTTCTGCTGTTCACAGACCACAGTCTGTGCCCTGTGCTGACGGCAGCTACAGCCAAGTTCATTCGACGGCAGCAGCAGCAGTCTGGTGAAGATCATCGCTCAGAGTGATGTCCGAGCAGATGTAGCCCGATAATTGATCGCTCTTTAATAGGCAAATCCTCTGGGAAGCTTATTTGGCATCAGCAGAGAGACAAATAAAGAGAATGAAAGAGAGCGAAGGAAAGAATGAGAGACAAACATAGCTGGTCATAGTGATGCTATTGCTGGACAGATGAGCAACGGTCAACTGTGCGTCGATAAGGCGACGGGCAAACACAGCTGAAGAAGACGAGCAAAGAGAACTGGCTCAAGGGAAAGATGAGACGTCGAGTGTGAGCTAGCGTCTGGGCAGCAGTACAATTCAGGACAGTGAGTACAGACACCAGCAGCAGCACCACGTCGAAGACCATCATCATCACCAGCAGCAACAGCAACAGCAGTAGCACTACCACCACAAGCAGGCCACGACGCACAAACACACAGACCCATTGAGGCAGACACATTGAATTGCGTCAATGGCTGCCCACCACCACCACCACCCGAAGCACCCGAATCACCCAAAGCACAATGGAGCTCTAGCACTGTCCGAGCAGGGTAATGTAAATCAAATCGGTGAGCGAACTGCCGCTGCCACTGCAATTGCAGCTCCCTACGTCTGCAGTCATAACTCATAATATTTGTTTGCTCTTGGCAATTACTGCTGGCGCTGGTGCTGGTGCAGCAGCAGCAGCCTGTGTACATAGTGATTATCAGTCCCCTCAAACAGCAATAGACCTATTAATAGAGAAACAAACAGGCAGAGAAGAAGCAATTCGATCTGCATTACTGCTTACTGCTGCTGCTGTCCTGCGCATCGCTGCTTCTGAGCTAGGTGTCAAGGTACGCCCGCGGTAAAGGTCGTCTAAAAAGGACGGACTAACGAGTTCCGTGAAAGGGCACAATCCAAAACTGAATTGGCAAATGGTCAGCATGCTCTTTACATCGTGTACGACGTCGTTGTACAAGCAGCACTGAATGGGTGGCCAGAATGGGTGTCCTGTCGCAGGGGTAGTTAATTAAACGTGAAACAACGCCACAGAAGCTGCAGCAGGCGTCGTAAATTGCCGCCAAATGGCAGAGTAGTCAGTAGTAGTCAGAGTAGTAGTGGTGCTGGTGCTGCTGCTGCTGCTGCCACTATCCCGTCACATTCAGGCTAATGGCACAATAAAAGGCATTACTTTAATTTATATCACTAATCAACGATAACTGGCAGTATCGATCCAATGCAACAAACACACACATTGACAAAGGCAAACACCAAAGCGAGGGTAATCCAATTGCCCAGCTTGCTGTTACTGCCCTTACAATGCTGCTGGCCTCCGAATGTCCTTTGAATTTAGCTCGGAGCTTCGAGCAAAGCTTTATTAATTTGACCAGTTGGAGCAATAAATAGCACGGGCAGGTGATGTCAACAAGCAGTGAGTAGGCAAATAACACAATATAGTAGTGTAGTGTTGCCTTCTGATTGGATTCACTAGTCACTTTAGCGTTCAAAGAGAAGGAGTGAGAGGAAAAGAAAGAGAGAGAGCAGAGTGTAGGAGTAATTGGCCCGCAAGGAGCACTTTCAGAAGCAGTGGCATCCGCAGTGACGTAATAGAGCAGTCGATTAAGAGTACCAGTGAAGAAAGCTGTTTCGAGAAAAAACATGTCCGAGAACGGATCTCACACAAGCACAAGGGCACACATACATTCACAGTTATACTGAGCGAATCACATTTCACTGGCGCCTGCAGTTCTCTACAGCTTACTCGGGTGCAATCGCAATTGGTCGATGAGTCTTTTCGGGTGCAATTCGGGTGTACTTTTGCCTTTTCAATTGAAGCGAACTGGTAGTTGCATGGAAAATGAGACATCAGATCGGATTGGATCACTGCTGCTGTTGCTGTTGCATCGGGTTTCATTGGCAAGTGTCAATGTGATGCACTAGAGCAAGAAGCCTTCTGGACGTTCCCATCATATGACAGTGCGGGCCCTTTGTCCTACCAAACTGTACAAACAGACACATACACACACTCGCATACACTTTATGGCTTTGCTCATCCAGGCAGTGTGCAGTGTAAACTAATCAACTCACTTTTATGAACGCGCTGAGGACAGCAGCAATCAAATTACCCGACATGGAAAGCGCTCTACCAAATTAGTCACTGTTGACATCGATTGGCAAATGAGCAACAGAAGCAGAAACAGTAGAAGCACTAGTAGAATCAGTTAGCAACCCCCTCCCCTCCCCTTCCTTCCCCTCCCCTGCATTGCTTATCCACAAGAGTGGTCTTTTACAACGCAAAAAAGTCAAGAAAAGCGAAACGATGTCGTTGGAAGATTGATTGCGAAGGGTGATTGCTCACTGATTCTGCTGGCCACAATTCGTTCAAGCGCAATCTGTTTCTATAGCGGCACTAATTAGAGAGCGGCCAATAATATATTGCTGCCCACGATGTTGCTTGCATGCAGATGCACAAACTACTTTTCGCAGACAAATTAATTGACATTACCACCCCAAAGTTCAGAGACAGTGAACAAGCCTGCCAATGATACAGAGTGGAACATACAGAGAGAGAGAGAGAGAGAGAGAGAGAGAGAGAGAGAGAGAGAGAGAG
>JAALOO010001240.1_pt1 | contig 16830 bp, 18 predicted proteins | sample 7257641 | NCBI WGS metagenome assembly JAALOO01 (sample SAMN14085613, study PRJNA598686) | mite metagenome | biome: ENVO:01001000; feature: ENVO:01001002; material: ENVO:01001226; isolation source: single female mite from University of Michigan culture on fish food culture... ...
CTCTCTCTCTCTCTCTCTCTCTCTCTCTCTCTCTCTCTCTCGTTCCTTCTTTCCCTTTCCCGCGACTACAGGGCGCCTTCGACTGAGATCGCCGCCGCCGACTCCGTTGCCGCCGTCGCTGCCTGATCGGTGCCGAGCAGTGGCAGTGACGGCCGCCGCCGCCGCCGCGACCAAACTCGAAGCTAGAAGTTAGCTTTGCCAGCCTGCCTTCCTACTCTCTTCTCATTCCCTTCTGCTCCTTCCTCCTACTCATCGCAACTCTATGCTCTACTCTTCTCGTTTTCTCTCTCTCTCTCTCTCTCACTCCGTTTGCCTGACGGCAGTACTACTGTCAGAGGCCAGCACCAGCACTGGCACTCGTATGCGATCGCCGTCGCCAGTCGCTCTCTTCAGTCTGTTTTCTTCATCATCTGTCGCCGTCGTCGTCGTCGTCTCCGTCTTCGTGGTGGTAGTCGTGGTCGTGTGCTCCAGAGAAGTGTGCATCACCAGCATCAGCATCAGCACCATCAGTAGCAGCTGCAGCAGCCGTAGTCTGTGTGCCCAATCGTCAGTCAGTGTTTCTTCAGTCACTGTTGGCTGTGCATCTACACACAAACATACATTTCCATCACCACCACCACCACTACCATCAGCAGCACACTATCGCACAGCAGCACAAAATTAAAAACACAAACTGACCTCCACAGGATCGTCGACAATCTTCACCCGTTTATCTCCTCGTTATGGTGCATAGCATGGCCGACTCCAAAGCTTCAGGCTTCTCCAAGGTGGTCCAGAAACACTCGCTGCGAGCCAAAGAAAGGGTAAGTAGTAGCAGTGCTATGCGGTTCACATGTTTTACCTACTGTGTGCGTGTGTGTGAGTTATTGTCCACGGAGAATTATCTCTCTGCGCGACGGTGTTCACTGAAGTGCTTCCACCGTGCTGCTGTCACCGTTATCTGCTGGAGTGCATGCCACTGAGTGGTGGTCATTCACTACTTTACCTCTTACCACCGATAAGATGTGCCCTGCCATGTGTACATGTGTTTTGTCATCGGTCTATCCTCATCACCCCCATCACTACCACCATCACCAGCAGCACCTTCTTCAGCAGCAGCATCAGTGATGCATCATCACCAGCAGCAGCAGCAGCTTCCCTTCACCACTTATCAGCTTCTGAATCAGTTTGCCCTATTTCGCTTGTGCTGCACTTGTGTGCCCTCTTCCTCTTATCTCTTTCACTTATCACCAATAGTCGGTTATCAATTAGTTGCCGTTCCATCTCTCTCTTTTAGTTTCCTTCTTTTTCCATATTGATGTTGACGGTGGTTGTGCACACTTGAACTTTTGATTTGTTTTTCTCTGGTTTCAATGCCAAGGAAGTTCATTCTTCAGCAGTGTGTGCGTGTGCATCAATACCAACAAGCTGAGATTGTGTGTGTTGTTGTACTGTTGGCTGTTGGGAATTCTGCCCTCCCTTTCTCGCCACTTCTTTTTCTTTTGCATTGGCAAAACTTGTTTTGTTTACGTCTCAGGAATTTCCATCTGCCCTGTTGATGATCGCTGTTTGCTTCCGCCGCTCATCAGCCTTTGGGTGATGAGATTCTCGGCAGCATCAGCACTGCAATCAGCACTCTTTTATTGCCGTCGTTGATCTGAAAGAAGCTTTTACCGACGCTGGCGATTCCGTTTGTTCTCTTTACTATATCTTTTTTTGCGCTTCACTGACTTCGCTGCGTCGTCGTCGTCTTGGTCGTCGACCGTGTGCTAATTAGGGCTCGTAAATTGCCATTGCACTTTTGTGTTTGTGCGATTTTTTTGTGTGTTTTCTTTTCTTCAGACCTAACCACACTTTGGCAAATGTGTGTGTGTATGTTTATTATTTACTCGATAGCTGTTTACTGTCTTATATGGTTGCCATATATGGGTGTACAGCTGCTGCCCGGCTCTAGCTTGGTTCTCTTATTTCCAGTTTGCAATTGTCCCTGTAACCAACCCTACTGGCGAATGGTCATCGATTGCTAAACTCAATCAAATTAAATCATTGATTGCATTGCCATATGACCGTTCCAGTGGTTGTTGTTGTTATTGTTGTTGCTGTACTTGTTCTTGTTTTTTTGGTTGCGGTTGTTGTCGTTCTCATTTGCAGCACTTAAACACACACACGCACATAGTACACTCAGGAGCACTTTGCTTGCTTTCTTGCACCACCATTGCCAATAAGCAAGTGCTTCGGTGTCAATGGCTGTGGTCGCGGCGGTGACACATTCGCCTGGGCGCCAGTGTGTGCCGCAACCAGTCCTGGTTAAAGTCGTAAAAGTAATTGGCGATGGCGATGGTGGCAGATGCCGATCATCGAAAAGTGAGCGGGTGTAATGTGATGCACCACTCGGCCCTTTCATATTGTCTTGCCAGTGTGTGTTGTCATCCCCTTGCTTCCTTCCTCCCTTCTGTCCTGCCACTCGATTAGTGCTCGATTAACCGCTCTCCTACGTGCTAATATTCGCCTAGCACTGCCAAATATAGCCAAATGGCGCCAGCCGACTGTCCTTCTGTGCGCTCAGTATGTGTTTGTCTCAGTCTTTCAGCCCTCTGTCTTGTCTCGTTTGCCTCATGACTTGTGATGCTGTTGATGATGGCGATGTTGGTGAAGTAATTGTGCCCATGTTATGTCAGCATGGTGTGTATGGCAAATGGTATGCTGAGAACGCGTGTGCCGCATCATCATCATCCGTTCGGATGACCGAACTGGCTTCCAATGGTAGTCGCAGTGGTGCAATGTCCCAAATGTGGGCAAAGCGCACTATGGAGTTGGCTAGTCAGCAGTGGCTTGTACGTTCTTTGCTTCTGCTTCTGTTCAGTTTCCCATTCATTGTCTGTGACTCACTCACTGACAATATTACTTTACGCGGCACTTGGCCACCACTTCAGAGTCGCAGCACTCAACAGCAGTAGCAGCAGCAGCACAAGCATCTGCATTTGGAGATTCTGCTGACTGATGTGTGACTCGATAGATCACCTCTGTCTCTGTCTTTGTGTGTATGCCAGGCTGTTCTTGCTATTTAGGTAGCTCTTGTTTTCTTTTTTTTCTTTTTCTTCTTCTTTCTTTCTTCTTGCTCGTTGAAACCTATTGCAGGTATGCCGAACTACAAGCTGTTGAGCAGCAGTCAGTCTGGGTAAAAGCTGAAGGAACTAGAAAGGCTAAGCAACATCAGCAGCAGTTTAGTGCATCTTTTAGCTCTTGAAGAAGAGGGGCAGAGAGAGGGAGATCTGAGAGTTGAGAGATGAAAAGTAATCTGCACTTGGCAGCGAATCTTGCACAACTCGTTTGTTAGCATCGCAATGGGAACAGCAGCGGCAGTGGCAGTGGCAACCGGCGTCGCCGATGCCTCCGTTGCCGGTGAACTTTGCCGCGGCACACTTGGCACATCACCGAACAGACACTTGAAAGCATACACACTCACACGCTCACACACTCACTTCGAGAGACTGTCTGTATTTGAATTTTAGTAAAAGCGAGTTTACTTTTTGGATATTATTGGCCAAAATAGATGCGTTGGTCGTGTGAGTCGGGGAAAAAGTCGGCGGACCCCTGCTGTTGTTGCCAGCCTGGACACGCGGAATGCCGAAGACAGTTAGAGTAGGGTTGCACAAAAATGATGATGATGAGCGTTTGCATCACCGAGCTGGCCCACCATTTTTTAGGTAACTGGAGCTCTCGATTGATGACAGGTGCTGGTGGTCAATAGTAGTAGTTCTGCTCACCACTAATGATGGTGCTATTGGTGTCCATGGCGCCCACCCAACGGTGAAGGCTGCAATGGGCGCCCGTTTCATTCTCCCTTCATCTCCCTCTTTCTTCACCCATTCAAGCGGCCAGTCAGCACCTGCCTGCCATCCATCCATCCATCCCTTACTATTCGCCTCCAATGGAGCGTGATCCAATTAGCTTTTCACTACCACTGGCTAATCTAATAAACAGCGGACAATGAGGCACTGTGTGTGTGCGAGTGTATGCTGGTGTGTTTGTGTGCACTTCAATTGCTCCTCATCTCTCTCTGCTGTGCATCTCATTGTGGCGCTGATGTTCACTGATGATGCTGCTGCCGCAGCCGCGGTGGCATCACACACTTGTTCTGCACTGAATACACACTCCTGTTCCTGCAAATTGATGGCGCCCGGATGGAGACGGCGGTGGTGGTGGCGTGGGCAGTAGAGCAGTGATGGTCACCCTGATGAACTGCAGCCTGGCAACAACAGCAGCAGCTTTCATTCTCCTGGAGGTCAGTGTTGTGCAATAAAGTGCAAGTGTGCACAGAGTGCCACTGACCGCCTGAGAAGCGAGCGACATGACACTAATGATCCCAAACCAAATTCAGTGCTCCTTCACTGTTTGTCCAATATGGGATATGGCTGCTGTGAAACGTTGATGGCCTTTTTTATTTTAATTGCTGCACGTTGCCGCTTTTGGCTAATCGAAAAACATGGCAGTGATGATGAAGGTGTTTTGTGATGATGATTGTGATGGTGACTGTACGAGTGCTCCAAAACTAGTTGCTACTGGAGCCAAGTGTCAACTTGTTTTGGCAGTGCTGGGGGGTGCACTTTTTTGTGGTTTATAGCAGTGGTGATAACAAATGAATGTTTGTCTGTAATTGTTTAGTCAAGGTTAGTTTACTAAAACCACTTCCTCCCTCTCTTTCTCCCGTGACCAGTTTTTGCAAAACTTTGGCAAGAAGGACCGCACCACCGATGAGCTGTTCGAGATCTATCAGAACAACTTCGCCAAGCAGCAGGCTTCGGCGATGCGCCTGCAGAAAGAGCTGAAGAACTACGCCACCTGCGCTCGCGAGATGCAGGCCGCCTCGAAGTCGCTGATGGAGTGCGTCGCCGACATCTACGAACACGACTGGCCCGGCCAGGACCAGCTGCCGCACAAGGCACAGTCGCTGGAGCTGCTCTGGGGCGACCTCTGCCACAAAATCAACGACCAATGCACAATCCCGCTGAGCACCTACCTCAGTCAGTTCTCGGAGATTCGCGTAAGTTTGAGGGAAAGAGCAAATTTTGTGTCCTTCAATGATCAATGAGCAATTAACTAATCAGCCAATTAATTAACCGAACCCTCACCTGCAGAACAAGATCGACAAGCGCGGTCGGAAGCTGCTGGACTACGACGGCAGTCGGCACAACCTCGAGACGGTGCAGGCGGCCTCGAAGAAGCGTGACGACCTGAAAGTGACGAAGGCGCGCGAGCAGATGGAGGAGAGCCGGCGGCTGTACGAGGTGCTCAACAAGGAGCTGCACGAGGAGCTGCCCGCCCTCTACGACAGTCGGATTCCCTTTTTCGTGAACACCTTCCAGACGATGTTCTCCTCGGAGGCGACCTTTCACGCCGAGTACGCCAAGGTCTACGCCCAGTTCACCGAGCTGATTGAGGTGCTGGCGGCGGAGGCGGCCAAGGGCACCTACCAGACCGACGTCAACCGGTACCTGGCCGGCAATCAGTCGCCCTACGTTCTCAAGGGGGCGGTGCACCTCGACGAGGATGGGCAGCCCATCTCCGGGGGCGTCTACGGAGACGGCTCCAACTCGCCGCTCTCCTCACCGCCCAACAACAGCAGCACACAGCTGAATGCCTCCTCGATCAGCTACAACAGCAATGCCGGTGACAATGACGGCGGTGAGGAGCACTTGCCAGGTGGTGGTGGAGGTGCTGGTAATGGAGAGGCAGGAGATGGAAGCGGTCACCAGCACAACAGACAGAGCTCAGGCTCAAATACGGCCGTCATCACGACGAATGGGGATGGCAACAACAGCAATAGTGCCGCTGCAGGCGCCGGTGATGCTGTGAGTCAATCAAAACTAGTATTTTTTGTTAAAGCTGTCTAACTAAAATGTTTTCATTTTCAGAACCATAAGAACGCGAGTGAAAAGAAGTCAGACGAGCTGTACGAGATTCCCGTTGGTGCCACTACAAAAGACCTTCCACAGGGGGTGCTCTACAAGGTGGGTGTTTATTGCTTTATTATCATTCAAATACTAAATATTTAACCAATTTTCAGGTAAAAGCTACTTACAAATACGCGGCAGAGGACAATGACGAGCTCAGTTTTGAGAGTGGTGAGATCATTGATGTGGTGCAGTACGAAGATCCAGAAGAGCAAGAAGAAGGTTGGCTAATGGGCATTCGGGAGATTTCAGGCGAAAAGGGCCTTTTTCCTGCAAACTTTACCAGACCGATTTGATGAAAAGAATCAGTGATGACGATGACGATACCATAGTTTTGCAAATACTGCACTCTATCACAATTGACACAGCTATCACACTATCAGTCCCATTCTCTTTCCTCATCTCACCTGGCTCTATTATTTATTTTCAATGACCTTCTCCACCACCACCTCCACTTCCTCCTCCTCCACTTCCTCCTTAACTTAATTTTTCTTTAATAATTGTACACCTTTTTCCCTTCCTTATTTATTTATTGTTATCCTGTATTACAACTACTACTACCACTACCACCATCACTTTTATGTTGACGTTACACGTGATCATTCTCCTCTGGTCTGCTTTGGTTTTGAGGAAGAAAAAGGGGAGACTGAGAAGTGATGAAATCTTCTTTCACTTATTTTTTTTCACTTCTTTTCACTCTATAAAACCACTTTTTGCCGGTTGGGCCACACACCTGCATACGCCGTGTTTTACGATGTTTTTCTTTGATTTGATTCTTTGTATTCTGCTGATTCACGCCCTCCACTATCACGCCACCACTACCACCACCACCACAATGCCACACCGCCCGTGATCATCTTTCTCGATCTTTTGCTTATCTTTCTCTTTTTTTTCGTCCTCCTTCACACAACTCAGAGCCACTCAATAAACAGGCAAACAGTTGTCTCTATTTGGCATTTCAATCCTTAGTAGAGCATCCCTCCTTCTCACTCACAATCAGCGACGATTTCTTCAACTACCACTACTACTACTGTATTCTATTCAACAAGTGCCATCTACTTGACTGGACACCTTTTTGTGCTGCAGGAACACTTGCTAAACAAACACCCCCTCACTCACCGACAGGCAGCCACAAGACATACCACTTTTGCACACACACACCCACACAAACACGATCGTTCACTCTTGTGACAACAGCAGCGGCAGCATCTTCATCATCTACTACTTCTCTAGCACACTCTTGCTCTTTCTATTCTGCACTTTTGATTGTCTTGATTTTCTATTGATTGCAATTGCATCCTTTCTTTCTTCTCTACTAATAAAGCCATTTTGCTACTTGAGCTCTTTCAATTTGTTTGCTACCTGTCAAATAAAAACACAGCAGCCATTTCGTAATCTTTTCAGCCTGTGAGTTGCGACGGCAGATGGCGACACAGCGCAACAAAGCACTGTGCAAAAAAGTTGCCAATCATTCTCTTTTACACAGTCATTCTGCCTCTCTTGCCAAATCTGCATCAAAACGCTACCTTTGTTTTGCTTTGTTTCGGCATCCCTTTCTCTGGTCCCTCTTGCGATTCGGTGCCCTCCTGAAGATAATTAGTGACACCCAGTAACATCCCTTCCACCCACAAGCATTATGGTCGAGGCCAAGAAGGAGAAACCCACCGTCATTGTGGAGGACGTGGAGATGAAGTCGCCCGGCTCCCCGGAGTCGGTTGTCGTCGATGAGGCCACCAAGAAGGTGGAGCGCGAGAACTTTGTCTTCGAGGAGCTTCGTGAACACGCCCGCCAGATTGAGAAGAGTGTCAACGCGAAGGAGCAGCGTCACATCTTGCGTGTCCTCCGATCGCTGACTGCCACGCGAAAGAACGTCAACGCTCAAATCTTGCGCCGGGTCATCAACAGCTTCTACAACTCGGTGCCGGCTCAGCGAGATGCTTTGCTCGCCTACATCGAGGAGCCAATGGACACGGGCGTCGAGGGCGTGAAGACGCCCAAGTCAAAGATGGCCAATCTGAATCTTCTTCCAGAGCACGATGTTTACTTTCATCTGCTGGTCGTCCTCTACTTGCTTGATCTGAATAATCCCAAGAGCGTAAGTTTTCTGCTGTAAGCTGTTGTCATTTGCATTTGTTTTCATACTTTTTGTTTTTTTATTTTGCCAGGCCATCAACTGCTCGGATGCCTTGATGGCTAAGGTTAGCAAACAGAATCGCCGCACTTTGGATGTTCTGGCTGGCAAAGCCTACTACTATCATATGCGTTGCTATGAGCTCAACGGACAGCTCAGCGAAACCAAAAACTTCTTCCACAGTCGCCTTCGAACTGCTACACTTCGTAATGATTACGAAGGCCAAGCTGTTCTGCTGAATTGCCTTCTCCGAATGTACCTGCACTACAATCTCTACGATCAAGCCTCAAAGCTGGTCTCAAAGTCCACCTTTCCGGAGATTGCTTCCAACAACGAGTGGGCTCGATTTCTGTACTACCTGGGGCGCATCAAGGCCATTCAGCTGGAGTACTCTGAGGCTCGCAAGCATCTGCTTCAGGCTACCCGAAAGGCCCCTCAGCAGTCGGCAATTGGCTTCAAGCAAATTGTCCACAAACTGCTGATCACTGTTGACTTGCTTCTGGGCGACATCCCCGAGCGCTCTATCTTCCGCGATCCCACCTTGCGTCGTCCACTGGCTCCGTACTTTCAACTCACTCAGGCTGTGCGCACTGGCAACTTGCAGCGCTTTAACGAGGCGCTGGAAAAGTTCGGCTCCAAGTTTCAGACCGACCACACCTACACTCTGATTATTCGTCTTCGCCACAACGTCATCAAGACTGCCATTCGCATGATTAACCTCTCCTACTCGCGCATCTACCTGAAGGATATCGCTGAAAAGTTGATGCTCGACAATGTGGAGGACGCCGAGTACATTGTGTCGAAGGCGATTCGCGATGGCGTCATTGAGGCTACCATTGACCACGAGCGTGGTTTCATGCAGTCGAAGGAGACGTCAGACATCTACTGCACCTCGGAGCCACTGGACGCCTTTCACAGTCGCATCTCCTTCTGCCTTGACATTCACAACCAGTCAGTCAAGGCGATGCGCTTTCCGCCTCGCTCGTACAACAAGGAACTGGAAAGTGCTGAGGTAAATAAGATTGCCCTTATGTAGCTAGTCATATCGAAGTTCACCGGCAGGATAGCTTAGCGAAATGCATGCCACGCAGTTAGTAGTATACCTGGACGCTAAACTGCGCTTTTTACTATTTATTAAACTAATTAAACTGTATATATTTACCACCTTGCCCCCTCCCATTCCCCATCTATCCCCCTTTTATGTTCTCATTCTCCTTATTATTTCCTCTCCACATTTGCCTGCCTTCTATGTCATGCCAATTCGGCGAGTGCTTTGCTGCATGTTCTTTTTCTTTTCCTCTTCTAGGATTAGTTTGTTACTTTTCTCTCTTTCTCTCGACAGTACCGTCTGCTGCATGCCCACACACACACTGAGCGCTTTTTCGGCTGTCATTTGATGCACTGCCGGCGACACTTTATTCCACATTTCCCATTCCCATTCACCACTTTAATTGCCCTCGTTAAGAGTAGCCTTCTGAATCTAGTCATAGATGAGAGAGGATGCGAGTTATATACCTCATCTAAGCTGCACACTTAACACTAACTAACTCTTTTTTGCCTCTACCACATTCTAACGCGACATTGTCTTTGTCATTTCTCTTCAATTTTTATCACAGGACCGTCGTGAACGCGAACAGCAAGACCTGGAGTACGCCAAGGAGATGGCCGACGAGGAGGACGATGGCTTCACATAAGCGCAGCGAACGACAGCCCGACAGCAAAGTACTTTTCTCCCTCCTTTCAAGAGCAATCACACCTCAGTTCATCGCCGAGCAAATAATGCAACCACACAAACACGTCACCGCTACTAAATTCTTTAAAGATAGAGTGTACCCTTTTTATAATTATTAACCTTACTGATTACCTAATGTACATTTTAACACTCTGGTGGTTGAAAGGATAAAGCAGGAGCACAGCACAAACTGTGCTTTCCAATCGACTTTTGCGTCAACGCATTGTGGTTGCACTGTCGTCAGTTGGTTGGTCCCGTCCCGTCGGGCAAGGCCGTCCCGTCCGTCCTCACCGTTTCACTTCCTCAATGTCAGCCAAAGGTCACAGTATCGGCCTCCGAGGGACAGACCGTCTGTCGGGATTTTTTGCCGGCTAGCTGGCAGTTGAGCAGACAGAGAGAGAACGACGGGCACAGTTGAGTTCATTTCCTCGTTGGCCCGTGTGTGCCTGCCTGGGCACCGCGCTCGTGCGCGCTCCTCGGTGCCTCTGCCTCTGCACTCTGGTCCGTAGCCTTTTTTTGCATCTCTCCCCTTTTACACTTTGATCGACCGCATCCTCACAGTGTTGTCCCCGCACGCGTGTTCGCTTGCAAGGGACGTGATTGCTTTTTGCTGTTGCTGCTGCTGCATTAGTTCACTAGCAGCTCTCCTCCTCACTCCACGGACAAACATAAAAAAGGGTTCATGCTCATTCAGACAGCATGCTGCTGTTACCCTCAGTGGCTAGTAGAGTAGAGATTTGCCCCTCTCCCCCTCACCACCAGCAATCATTTCCATATTGCCGCACACACTGATAGGCATTTTTTTACTACTTAGTCAGATGTCAGTCGTCCTCGTGCAGACTCGGTTGTCAGTTTTGTCTGTGAGTGCTGACTGTAATTCGGTGTTTAGATTTAGACTCAAAGCAAAGTGTTGTTTAAGATTGTTGTTGATCTACTTTGGCTACAATTTTTCATTTCTCCGGTGAGCTCAAAGTTCATCAAAGTTCAGCACTACCACCACCACCACCATTACTTCCCGGTAATCTGTCTGAGTGGAAGTATCGTCTCTTTCTCACTGGTTTCTCTCCACCCTCGGTGTCTCTCTCTCTCTGTGACCAGTATTTCTTAATGTCATTATCCCCCTGGTGAGACGACTGGTGGCCATCTCCTCGCCGTGCCATGTCGCAGCTCAGTCCTGGTGGCTGCACCAGAGGCTGTCCTGCAGCTGCAACCTCACTCACCGGCTCACTCACTTCTACCACCAGCTCTACTACTATCATCGCCAAATGACGGCGGCATCATTTGACCCCCAAGTGACCCGTGTGTCTCATCCAACACTCAACACTAGTGAAAGAGAGTTGATCAAGTTCAATGCAACTCTGTTACTGTTATTTGTTTGTGCCTTCGCCAAGTAGTATCACCTTTAATCATCAATACAAGCATCTTTATTTTAATCGCATCATCATCATCTCTGTGTTTCTTGTTGGTAAGTAAAGACATTACTGTCAGTACTAGGTTGCGAGCTGATCAATCAGAAGATAATTCGATTTAAAATTTTTTTTATTGATTGTTTGAGACTTGTTGTGTTGCCATTGTCATAACGAATCAAAAGAAAAATTCAAAATGTTTGAATTTTTTCAAATCTATCCCCGTGCTGCCATCTCGGTTCAAGGACCATAGTTGAATGATTGACGATCCAAAGAGAGTTTGGCTAAAGTAATGCCTACAATTGGTGCTAAACAATGTAACTTGCAATGACTAACTGTGATTATTCATTTATTAAAATGATTTATCATTTTATAATTTTGTTGTTAAACATTATTTATAACTGAATTACTTAAAAAAAATTTAATTGCAAAAGTTTTTAATACTTTTTGGTAATGGGTCGGTAAAACCATGTTAGGTGTCAAAATAACCGATTTGTGTTTAAGCAATATTTGTAAAAATGTCGCAAGAGTTTTGGCACAAATGAATCAAATTATTTCAAGTTAAATTAATAAGCTTACTTTTAAACTTGAATAAAAATAAAAAACAATTTTAATGGAAATGTTTCATTTTGTTCTGTTTGAATAGGCTAAAATCATAAGTAAAATTCAGCAAAATTAATATTTTTCAATAATGTTGATACGGTGTTAATTTTGTAAAGTTTTTGCTAAAAAACAGCAAAACAATCTTTGGTATCTAACAGCTCATCATAGCAACAAGGAATCCACAACCGTGCATTTTTCTGTGGGAAGCAAATGTCCCTCGGAAAGTCCTAGACCTAAATTTGTGACTTGTCAGAAGAAATGCTTTACTTCAGGTAGTCACTGTCTTTAGTATTGTGACTAAATGACAATGGTTTTTCTTACTGGTCTTGTCACCCTGTTTCAACGGCCACCGACACACTGAGGTGCCGGCCTACTTTGAGACTCAGTCAGTGAGCTCTATATAGAGGCTATATAGAAAAAACTGCCCGACTGTTTTCCACTGCAGCCAGTGAGACTATGAGCTCGATGATCGCTCGTTGAAGGGTGAGCGACAATGTCTGAAAGAAAGGGTTGCAAGGGGTTAACTGCCTGAACGGGGAGAGTAGATCAACGGAAAGGAGAACGAAACGAACAGTGATCAAGGCGATTCGACCGTGTGATTGATGCACGTCGTCATAGTCGTCGTCGTCGTCGACTAGGAGACTGGACTGCAAAAAATGTACGATCTATGTCTCACACCGCTAAGGTGCTGTTCATTTATTTAAAAGCAAGTGAAGACCAGCAGGCTGTGGAATAGGTGAACAACTGAGATGGGAAAGAGAGAGGGAGAAAACTGGCAAAGAGTGGAGACAATGGCGTGCCAGAACAGAGGAAGTTGCCTCGCTCACTGTCACTGATGATGAGATGATGGAGAGGGAGAGAGGATGAGAGAGGGTGATGGAGGGTGATGCCCAGTGAGTTACATACATTTCGGCAAATGTGTGTTTGCATTTTGAGTGTCGGTGTGGGAATAACCGATGACAAAGACGTTTTCATTCACGAGCAAGTGAGGGAGGCTACAAGCTGCCTAGGCATACATAAGGATGCAAAGAAAAAGAGATGGGATATGCATGAGATACTTTTAGAGGCACTTTCCCATCGGACCACCTGATTGAACCCCCTACCTGACAAAGTGAGAAACGGAAAGGAGTCCCTTTCACTATCCGCTGCTACCGCCACCGCACACACCCTCGCTCTGTTAACGGAGAACAAGGTGCGACACACTGCTTCTTCACAGTTAATAGAAAGGGCCTAGCGAAATTTTGGTGAGAACTTTCTGGGTACAGTGCAATGGTGCATTCCCTCGGTTTTGTGTCCTCCCACTCTCTGCTCTCTGCTGCTCCACTTGTCTAAATCTATATTTAGCGGAGGTTCACAGAAGGATGACGGTCATTCAGTTGACGAGTTGTGATTCCTCCACAACCACCATTGCCATTGATTTGAATTTGTGCAGTTTTCTTCTTTTTCATCTTCTCCGTTTTCAAGTTTTAAATTGCTGTTCTTGCACTTTTGCCCTTCTCATTGCCTGCTTTGCCTTCTGTCCACCACCACTTTCAGTGTCTCCCAATTTCATCGCCAACACATCGGCGTCATTCTGTGCCATTTTGTGTTTTAAGGGAATTTAGGGGGAGCAGTTGAGTAGTGGTGGCAGTGCCTGACTGCCGTGCCACATCAGCCCCAGTTCAGCGCCCTCGAGCCAGGCTCCAGACGGTTCCACTGTGTGTCCAGCTGCACCATCATCAACTTGATCGTATCTGGTTGTCCCCAGGCAGCACTGTACAGTGCAGTTAACTTTAACTTCTATGTGCCCACCAGCTTGTGTACTTGCAGCTCGAGCTGGCTCACCAAGAAGGGCTCCTTCCACTGGCGTCTTCCTCTGTAGGGTGATTCCGTCCCACCAGTGCTGCTGCTGCTGAATTCTCGTCGAGTCGAGGCTCGAGCAGTAAACAGCAGGCACAGAACTGCAGAATCGAGTCAAGTCCTTCCATTGCATCTCGATCGGCAAGTGCTGCTGCAGTGCTGGTGGTGGTGGTAGTGCAGTGGTTGCTCCCCCTCACATTGCAACGCCCTCGAGCTGACACGGACGCACATTGAGAACGCTGGGTGATCATTTCATCGTAGATTCTTTTTGTGGTCATCACTCGAGCCTCGACTGTGCAAAGTGAGTGCTCGTATATAGCCCAGCAATAGTAGTAGTGAGCCTCGAGTGCCGGCCTTCTTCGGAGGAGCACGGCCAATACTGCCTGCTGCTTTCCCCGCAGTCACTGCACTTTTTGCAGCAGCCATCCGGCGCCGAGCATCGAGCATCGACTCACACCAAACACTGACTTTGGGCGTTGGGCAGTTCTGCAGTGGTAGAAAGGATGAATGCCGCAGAATATAGCCCAACAGCAGCATCAGCACCAGCAGCACCAGCAGCTCGATGCAGCGGTGGCCACTGCTACGGGTCGTTCTCCGCCGCATTCGAGGCTGCCAGCTCGACGCCACCGATCGCCACTTGGGCCCCCAGAAGACGGTCTTCCTCGCGAGCCACTTCACTTGAACGCAGTCCACCCAGTGTCCGACACCAACCGCTGTCCAGCACGCCGCAAATGGCGGCCATTCCCTACCATCCTGGCCGATTTATGGGCAGAAACGTCAACGGAACAAGTAAGTCTATGGGACCCTGCGGTGCTGGCTTCACTGCACGGTTCGAAAACCGTTTTTTGTGGCATTTTTTTGCTTGTTTGTTGGCCAGTTTCATTAGAGTTATCGTTGATCATTTTGATTTTAGTAAAAGGTTGCTGATAATTTGCATGTTCTAACTATTTACTTTTTATTAATTTTTAAAATATTTATGAACTTGTATGTTTAGAAATGCTTATGAGTTTGTTAGCTGTCAAACCACTAGCATTTTCAAGTGTTTATTTAGTGTTCTTTTCCACTCGCCCTGACTTGGTTTGTTGCTAATTGGTGGTGGATTGAAAAATCAGGGTTTCAAATTACGTCAAACTTGCTTTTAAAATGCTAATTAAAAGTAAAAGAGTGAACAAGATATGACGGCTTACACGAATGTTTGATTACAAAGTTTGTGTGTTGCTGCTAATTAGTGAATAGCTTGGTGGGAATGATTTAGTAGTAGCCGTAGTAGAACTTTCCAACTGACCATTACTTTTGAAAGTGCTAAAAACACTGCGGTGCTAAAAACAACGTTTAATTTTTTTATCATGTTATAGTTATTTGCCAGTGATTCTGATTAATTGAGCTGACGTTCTCTGTCCTCTTTTTCTCTCTATAAAGAATGATTTTTAATTTTACCAGAATGCATTCTCACATTCTCTCTTTTTGCCGATTGAGTTCAGCTGCACCAAGCTCAGAGTGCACTGCACTGCGCGCCCCTCTGTCGCTACTGCTACTGCTGGGGCCAGCCCTGATCACAGCCAATGGGCGAATGATGTGCTCCTGTGTTTGTGTGCATCTGTGTGTTTGTGCCATAAATGAGTGGCACTAATGGGCATTCAACAAAAAAACACCATCATGGAGACCGAAGTAGACAACAGCAGCAGCAGCAAACCCTTCAGTAGTCAGTGCTCTATGTTTGTGTGTGTTCAGCTGTGCAGTCTACCGATCACGGGCAGTGGCAGCCAGAGACGGAGAGCCACGAGATGGGGATGTGCAATTTAGCGATAGAGGGAGAAGGAAAAAGATGAAAAGAGAAGAGAAGGGATGCACTGTAAAAAGCAAACATAGTAGCAGCATTTGGCGATGCAGTGCCTGCCACTACCATCCCCATCGCCATCATCATCATCATCAGCTCAGCATCATCAGCATCAGCATTACTGCCGATCAGTGCGATATGAGTGGGTGCCACTCTCTCTTTCTCTCTGGCTGTTTGGGTGCAGTCCAACCAACTCGACCCCAGCGCAAAAGGGGTGGCGGATGACGGTGGTGGTGAGCTCCACCATCACACACTCTCTTACTCACTCGTTTGACAGCAACAGCAGTGATGGTGGCGAAGGCGAATTCGGTAATCGATGGTCGCCGTCGCTGTTGTCGCTCTAGCCCTTCTCTTCGCCCTCTTCGTGGCTTCTACTCTTTGCTGTGTGTGTGTGTGTGTTGAAAAAACGGAACCATTGCAAAAAGTGGCTGCTCGAGAGGAGAGAGCTACTCTCTGTTCTTCACTACAGTCTATACTACAGCAGCATTACTGTCTGGTGACCGATGATGCTGCTGTTTCTGCTGTTGATGGTGGTGGTGGTGGTTGCCAGCCTGAAAATAGTCGGCGGGAGGATGGGACGCAAGAGGGAGAGGAGGCAAACAGGGAAAAAAGGGTGCTCCACCACACTCTCTGTCCCGTCCCAAAACTATCCACCGCCAACGAGTGAGGAAAAGCCGAAAAGCCAGACACAGTCTGATTTGCTGGTGCACCCACGGTGGCACTTCCATTCACACACACACACTCTCTTATCTCTTCTATCGTGAACACCGATTGGCGGAGGATTGATTGTTGTTGAACTGATGTTGTTTGATGTGCAGGTTTTCATTGTCAATTGTGGTGGTAGAATTTTATTGTGAATTTGCAAAAATCAACTAAAAACAGTTTGAGTTTTTACCGTCAAAGTGTCTTATTTTTCTTCATTAATTATTGTTAAACAAAGTTTCTCTGCCTTATTGTCTGCAAATTCAATTTTTGATCATTAATTTATGCTTCATCGATTGACACAACCTGCGTCCAATGATGTGATTTTTATTTCATCTTTTTAAAAAACTTCATCTAATAAACTTTTATCTCTTCTCACCAATGATCACCTCCAAATCACCATCACCACCACCACTAGTCGCCATGACCACGCAGCCTTCGAACGAGTCCGAGCTGCAGCTGTACCGTGTTCTGCAGCGTGCCAATCTGTTGGCCTACTACGACATCTTCATCTGTCAAGGTACGTGTTTTGAGTTAGCTCCAGCCAGCCAGTGTGGAACAGCATGGCCGCCACCACTGCCTGTCCCTGACCACCAACAGATAACATCAACAGAGGTTCGCTCTCTAGGAGGTGATGACCTGCAGCA
>JAALOO010001083.1_pt1 | contig 16817 bp, 21 predicted proteins | sample 7257641 | NCBI WGS metagenome assembly JAALOO01 (sample SAMN14085613, study PRJNA598686) | mite metagenome | biome: ENVO:01001000; feature: ENVO:01001002; material: ENVO:01001226; isolation source: single female mite from University of Michigan culture on fish food culture... ...
GAGAGAGAGAGAGAGAGAGAGAGAGAGAGAGAGAGAGAGAGAGAGAGAGAAAGGGGAGCGAACGGGCGCGAGCATCCTTTGGTCTGTGAAGCCTACCAGGCCAACTGAACAGCATTAATATCTTCCACGAGCGAGGCGAGCTGCTCTTCGGCAGCCTCGTAGGACACACACCGGCCACAGGTTAAGAAAGAGAGTGCCCGTGCTCCTCAGCCCTTCAGTGTTGCTCAGTTTGCTGCGAGTGACCTCATTCGGTGGTCATTCCACCGGCGCTCTAATTCAGCCTTTTCTCGATATAAAAAGCAAAAGCTACCTGAGCACTCTCTGCGGACAGTGCGAGACGATTGTGTGTGTGTGTGTGTTAATTTTAGAAAACCGTTTCTGTTTCTACAAGAGGAGAGGAGGAAAGAAAAGGAAAGGAAAAGAGCTGAGAGGAGAAGAGAAGAGCAAAGAAGAGAGAGAGAGAGAGCCGGGCAATAAAACCAAAAAGCAGCCATAAAGGACGACTAGTTTGGTTTAAATTTCACTTTTATCCGCACGTTTTTAGTTGGTGTATCGCTGCCTTGTTTCTTTATTCGCCATCTACACCGTCTGGAAAACAGTCATCACCAGCACATCATCCAGTCCAGCTCAGCACATCACCACCACATCACCACATCACCACATCACCATCATGCACAAGTTCGCATCACTACTTCTTCTCTGTGTCCTGCTCTCGGTCCATCCGGCGGTCCACGGCCAGTTTGGCCTCTCCGGCAGCAGTGACAGCTCCTCGCAGTACCCGCGCATCAAACTGGCCGGTCCGCTGGGTCAGCTGATCGGCGGCCAGGGCATCAGCCTCAACTCGGGCCTCGGTCAGGTGCTCAGCTCAATCATCAACACGGCCGCCAACGCCGCCGGCTCCGGCTCCAACTCCAACGGCGCCAGCGGCGGCAGTCCTCTGCAGCAGCTGGCCACCGCCGCCTCCAGCAACTACATCAACGCCATTCGGGCGCTGCCCTTCGGTCAGTTCGTCGGCGGCGGCAGCAGCCAGAGCCAGCAGCAGCCGCAGCAGGTGCAGGGCCACAGCCAGTTCGGCAACGGCCCCCACGGACTGTACGGCGGCATGCAGAACCCAATCAACTTCCTGACGCCGGACAGCAACCTCTTCGGCGGTCAGCACGGCGGCTATGACGGCGGCAACCACGGTCACAACCAACAACACGGCCACTTTGCGCCCAACGGCTTCCCCCACTTTTCGGCGGAAAGTAAGTACCTCTGCTGACTCTGAGATTTGGGAACAGTCGAATACTTATCCCAATACGTCCCTACTTTCTCCCCTCCTATCAGACTACTTCGGCGGACAGTTCGGTCAGCAGTACAACCACCACCACGGCGGCCCCCAGTCCTCCAGCCCAATGGGCTCCTCGGCGCTGTACGGCAACGGCGGCTCGTACAGCGGCCACGTCTCCGGACACCACTCCCTGGACAAGTAGACTCGACCCCGCCAGCATATGCCATCATCAGCACAGACCAGCACACCCACCGCCCTCCTTCTCGTTGCGAGCAGCAGCCACTCACACTGCAAATCACTCCTCATCAACTAAGTCTCATTCTCAGTCACATCGCACTTTCTTGATCACACAAAATTGCGCTTCTTTCCTTCCTCTCTCTCTCTTTATCTCCTTCTTTCCTCGCCACGCATCGTGTACACGAACTGCCTGTACATACCTGCCTCTGTGCTCCCTTCTCAAAACACACACACACACTCTTGGGTGATCGACTAGCAAAATTACTACTACTCGCCTTGTTCTCAATCTCAGCCATGTACAAAAACTTCGTCTCCACTTGAACTTTGTGCCCAAAATTATCCTTTCATTCGTTTCTTGCAGTATTTCCTTCTTATCTCGCTTCTTTTTCTTCTTCTTTTCTTACCACAAAATGTGAGCCAAATTGGCCGCTTCACTTTTCTTCCAGTCAATAAAGCATTCTCATCATTTTTCACTCATCAACACACGCGAACTGTAAAGATGTTGCTGTTACAAAGAGCCACAGGCTGAAATGGTATATTATTTAAAAAAGTAAGAAAATTATAATACAAAGAACGATAAAGAATAAAACAAGAAATAACTTAAAGGAACTGAATCAAAGAAGGCGCATGAATGGAATGTATGACTTGGCTGCTACTGGTAGGAGACATTGAATGGATGCACAAGAAGGTGACATCGAATTGGCAAACATCGAATAACAGAATGCAAGAGGAACACTGACAAGCAAACAGAGAGGAAGTAGCAGCAAAAGTCGAGCGAGGAGAGAAAAGACCGTTGGGTTAGCACTCCATTCATCGGTTCAATTGAATTGGAGGCCTCTCAGGTATTCTCGGAGGCAACATGGGCTTCTCGTTAAAGTTCAAATTATTAAAGTTGTTGACAATAGCATTCACACGTCTGCAAAAAGAGAGAAATCAGAATGGTAAATGATAACGATTAATCAACTAAAGTGCAGTAAGCGACAAAGAGAAACAGAGGGCAAGCGCAACACACACATACACACACAGCAGACAGCTTGAAGCAGTAGTGCTAACGTGTGATAACGTGGACAATTTTATTTTTTATTAATGATAACAGCTGTGGTAAATATTGTAATTGCGTAATGGGAAACAGACGAACAGAAACCTCACAGAAACACAAACTTAAATAGTCGAGAGAAAAGAATGCCCGAGAAAAGTTGGCCTTTGCCATCGTGGAATGTGCCTGCAAGCTACGAATGGGCAATGTCCGAACGATTGGGAAGGAAAGCTTAAAGCAAACAGCAGCGAGTGGGGTTAACAGGCTGCGTTGCGCTTGCAGTAAGGATTGGCCTCTCCGATTCCGTTCCAATGTTCGAGTTCAAGCTGAGAGCAATAAATAAATAAAGCATTCAATGGTGAGATACATAGAAGACGCTAGTATGAGAAGACGCTACGAGTCAATTGGTTAGATTATCAGTCAATTGGTCAATTGCAGAAAGAGAGAGGGGGAAGATGCGAGCTGTGCTGTACTGGGGACACAGAGCACTCTCTCCAACAGGTAGCACATTAAGTAGCTGCAAGTGTATGTGTGTGTGAATGAGTGTCTGCATGTGTTTACTTTTCTCTAGCAATACTTTCGTGTGTTCATCATCATCATCATAGTTTTCCCCTAGTACAGCAATCGAGTATTTTGTGTTTGGTCAGTGTGAGTGTGTTCAGTGTGGATGAATGTGTGTAATTTAATTTAAATATGGGACCGCGACTTGCTTTGCCAGGCAGTTCACACAGCACTGGGGGGCTTTACTTATGCGAGGACATTCCAAAAGCATCAAGAACTGTGTCGGTCACGGCTTGTTGAATTCGAGGTGGGATATTAGGCATTCGTCTAGAGGGGTTGCAGAAGTCACAGAAAAGGAGAAGAAGATTGAAGCAGATAGAAGAGATGGAGTTAGCCGAAGGAGTAGGCGCAGTTGAGCGAATTAGTGAGCAGGACGTTAGCAGGAAAGAGAGAGAAAGCGTAAACGATGAAGTGAGCGTTAGTATGGTTAGTATGATAAGCAGACTGCACACTACAGTTCAAGCAAAGCTAACACGTGCACGAGGTGTTGAACAAAACTACAAAGGAGGTACTTACGTGGGAATCAGAGGGGGTGGGAGTCCGCCCGGACGAACAGGAGGCGGAGCTGCGCCACGACCGGGAACGTTTGGTGCAGGGCGACCAGGTGGCGGTGGAGCGCCGCGACTTGGATTGGAAGCCGGTGGCGGCATTGGTCGACTGTTGGAAACGTTTGACGGCGGAAGTGGCTTGCTGGCCATCGAGTTGCTAGCCATTGGCGTGGGCGACGGAGCAGAGTTGCGGAACTGCCAGTCGTCCTTGATTGGAGGGGGAGCGGGTTGGTAGCTCGTCTGCATGGAAACGTCGCCGATGATGGAGAGTGCCTCTTTGCAGGCGTGATACATTCGCAGCATCTCCTCTCTCTTTCTCTCCTCTTCGGGAGACTCCTCCATCATTTGGTTCTGTCAACGACCAATTTGGTTAGAGCCATGTCCAATGTTTCACACAATAGTAGACATACCTGGTCGCCGGCAGCATACAGCTGAGCCAGAAGTTCCCCGTAGATGAAATCCTTTGATTCATTAATCATTAAGTGCATGACTATTTTCGGAACAAGGTCTCTGTAAAAAGAGGTCGCCATTATTAGTAAAAGAGGTCGCTTAGAGAAGAGACCCAGTTTCCATACCGATATGTCTTGGTGACAATCTTCATGTAGGAATCGACCAGGTTGCGAATGGTCTCCACCTGTCGCTCGAGCTGAGGATCAAGACTAGATACACCGGCGTCGGAGCCTCCATCTTCACCTCCATTGGAAGTGCTGGTATCGCTGCTCCGCTCCGGGTACACACCAGCTCGCAGGAAGGAGGCCTTCCACGAGTCCACGTCCTCCTGTGATTCGCACGACAGCTCCAGTTGCTTGTAATCCTTGTAGACGTTTCTTTGATCAGGATTGAAGATTGCAAACAAGTGTCGACGAGACATGAAGCCAGATTCCATATCCTTCAAAAAAAGATGCAAAGTTTGTAAGTTGAAAACTTGAAACTCGCTTCACTAGATTAGGCGCACCTTAATTTTGAGACCATCCAATGAAAGCATGTACTTCTTGTCCTTCTCCTCCTCATCCTTGAACCAGGAAAGGGACTCGCTCGTCAAGACGAACCAGTAATCGCGAGAGCCGCCTTTCATGATGCCGAGGTTGTGAATGCACATGTAGCCCTTGCGAATGACCTACAATAAGAGTAGAGGAAGAATTAGTCAATTGGTCACAGTTAAACAGCATGTTGACAGGGGAAAACGGATGAAAATAATAAGCAAAACGTGTTGGATGACATGAACATAAAGTGAATAAATAACAAAAATAAAAAGCCAAAATATCTTACCCCAGTCTTGAGTTTTTGGAGCGCAGCATAGAGAGAAAGAGAAAAAATACATATACGTCAACAATGCAATTGTTTACAGTTGATTAGTGAGTTGAATAGAGGCTAACTAAAAGACTAGTAGTAATCTGAGGTTATAATACAGTTACACCCCATCCAACAGAGGCAGTAGGCACAACAGTGGAGCAGTAGTAGCCCTAATCCCGAAACCTGAAGTAGGCAAGTCAAAAGAGAGCAATCCAACGCCGAAAGGATAGAAGAGAGAGAGAGAGTGTCAACATTTAGGATACGTACAACACCTACCTGGTTGCCTAGCTTCCGCTTCTGCGTGTTGTCCGCAGACTGCTGGGCATTGGAGAAGCCAATAAAGTCCTCGTGATTGGTGTTCATGTAGGCCAGCTCCACATCGCAGAGCATCATGATCTGGTCTTTGGTTTTCTGCTCCCGCTCTCGCACGTGCGACATGATGATGCGCTCGCACTCTTCACGCAGTCGAGGGTAGCGGGCCATCTTCTGGGTGCACCGTCGGACGACGTTGCCCATCTCGTTGATGACCAGATCGACGCACTTGATGGAGGGTTCGCGCAGCTTCTGAATCTGCTTCTTGACGATCGCCTCAAAGGCCATGTCAGGGGTGAAGAGACCGACTCGAATACCGTGAATATTGCGAATGGCAAAGGCGATCTCGCGGCGAAGTTCCTTCTCATCAAACTCCATCTTGACGATCTCAAATGGGAAGCGCTCGTGGAAGAGTCGGTTGATGCGTGCACCGCCAGACAGTTCAGAGGTGTTCACTGCCGCCGATCCTGAGCCCTCGATGCTTCGCTCAAAGTCAGTCTGTAGCTGCTGGATCATCTGCAGCATCGCCTTGGTCTTGCGCGTTGGATCATCAGGTCGAAAGTTTTTGTACTCTTCCACCTACACATTGTAAACATTGCAACCATTAGAGATGTTCAACTACAACTTTTTTTTATTTAAACATTACCTCCTTGTCCAACTGCAGCAACTGCTTCTGCAACTTGTCTCGCAAAGCAGGCAGTGTGTCGCGAATATGATTGGTGAGTTGTTGATTGAGAACTCGCTGCAGATACGGCGTTCCCATTCGATCAGCCATGTGGCGATAGCCAGGATGAGAAATGAAAAACTTTCGCTCCGAGTCAAGGGCAACTTTGATGTCCTTGCGACCCTCAATGTCGCGCTGCGAGCGATTGACAACGCCAATGTAGCCTCGTCGAAGCGGCAGGAGCTTGTTCTCCAGGATCTCCCGAGCATCAGTGCCTTCGTCCATTAGATCGAGCTTTGTAATGACGCCAATAGTTCTCAGACCTTCAGGGTCGACTTCCTTGGCCAGCTTGAGAGCGTCGGACGTTGCTAGATCCTGATTGGCGCTGGTGACAGCCAAAATGAGGCAGTTTTCGCGTTTAATAAAAGTGAGGAGCATGTCGCGAATTTGTTGTTCAATGTCAGCTGGCTGATCACCCACTGGAACCTTTGTCATGCCTGGATGAATGCAAAACAAAATATTATATCCAAATTGAAAAGGTGTAAAGATGAAAATCATACCAGGTAAATCGATGAGGGTCAGATTGAGAACATGGGGCGAGTACACTCTCAGGTTGATTGGAACCGGTGAGATGCCCTTGTTGGAGCCGGTAGTGCGGTCAGTCTCATCTTCGATCTCCTTGCGAATTTCCTCAAAGTTGGTAAACTTTTTTCCTCGGCAGTGCAAGAATTCACCGTATTCTGCATTAAATGACACAAGTTATTCAAAAGTACAATCATTTGTGCTTGGCGAGCACATTACCCATGGTTGATTGGATGAGCTGAAGCACTAGCGGTCTTCGGGTGACGATGCCAGAGCCACGAGGAAGGAAATCTCGCCCAACAAAGTTCTCCAGCACAGAAGATTTGCCTGCTGATTGACCGCCAATGACGGCAATCTGTGGCAAATCCAATGACATGGATACACCTGTAACAGAGACAATTGGCAGTTAGTGAAAAGATGCTAAAGTACACGTAGAAAGTGCGAGAACAAAGGCTTACCCAGTTGGCTGAAGGCATCTTGAAGTCTGTTTACTATAGGGATGAGACCCTCCATCCCTTCGTTCCCGGCGACCATCTTGAAGGTGGGTTTGAGGTCCTCTCACAAATGGATGAGTGATATTCTGTAAGGTGAGCAGAGGAATTAAGTTAAAAATCTAGCAGATGCGCAATTGAGATCAAACACCAATTACAAGTAGGTAAAATGAGAGTAAAGTAGAGCAGAAGACGAAGAAAAGAGATTGCACGAAAAGAGGAAAACACCAGAAAAGCAGGGGCTCCCTGTCAAACTCACAGGCGGCTAACTAATGAATCGGAGAGAGATTGAGCGAATCTATTTTGGGGGCGTCCAGGAGAGAGCGAGAGAGAGAGAGAAAGAGAAAGGAGACAAAACAAAGCATTTACGCGAGTGGCAAAGAGGAGGTAGTGCTGTTGTAGCAGAGCGCTGTGCCGACGATAGTAATGTTTGTGGCGATGATGTCAACAGAGACTTCATAGAATAGAATAGCGCTTTATCATATGAGGATGAGTCAGGCACTGGCAAAATAGCGGCCTGGCCTGGTGATCAAGTCATTCACGCATACGCTACGCTATCCACTACAAAGAGGCGGTGTAGTGTGTAGAGCAGAGACGACCAGGCGCAGTTGTTGCAAACAAGATAATGGGAGAGGGAGAGAGAGAGAGCTAGTCTGGTCAAAGGCGGCGCTGGGTGTTGGTGGTGGTGATGATGTTGGCAAAGTTATTGTTGTCTTGGGCAGTCGGAGATTCACCCCAAAGCCCTCGATGACAGTTGAGCCGAGGAACGGCTGGCCTGGTGAAGCGAGTGCGGCACAGCGAGCAGGCGTCTGAGGTCAGGGGAATGAGTGTTGGTGGCCGAGGTGAGGACACGAGGTGAGGGTGGTCATCGAGGGAAGGAGGTGAAGAGGATGAGGGAAAGGCAGCTGATGCCGCGAGATCGGGTCGAGTTATTTGGCCTTAGACAACAGCAGCACAACAGCATCGACGGTGGCAGCAGCAGCAGTGACTGTGACGGCGTCAGAACAGAACGAGTGACGAGTGACGCACGCGCTGAACGCCGATAGACGGCCAGCCCTGCTTCAAAGACAGCGCAGCAAACGGCGCCAACTTTGGGGCCAGCTGTGCTTGAGATGATGGTGGTGGTAGTCGAGCCAACCCGATTTCCACTGGGAGCACTACGCCCAAATGGTGAAGGGTCCTTTCTCAATTATCCCCACTGAACCGTGCTGACAAGGACAAACACCTCAAAGTGAGAGGGGAAGCAGTTTTTGGCAGCAGAAGCAACTTTCGGGTGATTCTATTTCTTCGCTAAAGCTGTGCTTCAACTGTCATTGCCGCCATTCAGCAGACTCCACGCCAAGTGTCAGTCAACTTCACCAGGAAAATTACGGGCAAGGAAAGATAGAGAAAGGCAAGAGAAGGAGACAATAGTTTTGTTGCAGCAACTCTTACTACTCTTTCTGCAGATAGCGGATTTCCTTTCCACCGTCGGTCGAGAGAGGCTGAAAAGCAAGAGATTGTGATCGCACCAGATTGTGCCTGTCTGATGGAAAGTGCCAACAACAACAACATCAACAACAATAACAACAACCGCAACTGAAGGAACAACTGGTGCTTTCGAATGTCAGAAAAGATGAAGTGATTCACCAGCAGAAGCACGAGGACGTCTCTGGTGTTCGAGCACAGCAGCCTTTGAAAGCAGCAGCTGTCTATCTCCAACCAGATATTGCCTACTGTACAACACACACACAGCCTAACTCAATTTACTGCCAGAGTTGCCGCGTGCGTATATAGTCGGCGTCGTCGTTCGGCTGCTGGAACCACACTGCTGGTCGATGTGGGACAGCAGAGCTGTAGGTCACCAGAATATGAGAGAATATGGGAGAGGGAAACGGGAGAGGAAGAGCCTGAAAGGAAAGCTCGACTTTGCTCAAATTCGGCGGTTCAAGGTTGGTGTTTACATTGGAAGGGAGCCCAAGTGTGGGCTGCAAATCGGTGCAAAATGCCTGGTGGAAAAGTACCCTCCAGCAAATCACAGGCTGATTAGGCTAATCAGCCTGAATGAGTGCTGCAGTATTTGCCTGCGTTTCCTGGTAAAAGGGACAGCAATTGACGACTTCCAGTGCAATAGCAAGTGGTCGTGAAAGTGGAAACAAGTGCAAAACCTGCCATGGTACAGTGGCTCAAATCTCAAAAAGCGTTTATGTGCTGTACTACTAACCTTGCTGGCTGAAAACAACAGCTGCAGTCGGTGGAACGAATGTGGAAGCGAGTGTCGTGAGTGGATGATGACGAGGATGATGATGACGGAAAAGATGAAGTGCAAGGCTGCAGTTCTCGTGAGTGAGTGAGTGAGGTGGTGAAGTGGTGAGGTGCTGGTGGTCGTCCGAAGTCCTAGCTAGCTGTGCCGTCTGCTACCGAAGTGTGTGATCACAATGTCAGTTGCTTGAGAATGGTCCTTCTGAGAGGTGACATTTGGAAGACTGCTGATTGAAGAGTGGTGGTGGCGGTGTGTGTGTGTATGATTGCAGCTGGTGCCTGACCAGGCGGCCTCAGCGCTGCGGTTCGAATGGCTGCGAATGGCTGCCTCTGCCACTTTCGCTGAGCTGACTTTTCACTGCTCCAAATGCCGTGGCCAGTGTGCCCGAGAGTGCTTACATCGGAGCTGTCTAGATATTCCGCTCTATTCAGTCTTCTCCCTGGGCGACGGCAGAAGTGTCCATGGCTGAAGGTGGACTGCTGCCACAGCGGCTGCAGCTGCCGGAGTAGTCGTCGTCGTTCTTCCTCACCGATCAGTGCACTATATACAGGCGGGCGCCATTCGATGACTGTAGTGTGTTCGTGTGTGTGTGTGTGTGTGTGTGTATTGGCAACCCTGGCACTTGCCAGCAGACAACGCTGCTTCCAACGCGAAACTGCTGATTCGCCGCTTGGCGTACTCTCTGTGTGGTGTGCAATTGCCACCAGCGAACGGACTTCTTTGCCTCCTTTCTGCCCGCACTTTCTGGCGTCGAGAAGTGAGAGACGCCAAGAATCTGCCTGTTCGTAGCAGGCTAGAAACCCTTTTTGAAAAAGTGCAGAAAAGCAGAGAAACACTGGCTGTCTGGCGCCCACTGATGCGTCAGCTTAACCGCGAGTTGCTTGTTGAACCGGCTGCTGAAGCGTGCTTTCTAACTACTAAATGATTACAGGTAATCGGTGCATCCTACTCGTTTATTGAACACATGGAGAAATAAAAAAATATGCAAATGAATTGCAGTGAATGAGTCAAATAGTAGAATCAACTAAAGGTCTTCGAACCAATTGCCATTTGTCCATTTAGAGAGATAATTAGAGGTGATGGTCCACATGCGATTCTGGTTGTCTTCGTTGTACGACAGACGCGATGACTGGGCAGGCCTGGAGTCCTCAAAGTACTCGCCCGATTTCTTGTTGAGCTGACTAGAAAGTGCCGCGTAAATGAGAGTCTCTGCGCCTGCTTTGGTGCTCTGAAAAAAAGACAAAATAGAACAAATGCAACTGCTGATCAACTTTTACTAGACCAAATAGGCTGAGTGCATCCTCCTCCTACCCTTAGCGTTATCTGATTGGCCACTTGTGGGTACTGCTGCATAATGTCAATGGTGTTGAGCAGGTCAGTGTCGACCAGACCAGGGTGCAGGGTGAACACCTTCACGTACCGACCCCAATCGGATTTCATCTTCATCGTTCGACTCAGCTAGGGAAATGGTTCAGTTTAAAACAAAGATGCTCAAAGAGGTGTGCGTCAACCTACTTTGTAGATGAACATTACGATGGACACTTTGGAGAGTCCATAGGCGTAGTGCGGTGAGTAGACTTGCAGCGACTGCAGATCACCCCAGCGAATTCGATTGGGAATGTGGTGCAGACAGGAGGAGACGAGCACCAGTCGGGACTGCTCACCACTCTGTTTGGCACTTTCGTAGAGATGGGGCAGCAGGTGAAAGGAGAGGAGAACGTGGCCGAGGTAGTTGATGGAGAACTGAGACTCGAATTTGTCCTCACTCAGCTTGAACTTGGGGAACATCACTCCAGCGTTGCCAATGAGGTAGTTCAGTTGGGTGTTGTTCTGTCGTTTGAAACGCTCTACAAAACTCATCACCGAGTTCATAGACATTAAATCGAGTGGCCAAATCTCCAGTCGCCCAGTGGCATTGGGCACTGGTTCGATTATTTTGGCAATGCGTGCTTCAGCCACTTTTGGGTCCTGAGAACTGGCAGTGGTTATGACGCGAGCACCCTTACGAAGAAAAGTACGAACAACCTCGACGCCAAGGCCTCTACTCCCGCCTGTGATGACCACCACTTTGCCTTTTAAATCGGCCAAGATGTCTAGTAGAAACAACAGGTCAGAATAGTACTCTAGTAAACCTCAAACACAGTAAAGTCCCACCTGGATCGTCCTCTTTGAGAATGCGAATTCCACTGTTGGGTACGTTCTTGCGTTGATATTCTTTTAGCAGATAGGGCATTACCACAGCGTAAAATTGAAACCGATACATTGACATGAACAACGGTGCTGCAAAATGGGTGGTCAAAGCGGTCATTTGGTGATGAATTCAGAACCACCTTTGCTTACCGATGACAAACTCGACTCTGACAGTGTTGCAGAGGAGGACCAGAAAGGTGAACAGTGTCCAGATGTGCATGATGAATGAGTGGACTGCAGCAGTGGCTGGTGATCAAAGTGAATGGGTCATTTGGCGAAAGCATTTATAGCTGCAGAGGGAGCAGCATCCACACGGAAGCATCGTCTGCCTCCATCTCTATCTCTGACCAGTACCCTACATCGGTGTCCTCAAACAAAAGATTGAGGACAACGGTGCAATCATGTGGAGCGCCCACTTTTGAGCACCCACTTCCTCGGTGGTCATAAAGTGGTCTCAACTTGACTTTACTTCACTTCCACTGAAGCACTGCTCCTACTGCTGCGGTTTAGGGTCGATGGCGCTGCAGCTTTGAACAGCTGTTTCAACAGCCATGTCTCGCTTTATCCTCGCCGTCGAGTGTTGTGGTACTGCCAATGCTGTGCACATTCCAAAACACGGTCACCTGGCGCGGTCTTCCTCTGCACTTGTTTTCCATTTCTTTGATATCGTCGCCAGATCTTCGCCGCCAGTTTTATCGATGGCCAAATACGCCATTTCAACCAGTGGACAACAACCAGGCCAGGTTGGTGGGTTGGTGTGCACTGCCTCTGATCAAGGCTAATCTCATTGACCACTTTGTTTGTTGACTACTGTACCAATACTGAACTGACCGGCTTTTTCCCTTTTTCAGAAGAAAGGTCTTCAGGCCACTTTGGCCATCTACACTGGTGAATGCATTCTTGAAGAACAGCCACTTCTTTGTTCCCAGTTCCTGTGGAACGCAGAGTACAAGTATGCCGCCTGTGAGTTCTGCTTGGCGCCCCTAGAGACGGCCGAGGAAAATGTACGACGCCTTTCGGGTGATCTCACCGTCAGTCTTCCCTTCACTGAACAGTGCTGTCCCACAAACAAGTCCGCCCACGTCTCATGCACCTGTGGTGCCCAGTTCTGTACACCCGAGTGTCGTCAACGAGCCTGGGACCTCTACCACCGAAGCTTGTGTCCCTCTGAGCCGTCAAATGCGAGCACACTGGGTCAGTCAATTGAAAAGTTGTGCAATTTTTGGAAAACGACCCACTACCCTCCTGAAACGGCCAGTATAATGTTGCTGGTGAAGATTCTCGCAGCAATTAAGCAGTCACCAAGTCCAATGGAGATGATGGCGAAGGTGAATGAGTTTACCTGTTCAATGGGCAATAGCGAGGAAATGATACGGAAGTTGCTGGGAGAAAAATACAACGAGCAGATTGTTAATATCCGCCAAATGGTCGGCGAGATTGTCTTCGATCCATCACTGGAGCCTTTTTTCACCGATCAGGGATTCACACTGCTGCTTGCTCTGATTTTCCGTCACGGGCAGTCGATTGGAACCAACCCTTTCAGCAAGTGGGCGGAAAACGCTGAAAGACTAGTTGCCAACAACCCGGCTAAATGCGAGGAGATAAACAAACTTGTAGAGCAGCTGTTTGAGAAGATGGACCAAAAGTCAGGCCTGCAGTTCATCAACAACGAAGGCTCTGGCCTGTACGCCACCAGTTTTCACATTCGACACAGCTGTGATCCCAACTCTGAGCTGTGCTTTCCGCACAACAACCACGTCCTGCAGGTGAAGGCGACCACGTCGATTGAGCCCGGCGAGGAGATCACCATCTGCTACCTGGACGAGTGCATGCAGTCCAGCAGTCGCCACACTCGCGTCAAGTACCTTCAGGAGAACTACTCCTTTACGTGTCACTGTCGAAAGTGCGAATCACAGATTGGACAGCCTGATGTGACTAGCGACGAGGAGGAGGAGGACTCCAGTGACGGAGAAGTTTACTCTGACGACGACATGAATTGTGATTGAACAGCCTTTTTGTTGTTATATAAACTGATGATTCACTTGCGACTGTGATCGACTTTGTAGGGGAGAAACTTGCCGTCTACCTTTAAAGTGAAGCGCACCTCCTCTTGGCCATCCTTCTTCTGTACGCTTTCATTCTCCAGCTGGATGGTACAGTCGATTGCACTGACAATGCCATCGCCCACCTCTTCTCGAATCAGAGTGGTGATTGACTTGCCGTACACGTCAACCAGCTCTTGCAGCCGCCTTACCGCCGGGTCCTTGCCATTGTTTGATGCACCTCGAGATGTGGGCATCCGACTGAGTGCACCCGACAAACTGCGCAGCTCTTCAGACGACCCGGTGATGTTCAGTGCTTGGAAGAGACGGGCTGACAGCTCACTATCAATGGGGTGCTCCCCGTGGATGGCTGCAGTTAGCCAGACCTGTTTGAAGTGTGCCAGTTGAATTGAATGAATAAAAGGGAGTGAATACTTTGGGTACAACAAACCTTGTTTACTTGTAACTTTTCCGACAGATCTTTGAATGTCAGTGAAGACTTTTCTTTCGCACCAAGCAGTATTTTGCTGGCATCTTCTTTGCAAAGTGTTTTGTACCTTTCCAAAGAGGATAGTGTGCGAGAAAAGGTCACACTAGGCCGAGTGGCAAATCGAGTGAATCGTGTCAGCAACATTATTGTTGAATCCAAATGATTGTACAGGTTTTCAGTGATTTCTGATTTTTCTTTTGATAAAAATACTTTTCACACTATTTCTACTTGAAAGACTGATCAATCTTGAAATACTGTACAAATGATGATAAAAAATATCTGCTGCTAACAACAATTTAGTTGATACTTTGATAAGAAATGTAGTGAATTAAAGAAGAGGACTTGGGGTTCCCTTCGTGATAAATTATAATTATGATAACAAAAATTAATGTAAAATCTGTAAAGGTAATCTCAATTTTAAAATTAAAGAGCTGCGGTAATTTTTGGGTTTGCAGCTGGTGTACTCGTATTTATGAAAGGTCGCTGATTTCTGCTCGCTGCCATTATTTAGCGGCGGCAGCGGCATCGGCGGCACAGGCACAATTTCAGTCGTCTCATTTTGCGATTGTCCAGGACTCGTATTCTACTTTCCTGAAACACCGAACTTCGGCCACCAACCAACATCATGTCGTACAAAAGCTGGAACCCGGACTGCAAAGTTTACGTGGGCAATCTCCAGGACAACTGTCTCAAGTCTGAGGTGGAGGGCGCCTTCTCAAAGTTCGGCCCGTTGAAAAACGTCTGGGTTGCTCGCAATCCACCTGGATTCGCCTTTGTCGAGTTTGAGGACAGCCGCGACGCCGAAGACGCGGTCCGTGCTCTGGATGGAACGTACGTTTGAGGCCCATCTCTTCTGCATCCCTTCTGCACCATTGGTCATGCTTTTACTTACCCTTTTTATTTACCTTCATCCCATCAGCCGAATTGGCAGCTCCCGCGTGCGAGTGGAAATGTCGCATGGACGAAGCCGTCGCCGCAGCAGTCGACGCGATGACCGAGATCGCGGCCATGGTGGTGGTGGGCGGTAAGCTATTGGGTTTTTGTTGCATTTGAACACCTCTCTTAAATCTCATCTCGCCTATCTTCTGGCAGTGATTACCGGCGACGAAGCTTCTCTCGAAGCCGCTCCAGGTATGCAGAGCTATTTGTTGACTTATTCTCTCTTATTCAACCAACTAGTCATTTGCACTTTGACTGCTTACAATAATCAGTCAATCGTTACTACAACTACTAACTTACGAACTAGCTTTGATAACTTACTACTAATCAGCTAACTAACGTTATGCTTCCCTATATCTGACGCAATCTGAACTTTATGCACATTTTCTGCAAACCGTATATAGGTGACACTTGCCAACACACAGAATACAGCGCGTTCCTTCTGAGTTTCTCTTCGAGTTTGAGTTTGAGAAAACTCATCTGACTGCGTCCATCTTTATGGCATCTTTAATTCATCTACTGCGTTAGCTTGCAGAGGGATGATCTTGATCTGATCTATGACGAGGAGGTGGACAATGATTCCAACCACGGCGCTTCTCTCCCCAACCTTCTTGAGGTCACTCTCAACTGTATGTGAGCTGCTGTCTTTCCCATTTGACACTCCTCCACGGCACCACTCCTCGCCGCGTCGTTTGAAAGTATGCGAACTTATTATTGCCTTCTAATGATTCCCAAACGTACACCTTACAGCAGAAACTTGCGTCGATAGTAACTGAACTTATATTTTTTCTTACATTTGAAGACGCATCCTGTCTTCGCGCTGTCCCTTGATTCCATATGACCAATTCCTCTTTCTCCGCGTCCGGTTCTACGCCGTCGAGGGGGCACCTCTGTTCATCTCCTCTGCAGATCTGTGACCCCACACGCCTTGACACACCTCATTGACCCTCGGTGACAACCACCTTTGAACTGATTAGGCTCCGACCCAATACTTGACTGATCCTAACCCATTTGGCGGCAAACCATGTCGACGCGATTGACTTGCACAGTTGATCTGCAGAAGGGGCAGAGGACAAGCTCATCTCTGCAAACTTTGCCAAGCTTTCTCTGCGTTACTAGTCAATCTAAGATGGTACATCTGTAAGCAGGTGTTGGTGGTTGCCACTTTACTTTGTTCTCCACTCTTCTGACTCTACTGCAGAAAGACCACGCAGCACTGTACACACAACTCCTACCTACTCTACCTACCTCTTACCTTCTCATCGCGACTTGCTCCATATGGTATTGTAGCATTTTCGATGTAATCGTCACACTGCTCTTTCGTCCTGCTCGTTCGTCAACTTTTTCTTCCTTTCAACTTTTCTAATCTCTCCCTTTTCCTCTTCTCTAGGTCTCGCTCACCGCCGAGAAGGCGCTACTCAAGTCGCACTCCGAGCAGATCGCGCTCTCGCTCTCGTTCGATTTCGCGAAACCGCCCGCGAACTCCTCCGTCTCGATCCATGTCTCGCGAGCGCCGCTGAGGAGGGGCGAGCACGTCGGAGACAGACTGCGGCGCGTCTACATCACTTTCACAATCAGTTGAGCACTCTCTGAATGTGAAGAAGAAATCCGATACTTGCACTTCACCACTCGGACTGGAGTATTATTTTATCGTAAATTAAAAACAATTAATATACCACGGGATATTTCCACTTTCAAACTGACGACCACAAACATTTCCAAAATTAATCACCTTACCTCTCCTCACACATCTCCCCATTCTTCCCACTACTTCTCACACACAACCACACACGAACAGATCGGTAGCCACTGTTGTACATTAGCATTTCCCGTTGCAACAGCAATTATTTTCACACTAATGGACACTGTATTTGTATTTATCCATTTCACTGCAGCTTTGGGCATGAACTCCCTTGTCTG
>JAALOO010000360.1_pt1 | contig 16814 bp, 17 predicted proteins | sample 7257641 | NCBI WGS metagenome assembly JAALOO01 (sample SAMN14085613, study PRJNA598686) | mite metagenome | biome: ENVO:01001000; feature: ENVO:01001002; material: ENVO:01001226; isolation source: single female mite from University of Michigan culture on fish food culture... ...
TAGGATATTTTGTGATTTTTCCAACTTCAAATATTCATAAAAACTAAACTAGAGCAAATAAAATTAAAAACCCCAATAGGATTGTAGACCAGCTCTTTAACTTTAATTTGAGATTTCAACTTGAATTTCAGGTGCTCCAGAAGTTGAGTTATAAGATTTTAAAGAAAACTGAAAATTTCTATAGGAATTATACGAGAACCAATAAAATAGAATATTTGACTCACTCTCACCTTAAGTCAACTACATTTTAATTTTTAGTTTTTGAAATTAAAAAACTATTTTATAAACTGGCTATTTTTATAAATCATTTACTAGGCCAAACAATAACATTTTTCAGTTTTATTAAAAGCCTTGTTAAAAGTTAACCACGTTCAAGAAAGCCACTAAAAGCTATAAAGTTAAGTTTTCTTTTTGTTTCATTCCTTCTTTTAGAATTGTCATCTCTCTGCCTCTAATTTACTTTCCTAATCAGATTTGTGCCTTATCAGCTTAGCCACGCTCATTCAATGGAATTCCGCATAACCTAACTTGTGTGGTTGTGCTTTCTCTAATTGAATAATTCAGTTCTCTTCAGTGGTCGAGTTTGTGGTTGTGTGGCAAATGGCGATGAATGGTATGAATGCTGAATGACAATGCAATGACAGTTGCATTCAGACAGACAAACAGGCAGCAGACTGAGCGATCAACTGACCAAATGGTTCTTTCAATAGGAGTTGACAGTTTGCCAACTTTCTCAGTTTGCATACCGAATACATTTGCATTAAGTTAAGGACGAACAGAAACGTACAAACAAACCGTACACTGAACACAGTGGACTGCATTCACTTTCAATATGTTAATGAGTTAATCGATGCAGTTTGCGTTTGCTGCAGCAGTAACATTTGCTGACCATGTTGACTTTTAGCAGGAAGAATGCTGAAAAATCCTAGGCCAATGTTCACTTCACTGCAACGTTGCTTTCAGATGCAGTGCATATTGATCCAGTACTGTTGAGCGCTCCAACGATTAGAAATGGCCTTGGTACCGTATTTCCCGTTTCTAAAGTAAAAGCAGGCAATCTGCAGTAATGGCGCTGACAGGCATGCTGACGTCGCCCAGATGAACGCCAATTAATTGCCCATTTGGCTGACCATTTAAATTGACCAGCGCCATTAATTTGGGTGTGCGTGTGTGCTCACCGCTAATAATGCACTTCTTTTGCTACTGTCATTTCAGTGGTCACTCTTTTTGGGGGTTCTGCAAACATTATAACTTGTTTTTTAGTTTTTAGCACTGTCTCTGAAAGACTGTCTAGCTCACTTTGTCGTTTTGCCTGTATTTTTTATCGTAAACACGTCAGAAACGTGTGTGCCCTACTTTGCTTATCATCTTGTGTCACTACAAATTTTTTTCGATCAACCATTTTTTACAACCTAAAACACAAATACCAAGGATTGAATTAGAACTGCTGCTATATTTACGCACAATGCAGTTGTTTTTGACCTGTCCAAGCATTTTTACAATCGCACGCAAGTTGTATTTTCATTCCCATGCACAAAATGTGTGTTTTTCAGGAAAGCCGAATGAACTTCAGTCACGCCACCTGGCAATGGTGACCAATGGAGCCGTCAGCCAGCCTTCTAAAAAGCACACTTTTAAATTCATCTTTCTACAAATGTGTCCCATCACTTTTACTCTTTCTCTTTCTTTCCCAAAGCAGAACTAGAGTCTTATTCAGAGTTTGCCAATGCTAACGGTCCTGGACACGAGCAGTAGCCCTGCTGGTCGTCACCCACAGTTTGTACAGTGAAAGAGTAGAAAAAGTGAGCCATTTGCAATGGCCTTCACATTTACTTCAAGTTTCGATTTGCAAACTTTCCGCCTTCAGTTTGCTTGTGGCGATTTACTATTGCTGTTGCTACCGTTTCTTCTCTCGCCTACTCTTTACAAAACTTTACAATTTTTGTTCTCTCACTTTAACTGCCATCAAATAAACAGCGCCCAAATGTCGCTCGCCATTTGCGTAGAGGATGAGATGTGTGCGCGGTAAAGAAATCCAAAAGAAAACATCTCGTGCCTAGCTCAATTTTGATTGCCGCCTGTCTGTCTGTGGTGCTTTAATTTATGGAACTTTTCCAATTGCCGCCTTATTCTGAGAAACTCAACAAAAAAGAGACAAAAAATACAGTTGCAGATAGAGCCAGACAAACAGACACACACAGTCAAATGGCCACTTTGAATGGGTTTGAATGAGCTGAATGGGTCGTAATAAACTGCCAGACAATCGACATTGCCAGCAAAGTGAAAGGCAGCAGTTGGCAGAGCACTAGCATTTGAATCCAAGTTGGTGCAAGCTTTTGTAATGGCATGGATTTATTTGGAATATTAAATTATCGGTGTGTATTGCTTGAAAGATACGATTGAATGGATAGTTTGAAACGGAAAGAAATTCAAAAGGGGCAATAGAGCAGTAACAAACTAAATCTTTTTTGAGAGGATATGTGCATGCTGAATCCTCTTCCTTAAACCTATTAAAAACCGTTGCCTAAGTCCTCAGTTGACTTTGCCTCTTTACTTTATCTTCAATTTTTCAATTTTTGTTTGTTTCACCTTTCAGCCCGCCGGTGAGAAATACTCAGATGCTCTTTTTGGTTAACAAAATCCTCTGATCTTAAGCTTGCACTTAGCCAACAAAAAGTGAAGTAGAGTATGTTTTTAATGTTACTTTTTCGACGGCGACAACAGCATCAGCAGCATCTTTCATCTATCTGCCTTTAGATAACGACACACACACACGTTTGCTTACACTACTCTTCCAGTCTTCAACACCGTTTTCAAACCAGAGCGTACGAAATAACGAGAACACGAGCAAATCAGCACTTTGGTGCGCCTGGTGACAGCGCCGGCATCCGCAGCGGCGGCACTTGGTGCACACACTACCACGCGTATTTTCTTTGATCACGCCAAAAGGGGCTACTGATACGGTAACGGCTGATTACGGTTCGACTCAGCGGAACCTGGATGAGCTGCCGCTGCTGCTGCTGCTGTTGCCTACAGCTCAGCAACTCACAAAACAGGCCGTCATCCCTTGTTTGGTGATGAGGGTGGCGGTGTAGCATCAGCGACAATGTAGCAAGCAACTTCAGCAGCACCCTCATCGCTTATCACCGACCGCATATCTTATCGGCATCTGTTTTCTCCACTTATCGCGTGGTGAATGGATGAAAAACATACACACACTCACTCACTCACTCACTTACTCACACGCTCGATGATGGGTAATGGTGAACAGCAGAAAAGCAGGCACCAGGAGTGAGTGAGTGAGTGAGTGAGTGAGTGAGTGAGTGAGTGAGTGAGGTGATGCAATGGACTGCAAGAAGCTCCACTCCACTCTAGATCGATTGCCTTTTTTAAGCTAGTTCACCGTGCACGGTCGGCGACGGTGGTGCATTGCCGCAGTCATGAATAATGCGAAAGCTATTTGTTTTCTAGCTTTTACACTCCCGATGTTTTTCAATAGTCTCTTCTCTCCAGCTTTGTTTTCCTCCTTCTTCTTTTTTTTTGTTCAATCATACCCGCATGAGATGAAGGGTAAACAGGCAGCCAGAGAGAAAAAGAGAGTCAAACAGCATCACCCAAATTGGCAATGCACAAGCTGCAACTGATAAGCTGACTTTCACTGTTCGATGGAGCAATCAATGCAGGCCAAAGCTGCTGCCGGCACTGTTAGCTTTTCTCCTCTCCCTTTCTATTTTCTATTTCTGATTCTGCTGCTGCGTTTGCCAATGCAAAGTCCACCTCATTGCTATTTTCTAGCACTGAAGTGAAAAGGAGAATATGTGGCGCATATTCGCGTGCAGGATTTGCTTGCTCAACCAAGTGCATGCCTTTCTCTTGTTTGCTTTTTTTGCCTGGGCGACTTGCTTGTTGAGCGGTACACAGTGTGTGCTATCAGCTCCATCCCTTTACCGGTTCCGGTTCTAAAAACTTCAGTTCTCTATTTTATAATGAAATCACTTTCTAGATTGGTAGTGTTTCTGTCTTTCAGAAAGTGTGTCAAAAATAAACTCACATCAGTGATGCTGCAATTCTGGTAATGCACCTTCATAAGCAAATACTGCTTCTTTTTTCTTTTTCATGAATATAACGCTAATAATGCTAAAATATCAGAGTGTAGTGATGAGGGATTCTGAGAAACTCTGTGTTTCAAAGACACACAGTTTGCTTCACTTTCATTTTGACTGCATTTCCATTCACAGAGAACGCACTAAACGAAAAACCAAAGATCAGTGCAAATAAAATGAGACCTAATGCCAACTACTGAAAATGACAAAAATATATTTTTTGAGCAGTTTGGTTTTTTCAGAGAAGTGCATAAAGGTGCGTCTGAGAATAAAAACAGTGACAGCAGTGCCAGTAGGCACTTGAATGAAAGAAAAAGGGTATTGCCAAACTACTGCAACTTTTCTGATCATTTTAACGGTAAAGCATAGCTGTTACTGAGCCATCTGCTTTTCTAACTGTTAATGTGGATACAGACAAAAATACATCGGTACAGTGAAACGCTGAAACAGATTGTAGTAGAAAAAATATTCCAAAATGTCATGGCATTCTGATGAACAGCACTGCCTCTGGCTGCTCTTTTCTTAACGGTAGTCTCCCTTAACGTTTCTCATTTAGTTGCCACTTTTCGATTACCGCCACCACCAAAACAGAGATATCGATCGATTGCAACGACGACAGCAAATCCTAATTCCGTCTCTGACACTAATTTTCCATTAGCAAATGTCTAATTGTCATATTGTGCCTGTCTCAGGCTGTTTCTCTCTCTTTTTTCTTAACTTCCTTTTTCAGTTTCATCTTTTTCATTCCCCTTTCCACCCCCATTTTGCACTGCCGGCAGCAACGGCAGCAGTCTGTCAAGTGTTTACATTATATTTGTCATTACTCACTGCCTGACGACACTGAAGATTGTCGCTAATTTAGAAGTGGTTCACTTTAATTGAAGAAACGCTCCGAGTGCTACAAACTTTCGGGTGCACAGAATGCAAGCGTTATTCACGCAAGTAGAGACAACAGCAACAGCAGCAGCAGCAATGCCAATTGGACTGCTATTGTGGCCACAACTTTTTGGCACAGACTGCTCGTACAAGATTGAAGTACAGCAAGAGCAACACAAACAATACAACACAGCCACAATGACTGCTGGCATGTGACAGAAGAGAAGTGTGTTCAATTATTGAAATAGAAAAGCAAACAAACAAACAAACTGGAGACGGACAGCGACATACTTCTAATGGGCCTTGTAGTCCATTGCTCAGTTTCCTGTCACACAGTTCTACATTGAGTGGCCCACATTGAGCCCAAACAGAAAGGAAAATCTTCAGTTTGGTTCAATGACGAGCTTTCAAGTGTTAAATATATTGATGGTACCACCGATTTTCAGCACTGATATTATTATTACTTTCATTCACTCACTTAATTTTGTAAACTCCCAGCATTTCATTAGCCAACTTTTGTGCCCTGGCCCAAGGGACACAAAAGTGAATAGAAAGAAAGAGTGAGAGAGCAAACTTTGGACACTTTCGTCTCTTCTAGTAAATAGTTTGGCTAATCCGCCTCTTTTCGGCCTTTCTCACTCGTTTTCCGATTGTCATCGTCATCGCCATTGTCAGCATTGTCGTCATCATCCCTTCTCTTTTTGGAGCACAACTTCTGCTAAACCGCCGTCGAATCGTTCGTGCGAGTGCTTCTCGTTTTTCTATCTGGACTTTCTCCTTCTCCTTCTGCTTCTTCTTCTTTTTCTTTTTCCTTCGCACAAACAGACCGCTTACGCTTGGGTGGCTAAACTTTGCCGTGGCTGCTTTGAAGACAACCACCACCACCACTACCACCACCACCATCATCATCAGCACTAGTAGCACCAGCACACACCATCAGGGATCATCAAGGCGGAACTGATTTGCAGATTAGGTGCAGCTTTGTTGTTGCTGTAAACAGACCACCAAGGCACACGTTCATAATGGCTGAATGGTTAAAAGAGTCTCTGGTTGATAGCCGATGCTCAATAACAACAACAACCACAGCAAAAACTACTAAAGTGCTAAAGTGGGCAGCATGAAGTGAAGTCAATTGAAACGAAATGACGCACGTGTGGGCTGGTTGTGTGTGCTGAGTCAGTGACATCGACGATGGTGATGATGGTGGTTGAAAAAAAAAGAAAAAGAAGAAGAAGGACATCCTAGAAACATGACTGCTAACACGATGTTCAGCAAGAATAATGCCACAAGTAGCTGAAGGGTGTCCTTTGAAGCTTACACACACAGTCCAAGTCTCCCTGCAAAGCAAGTGACAATCAGCATCATCGACAATCATCAGTGTGTTCTACTTTTTGATGTTATCAGCCTGTCGACGTGCATCTCCTTCTCCTTCTTTCTTTCGTTTTCCCTTCTCCTCCTTCTTGCCTGTGTCACACTTGGCGCTGTTCATTCTTATCACTGCTGTCTGGTTTTTTGGCGAGTCTAGAAGCTGGTAGAAGCTTTGAACGACAGCAACCCAGCGTGTGTGTCTAGCTGGTGGCTATTTTTTGGTGGAAACATTGTACATAAACCATTGCAACATTGTCCTACGTGTCGAGTGTCTCCGACGCACTGATAGGTTGTTTTTCTGAAGCAAGGTACACTGCAAGTACAGCCGTATCACCGGCCAATTGAGCAAATTCAGCGCAAAGTATGATCAGGCAAGCAGGGGTGAAATAGCACAGCATCCCTTGGGAAATAATAATCACCGGAATGGTGGTGGCGGTGATGAACTGGTGTGCATTTTGAACTGCCCACCCCCTCCAATGATGTGCATTTTGGGGTGATGAGGCTCCACCACCGCAGTCGTGATAAGGTCTAACCAAAGGAGAAGAAGGAGGAGGAGTGTGCAAAGTACTACTGCTCGGTGAGAGCATATAAATAGAGAAAGCAAACTCTTGGCGACAATTTTCGCCCGATCCTCTCGGTGAATCAAAGCGATCAGAAACAACACGCACTCAGACCCCTACCTCATTCAGACCGTACTACTCTCGGTACAACAGCGTCTTAGATTTGCTCAAACGCGCTATTATACATTGATCAAAGATTACTCCAGTGAAAGCAACAGCATCATCAGTAGCATCCCCTCTCACTACCAAAGTTTCTGGGAATCAACTATTGCAGCACATTTCACAGCTGAACGCTTTATTTGTCGTACGACCATCAAGTCACACTTTTACTTTTACGTTCAAGGTTTCCCACTGTTTGATGATCTCCGACAACACATTGCACAGTCGGCACTGATCCAAAGAAAAAAAAGAAAACTTTTCCATTCACCGCCTTTTCACAGCCTGAAAGTCATTCAGAAGTTTACCAGTGAACACTCACAATCACCACAATTTGTCATCACCGCTCTGATTAAATCAAATTGTTAACGCCGCCGCCGCCACAACAACAGCAGCCTTGACAATTGAATCAACATTAGCATTTCAGAAAGCAGAAGCCTCAACTGAACTGAAACTCTGATTCACAGCATTACCATTTGTGCTGTGTTTGTTATCATTGCCAAGCAAAGCAAAAAGATCGGGAAAAGATTGAAATTTAATTCTCCTTTGCTCCCGTTTTTCAGCAAACAGCAGTAAATTGTGCTCTTTCACTTGTCTACTCTTCTCACCACTTGGCACGTCGTTCTATCTCTTTCCCATTCTGGAATCTAATTGAATTTGTTGAACACTGTCTGTCGCCAGTGGCCGCCGCTACCCGAATCCATATCTCTGGCCATCTTCCTCCTGCCTTCCCAATTGAAGCAAGTCCAAGCAAAAAGCTCTTTTTTTCTCTCGTTTTTGTTTGCCGTCTGCTTAGTCTCCTCTAACTGGCAACATTTTGATTAACTCTCCGTCTTCGTCTCCTTTGTACCCGTTTCGACCCTCTCTTTTTCTCCATCTTTCGCTACCCTTCTCGCTGCTCGGCACAATTTAGCAAGTCCCCAGTCGACAGTAAGCTAAGCGAACCCATCACCACTCTCTCCTCTCTTCTTCTGTGCCTGTACAGTTTCGTCAATCTTTTCTCTCCGCAGAGTCCGTCGTCACTCACTCACACACTTAGTCTGCCGCATCACTCACTCCCTTTTTCTCTACTACTTCTTCTTTTTTGTTTTTTTTCTGGCATCAGCTGTCCCCGATCGCCATTCCGTTTACCCAGCACAAAGCCTGATCGGCGATCTATTCCGCTCTCATATCGTTCGATATCGCCTCGTTTCATATCAACTGAACTACCCGCTCTATTAGCATCATTCTCCCTCACAAAAGCTCACCGGCAGAGAACTCTGATCTGAATTTCAATCACTTATCACAGATCTTTTCTTTTCAATTGCTTACACCTCAGTGTGATAACTGCTTCTTTTTTTGTTTTATTTTGCTTTGATTCAATTTTGTTCCATTTTTAAATTGCATTTCCTCTTCGTTGGACAAAAAAGTTTTTCCTTTTTGGTACTCAAACTCACCGACACGTATACACACTTTTTCGCTCTCACTTCATTGACAGCAATTTGTCTTCCAATCGATCCGTTCACTGTCGTACATTTTTCTAACCTCCACTGCTCTTTGCTATTGATTTTATTGCTTTTTTCACCACCACTACCACCACCACCACTTTGCAGCTTGCCACCTGATTTACTACCAAGTGAAATTAACTAATGAAACAGCATTTTGCAACAGCGAAAAACAGTTTGAAACACTGTCAAAATATATTCACACAGTCATTGAATCGAGTGAATTGAAAATTTGAATTTAAAATTAGAAAGCACTCTCTTGAATCGATTTTTGAGCTGGAAAAGGAAGAAGAAAAGCAAATTGCACAAAAACAGCAGCAGCAGTTGCAGCAGCAGCTAAACTCTCCATTTCATCACTGTGATTGTCAAGCTTCGATCGTGACAAACCACCACCACCACCACTACTGCCGTCCCCAGTCCCCGCTTAAGCTGGACTTCCTATCAACCAGAAAGCTGAGCACTTTTGCAATCATTTTCAAGTTTCAGCAACAGCAATCAGCGGGTGCAAGACAACGCAAAGCGCCAGCAGGCCTACTCGAAAAGCTCTTCATCCTGTCTTTCTTTGCCTTCACCAGCGTCCTCCTGTCGCCCTTACCCGAGATGTCGTCCATTCCGTTTGCAGCCTTCAGCGCCAAGTCCGTCCACCAGGTCGTCAAGTTGCACATGCAACAAGAGACAAACAAACACAGCTCTTCAATGGAAACCGGCTCCAGTCTGGAGCTAAACGAGGGGGCCACTAAGCCAAAACGTAAGTAGATAGACGTTACTTTAATCAGAGAGGCATGTCAGTCAGTCAGTGAAGTGGAGTGCACTTGTTCGCTGCTTGCAAATGACTCAATTCGGCAGTCGATCGATGGAGTTGCATTGTCGTCGGCTGCTGATTGGACAGTCCTGGTGCATCCATAGTTTGTGTACTTCGGTCCTTTTCTAAAGGGTCTTGCAAACAAGCGACAGCAGCAGCACTTTACTAACGATCGCATTGCACGTCCTTTCACTGGCTGACTGTGTGTGCTAATGCGTCAACTTGCGCTGAATTCTTCTTTTATATTGACGTACTTCTTTTTTCTTTTTTTCTTCCCCTTTTAGTCGGTGAAATGCCCCACAATTATAATTTCAAGTTTATGAAGAGCATTTGGGGAATGTACAACCAGTTTGCTCCGCAGGCATTCCAGAAGAATGAAGAGTTGACCATGTAAGGGGACGTCATTCTCCAAACGAAGCCATCTTTGTGACGTGCCAATGGCAGAGAATCGGGGAACAAAAAGCAAGTGAGTGAGTGTGCGCACGCAAACTAAAAGGGCAGGCAAACAAATTAAATATTATACTAGAAAATGGAGTTGAGGGTGGGGGACACTGTGGTCATCGACACACATATTGGTCTTTACCATTTTTTACTTTTCATCATATATTCACGGAAAGAGCAGTCTGCAGTGAGAAATAGCCATAAATTAGCATTGAGTAGCTGCACTGGCCAGTCTCATTACACTGCTCCACATTACAAGCTCACAAACATTGAACTTCTCTCTTCTCCGGTGCACTTTACTTCCAGCCGTGCATCACATCATATACTTTGGCACTTGCCTCCTCGACTCGGTCCTTCACCACTGCACCCCAGTGCACTCACCGACCATTGCACTACTAGCCTACTATCCAATTCTACTATCCTCCTCATCCTCCTCATCTCATCATCTTCGAATTATTATTGCTATTATACTTTTCTACCCCCCCCCTCTCTCTCTCTCTCCTCTATCCGACTTGTTTGCTTGCCCTGTGTGCGCCATTGCTAGCTGCTGCTTTGTTCCCCCATTAGTCTTCGCTCTTTCTCTCCATTGGTCACAATTACTGAAGCGAAAATTGGCAAAGATGGCTTTCCTCCCAAAACGTCGCCGCACTCCACTCTTCCCCTCTGTCTCCTCGGATGGCGATATATCAGCGAGTACAGAGTCCCACTTCTTCAACTGGAGCATGAGGCGCGTTTTGGTGAATCACCAATACATTTCGTAGAATTTTTATTATAAATATTCCACTTATTCTGTAGCTTTTTTAGCTGTAGTAGTACTATCTACAGTCGAATAATATGTCCTCATCATCAAAGTAATCAAATGTAGTCAATAAAAAACATTGCATTGTTATAGTGCACCAAATGCTGCTGCTGCTACTACTACTGTTGCTGCTGTTGTTGTTGAAAGGGGATTCTCCGCTAAATTGTTCTTTGTACCGTGCTGGGGTGCTGCTGTGCTTTCATTTGCTCATTAATTACGACAGAACCTATGAGAATCTCCTGCTGTTGTTGCTGGTAATAATTTAGGGAACAGCATTCGTACTGCGGAAGCAAAGTTGTGCACCTGACTTTTGGCAATCAGCGTAATGCAAGAACCTGTGCTTGTGCCTGTGCTAATGATCCCCAGAACTGCAACATCATTTCCCCTTTCCCTTTCTCTCAGGCATTTCTAAATGTCAAGCGGAACTTGATATTTGGAACAAATCTAGATTTTGTTGTCTTTTCTACTGGCGCCATCTAAAAGTGCGCCAACTCACTAGGCAAAAGTCTGAAAAATTCAGAACGCGTGTTTGCATTGCACTTTTGTCAGTAAGCATTTGAACAAACAGAACTTTCTTTTTGAGGCAACAGAATTAGTGTGGCAGCAGAATGGCGCAACTTTTTTTGACAACACCAGTAAACTAGTGAATGCAAACAATAGAAACACAAAACGGCTACTACTGTTGTCGTTGTTGACAGTCGTTTTGTTCTGCTCTGCTTTGACTGTCCACAGTTGCCGTTTTGAAGGTCAGTTGGCGCCGACTGCGGACTGATGTGTACTGCTTGAGTGACTGTGAATGACAATCAAAGAAAAGTAAGTAGAAAAAGAGAGAGAGACAAAGTGAGATAGTACTGATCTGGCTGGTAGAGCACACGTACAGCAACAGCAGCCACAGTGCTCGTTGAGGTGGTCAGCAGTAATTGGCTGATTGGCCTCAACAACCAACTGCATCAGCACTGCAGTGTCTGCCCTTTGGCAAGGACGGAAATTCAGTGTCTTTTCAGGTGCAATGTTTTTATTGGACATGAGGGAAAAGAGCAAGTGAAAGTGAGCTATTTGCAGACAAGCACGTAGGCAAACTGTTTCACACGCAACTGAGGTGTTTCAGTGTTGCCATCCGTAAGACGGTTCGTTACCGACTTCCCCATAACTTCAACGAAACTTAAATCATACGTTTTGGTGGGTAAAATATGCAATGGATTCAACAGTAAAGACAAAGGTAGTCTAGTGGTATCCTCTGACTGCATCAGTGGTCTTGTGATGTTGTGTAGTGCTTTAGCTTTCTTGGACCACTTTTTTCAGACAGTAGCTTGCTGCTGGACAATTGTCATCAATGGACAGCATTGTCGACTGTGGTAACACTGAAGAACGGAAGTGGAGGCGGTCCGTAGGGGAGGGGGCTACCACCACCACTATTTGCGGCAATTGTCTTGTCTGGCTGACCACGTCTTTAAAGACACACTACTTTCCTCATCAGGCTTGCGACATTTTGCTTTTGTAGTTTGCACTGGCTGGGTTGGCAAAAAGATAAAAATGTTTTGATTTATTTTTAGTGTTGCGCTTGCAAACAACAAAATCCAAAGTGCGCTACAAAAAAACTGTGAACATCGATCTGTGTACGGTCGTGTGTGTGTGCGTGATTTGTGATCGTCGATGGTTTGCAGAGGGTGCCGTGCACTGTGTGATAGATGACGATGATGATAATGATGATGAAGTCCTTGAAAACCTTATTGAAAACCAGCAGCAGCAACAACAACTTCCCAGCAAAAATTTTCACCTCCACCAGCCACCGTTTGCTAGTGCTGGCCACTGTGTGCCAACTGCTGCTTCTGGTCACCTTTTTGCCAGCAGTCAATCCGGTGGTGATCAATGAGGAGTCAGATCTGCCCATCAAACGAATCAATGCTGGCCATTCCATGCAAATTGGCATTCCACTGGAGGCGGCGCTGGAGCGCATTCGTTCGATGCCACACCGCCGGAATGCGCTCATTCGCAGTTTAGGCGCCACTGCACTCACCCAACGAGCAGGTCGCAATTTGATCTTCAGAGTGCTGCTCACCATTGGTATGTCCTTGTAGAGTGCCTTTTAACTGAACACATTTACCCCCTTTTTTCTCTTTTCCAAATTAACAGGCCACCAAAACGACCTGATTGAGTGCATCTCCCAGGTGATGTGCGAGGCAGTGTGCAATGACGAGATCAACAAGGTGGCCAAGAACTACTTTGACACCTATCCCACTGATGACTACTTTGTGACGTACGCACTGGGCGCCATTGAGAAGGGTCGGGAGTTTGGGGCCAGCTACCAATGTAATGCTTGCCGAGTCGTTTACCCCGGTTGCAAGGATGACTCCTGGCGACAGCAGATCTTCACCAAGTACCAGTACTTGCTTGAAGTGACCAACTACGTTCTCGACAAGATTCCCTCGTAACACTCCTGTGGCCATACTTAACCGTTTTTTGTTGCTGTAACATACCTTTGCTTTCTTCCACTATATTTTGTATAGCCTATTTAATGTTTTTTGTCAACTAATAAATTATTTCTGATCGAATTTCAATTGTTGCTTGTTTCACTTATTGTTGCAGCTAAATATAAAAACAACTTTATTTTGCTGTGCCTGCAGTTATAGCTGATTGTGTTGATTTCCAAAGATTTTGTCATTGTAAGCAAGCTGATCTACCACCCCCAAGCATGGATCAGTCATCTTCTGATTTCAGTGCTGATGCAACGCTGGAAATGAAGTCGCCAGCTGAGCTGATGTCCACCGACGACGTCAGTCTGGTGGAAAGCAACAAAAGTGTGCTGCCAAGTGAAGGCTCAGAAACAGTTGATGCTGGTGAGGAAGAAAGCACTGCCGGTACCGAGAGCAGCTCTTTGCAAATTGATGAAGATAAGATCTCAAAAAGTCCGGTCAAGTTTGGCATGGTTTCCCCGTTGACCACCTCTAGCAAAACTCCTCCAAAAGAGGCAGAGGAAGGTACAAAGAGTACCACTCCAAGCACCACTTTGGTAAGCGGCCTCACACAGTGGTACGAGGCAAAGGTGGCCCAACTGCAGACTCAACTGACCGCTCAGTCCAGCAAACTGCCCATGCCCAAAGCTCCCGAGTACCTTCTGCCGCCTGAATCTCTCAGTCTGAAGCAGAAAAAGGCTTTCTTTGAAAAGCGAATTGCCGAAAGCAAGAGTCAGCAGGCAAAAGAAAAAGCTCAACGGGCCGCCATTGCAGCCAAAAAGAATGCTTTCTAAAGAAAGCCTGAGCTTCTGATGGGCGTCTTCTTGTCATGCGCCAGCAACGGCCAGCATTTTTTGCCATTTTTGTCAAATTAAAAACCATCATTTTGATGTTTGCATTTGCTGTGTTCTAAAGTTTCGAACATTGCTTCAGCAACTAAAAGCTGTGACGTACAGCTCAGCTTTGTCATTTCAGCTGACTGCAGTCTAATAAAAAAAAATGCTCGCCAATGTCCTACAAACGATCCCCGCACTCACCACCAGCAGTCCTTCACCCCTACCTCCGAATCCTAATCAGTTCTTCAATGTGGACAACTTTAAGGCGATCACCTTTCTCTTTCTCTTTGCCGTCTCCTTTCTCTTCAGCATCGGCCTCTTCACCATCAACCTCTACAAGACGCTGAAGGTGACCACCGAGCAGAAGCACCTCTTCCACCAGGCGAGCATCAGCATGCGCCGGGACAATGTGGAGAAAGACCAGTTCATGCAGATTGGCCGGAAGATCACCACTGCTGCGCCGTCACCCTACAGCAGCACAACTTCGGCGACGCCTCCTTCAGCTAACGTCACCCTCAGCAGCAGCAGTAGCAGCAGCAGCAGCACTGCAACAGCAAACAACAGCGGCAGTCAACAGCAGCATCAGCAGTCTAAAAAGGACAGGTGAAGAAGACGTGGGTGAGGAAGAAGGAGGGTGTCACCAGTGTACGGCCATCTTTCTTGTAGCATTTCAACCATTCCGTCCATTGCTGTTTTTCTCAAATTAAACTTTGTAACAACTTTACTGCACTGAACGAACGTACTGCCGATTTTCTCATTTTCTTTGCACTTTCTGTATGTCCTGTTCATCCTTTTGTACTTTTCCTATTGAGTAATCCAAAAAAGCAGCACTTTCTCAGGCACTCGAAGACGACAGGTGTTTAGGATGCAACTCTCCGGTCGCATGTGATGCTGCTACTGTTGCTGGAGATGGTAATGGGGGCTATCAGAATGGCCATCGACGGCGCATCTCCCCCTCATTTGGCGGCTACACTTTGATAGTCTAAATTTAACCACAAACTGAAGTGTGTTTGTATGTGGCAACAGGAGCACCTAACGATCACCCTATGAGAGAGGCTCCCTGTGGTGTTTGTTGCACACTTCACAGATCAACTTCACAGTGTCAGCTTTTTGTCGCTGGGTAGAAACTGTTAATTTGTTCAAGTTGCAACTCAGCAGCTCAGTTCAACGCATTCCAGACAGGACAGTTTAATTGTGTAAACAAAGGAAGTACTTTTGCTGTTGTTGTGGTTCACAACCGGAAAAGTAATGCACTGCCATTGAGCTGCCACTGCTGTTGCTGTGCCTTTACCTGCTTTTTAATGGGCAATTAAAACTCGTCACTAAAAGTGACGATAAACTGAGTTTGGATGTCTGTCTGGCTGGCATTGCACGCAGTTCAAGTGAGCATCAGCTGAGAGGCTTTTTGCAGAGTGCTGGTAGCTACAGTAAACAATTAACAAAACAGCATGCCTACCGCCTTTTTCCGAGTGTCACATAGTTTAGGTTGCAACCAAAAGGGCACACTGTAAGACATGCCAATAACATTACTGACAGACAATAATGATGATGTTGGGGATGGTGATCTGGAGAGAGGGTAGGCAAAGACTGTGGTGAGTAAGCAAGTGAGCAATGTCAGAAAAACACTTGCTTTCTCTCTCTTTTGCGGATTTGATTAGTAAAATGTTTTGGTGTTGTTGTTGGAGATCGCTTTTGTTTTGTGCAGCTAATTGAGTTGATTATCCACCAACTAATGCATACATTACCTACCACCCGCCAATGCTTAATGCTATGCGATTAAGTGAGTTTTTGGATAAAAAGAGTCCAGGTTGAGCCCGTCCTTCTCATCTGCTGATACGATTGAGACGCAGTGATAAATAGGGCGCCTCTACCAGAGAGCCTTCTCTCTGCTTGTTTTGCTAGCAGAAACTGCCGTACAGTAGTGCTGATCACCACCAAAAAGAGAGTATGTGCTGTACATTGACTAATTCAGGTAAAGTGGCCAATCTTTAATTAGTCACAGTTGGCAATAGTAGCTCATCAGTGGATGTAAATCCAGTGTCTTCTAGATACTTGTTTGATTTAGTTAAATGCCTCTATTTAACCGATGAAAATAGTAGTAATCGATCTGCAATTATCCACTAACTGACCAGCGTCAGCACCTCATCAACAATGTATTCCAAGTGCATCTTTGTGGCCATCTCTTTGGCTTTCTTTGCTGCGGCCTTCGCCGAAGATGCGGTTTCTGATGATTCAACCAGTAAGTAGCTACAAAAGGCAACTAGAGCATTTTCAATAACAATCAAAATATTTTTTCTGTAGAAGATAATCACGAAAAGTACCTTTTTAACAGTACCGACGAAAAAAACTTGACACTATTTACCTTTGATGTCAAAACTATTAATGTGAAACTTAGTGCTGATAAGAAAGACTCCACTTTTAATTCATTTAACCCCAAACTTGACTCCAAAATGATTCCAGCTAAACAGAATGTTAATGAGACTTTTCAGGATTACACCCTTTTTCTCAATGTAAATTATTCGCTTACCTTTAGCTTTCTCAGAGAAGGTGAATCCTACAACCTCTCCATGATTGAATTCTCTCATAACAAAAATACTACCACCGATGTATTCAGAGTTGAAGATCCTGATTTGAAATTGACCAAAAACACCTTCAAACGAGAGTCTCAAGGCTACAAGTGCGGCAATCTAAAATACACATTGAAACTAGACGACTCCAACTCCACCGCCGAGATTGAACTCACTGACATCTCCTTCATCGCCTTTCAGAACAGCTTCAACAACGAAAAACCGTCCTTCCTCGAGTGTCGCCAAGAGCCGGGCAGCAGCGTCGTCCCACTTGCCGTCGGTGGTGGTCTGCTCGTCTTCATGGGCATCGCCCTGGTGGTGTACATCTTTATGCGAAACCGATCCAGTTGATCACCTAACACCTAACAC
>JAALOO010001370.1_pt1 | contig 16811 bp, 10 predicted proteins | sample 7257641 | NCBI WGS metagenome assembly JAALOO01 (sample SAMN14085613, study PRJNA598686) | mite metagenome | biome: ENVO:01001000; feature: ENVO:01001002; material: ENVO:01001226; isolation source: single female mite from University of Michigan culture on fish food culture... ...
CTCTCTCTCTCTCTCTCTCTCTCTCTCTCTCTCTCTCTCTCTCTTTCTCTCTCTCACTCTCTCTCTGACCATTGCAGCGACTGTCAGTTGCATGGGTGGACAGATCTCATCACCGGCGGCAGTACAATCGTTGGCCGCCTGCGACACACAGCTTCTCTCCTTTAGCTTCTCTCTCTCCCTCTCTGTTTCCCTTGCTTTCTCTCCTTTGAACATGCAACCATCACTTGAGACTACTATCTCTGGAGTACAGGCAATCTAGAGGCAGCACCTCCTCTTGCAACAGCGGCAGCAGCAGCAGCACCACCACCACAACCACTACCGCCGCCGCCACCAGCAGTTCGTCTCCAAAAAGCGCTTCGAGTCAGGCATTAGTCACTACCTCATTTCTCCTCAGTCTGCAGTCGCTAACTCCTCGGTTGAAGCACACACATTGCTCTTTCTTTCTTTTTCTCTCAACCGCTTCTGTCATTTTGGCTGTTAACATCAAAGAAGAAGAAGGCGACACAACACCGGTCCACACCACGTCGACTTGTGTGTGCGCCTTGTTTGCCTCTTTTTTCTCTGTGTGTCTCTGTTTGACTGTCCGTCCGTCCGTCTGTGTGTTTTACTTGTTGTGCCCAATTTTGTTGTCCGAAGACAGATCGTTTTTCCCAATACCTTGCATTCAAATTGTCACAACACACAAAGCTCCCATAGCTGGGTAAGATTGCGCTTTTTCTAAAACAACATTCCCCCCCCTTTTTAGTCAATGTTATATCTGCACTAAACTGCTTATATTGCGCATCTTTGTCGGCATCATCAGTCAGCGCTACTCTACTCAAAGTTCAACAGGTCCGACTGCTCAGGATCAGTTGAAGCCATTTCCATTTGCAAAATTGTCCATCACTAAATGCTCACTTAGCCACTACTCACCACACACTAATTCATCGGCGACCCTTTGCCTCTGACCGTCGCTTAGGAACAGCACAAAATGACACCTTTGTGTTGTCGCCGGTGCGTGAAAAAAAGCAAAGAAAGTGTTTGCGCACCATTTACCTCCGTCACCTAGACGGATGCTTTGTTTGAAGCAATGCTGTGCCTTACTAATGGCAACATCAGTAGTATGCGCCTACCACCGCCGTCGCCACCAGCCCCGGCGCAGCCTAGACACGCAAATTACACTCACTCACTCACTCATTTAGGAAATGTCATCATTTAGTGCTACTTAATCAGCCATGCCACTCTATTTCACTGCAGTTTTAGCTGTCATTAAACTGCAGATAACTTTTCTGTCCTTTTTTGTGACCATCTTGGTTTTTGTTGCACGTGTAACGCCCAACGTCTAAGCTCTGCTCTCATCGCTGTTTCAGCCTTTTAGCGAGACTTTTTTATTGTATTTTTCACTAAACACTCCTAAACTTTTAGGTAGTATAGTGTACTTTATCACCCGACGTCACATTTGTTGTCAGCTTGTTAATTTACATAGGCGATGAAAATGGCACTAAATTATATCAGCTGAAAGTAGCATCATGTGTTTTGAACATATGTTTAGAAAAGTTATTCAGCTTCTTAAAAGTTAAAAGTTAGTGCAATTTGTATTTAAAGTAGCTCTACATTAGATGAGTTTTAATCTTGCTGCCAATATTAAAACGAACATTGACGAATAGACTTTCAAATCAGATTTAATCGCTCTTGCAATCAACCCTAAATATTTGCGCTCACTAACTAACCAGGTAACAATTTATCCTTGAGCCATTTTATCAGTTATCTACCTTTTTTCATGTTGTGTCAGGCTGAGTCATCTAGCACACTGTCATTGTACCGAAACTAGCCAACATAATTGTTGTCACAGAAAGTGTTTGCCGTTTTTGGACAACTGTCGCCCTGCTAAAATGCAATTTGCTTGTCGAAGAACTCGCGTCACTAGCATCATAAAAGATATTTGTTTATGCATTTAAAGTTTTAAATGATGCATAATTTAAATAATGCTGACGCGTAGCAATCTATTGCTTTTACGCCATCAGAACTTTGACATTTAAAACCAGTTAAACATTTTTTGCTTTGTTTGCAATTTCATCATTGCTGACACTATTATACAGTTGTTTCTAATCGACTTCTTTTTTATATACCTCTCCATTTCAGGTTTTACCTTTTGGGTAGCCGTTCTTCATCACTCATTGTTGCAAGAAGGTTTCAATCAGCACTTTTTACGCCGTCAACAGTGCAACAGCTTGTGCACCCCTTTCCTCAGCAGTACTGTGCACACACTCACACTCACAAACTGTTGATTGTCACCACCACCAGGACACACGACACAACAGCAGACAATTATACACTGACCTTACCACCAGCAGCACCAGCAGCACCATCACCCCAGCAACACCATCATCATTAGCGAAAATTAGCAATCTCCCAACACACTCTCTCTCTCTCCTGCTCACTTTCTCCCTCTTTTTCTTCTTCCTCTTTCCGACTCCCATCGTCGTCATCTGCTCACTTGCATCAACCACTAATCGTCACGTACTCTGTGGCCAATTGGTTTGTGGTTTAGTGTTCGCTTTCGCAACAATCACAACTCTTCAGTCACTTGGCAGCAGCACAGCTCGTCTCACCGACTAGTTCCGCCGACTTGAGTCCTCCAATTCACGTCACCTCTTTTAGTTGTCACCTTTTTTTCTCTCACCCGGGTCGCTGTCACTTGTCGACAAATTGTAAATGTAAGTACGCTTTTTTCTGTACTGTTGTGTTTAGTCAGATTTTTCAGAGCTCTGAATGCGATTATTCTCATACATGAAACAGTAGAACGTTGCTTTTAGTTATTTATAACTTTGTTTCAGACAACAGTAAAATCCTTTTAAATTGCAGTCAGTCAATGCACTATTACTGTGTACTGCTTACCGGCAACAAAGTTCGTTTTGAGCAAGATTTGTGCAGAGCAAGTGCACTTGTATACATTTGAATAAACTAGTTGCACTGTACATAATAATGCCGAAACTAATTTTGCTTGGTAGTGGCTTGTGCTTTATGCACGTAATTGAATATTTGCTTAATATCATTTGCCATGAATGACATGTTTTATAGACGATAAATGTTACAGTGCATACAAATCAAAATAAGAATCTCCTTATTTCACCTTCAACCTTAGCACCGTTGTTAACTTTGGCGCTTTTGGTTGTTTATTTAGCACTATTACTAGTCATTGCCATTACAAGTCAATTGACGACAAACCCTTTACCTTTCAGTTAGTACTAAAAGCGCATCACCTCAACGCACTCTGCCAGCATCGCTATTTATCCACTTAGCCAACCGCTAAATTGTCTTCTATTTGATTGTTCAGTGCTTTTTTGACAGTGCACCCCATCGCTATGGTTTGTGTGTGTGTGCGTTTTGGACTAGCCACTAAAATGAAAGTTTGTCTCTTACAACATTAAAAGTGCACTGACTAGTGCCAGATGCTATCAATAGACTGCACAGAAAAAAAAGCATGAAAAAAATGAATGAAACGTGAAGGGAAGAAAGGGAAAACAACAACAACAACTACTACTTCTACTACCAGCATAGACAGTCACGAAACGGCCTGTTTTTTTCATTTATTATGAACACAGACTCAGGTTTTCTGTCAGTGCACCTCTCTGGCGCATTGAATTGATAAAACAAAAATAATAATAATTTTTGCTATTTTGCACACAGATTAATTTGCTGTGTGATGCCCATCGCCCCACAAAACCTACTATCAGTGCCACTGCATCACCTTTTTATGGTCACTCGACGCACAGTTTGCAGTTTGCACCGTGTTAGTAAGATTGGTCATCTTCTCAGTTACATTTTTGGCTTTGTGATTCAGGTTACACAACACAGTGGGCTAGCTCACTCACTCACTCACACTCACACACCGTTTTTGCTATTCACCTTTTAGCTCATTCTCATTCTCAGTTACCTTTTTTGTCGTCTGTCCGTCTGATGCTCCAGCTAAGGCTGACGTACTTCCAAACTGGGCAAAAATTCCCTTTGTTGTACGGGCGACATCTCCACATTTCTCTCTTCAGTGAGCCGTGTCGAGCCGTGTGTGTGTTGAGTTTGAGTTTGATGCTCAGGATCTGTCTATTCACAAACGAAAGGGCAGTTTTCAGTGATGTCAATGTGTGTCTATTGAAGATCGTACTGAGTTGCTTTGCAATTGAGTCATTCTTCTCTTTGGAGGCACTCTCTTCTCTCACTGGGACTACACTGTCGTCGTCGTTGTCGCCCAAAACTTTTATTATTTTTTGTTTTTCTATTCGCTTTGCTCTCCTTGCACGCATCTGTGTTTGTTTATTTAGATTTTGTTTTTAAAAAACAAAACAGTGCACAGCCAAAAAAGTGTTTTGTTGCTGGTAGCTACTTATGATAAAAGTCTTAAGAATCGGAGTAAAAAAGCCCAGTGCTCATGACAGAAAGGGCATCATCTCCTTCTATTTCTAATCGGGCGACTATGCGCCGAGTTTTGCACTTAAGCACAGGCAGAGGGCTAAAAAGAAGTAGATGCCCACACACCAAAATCAACAATACTTCACATGCACACACAAAAAAAGAAAGGAAAGGAAAAAGTTGCGCCTGCTGTGCAAGTTTGCCCAAACAGCAAACAGAACGAGCTTCTCATCATTTGCACTGCCTGCCAGCAAACTCACCGTTTCTTTCTTTTTTTCTCATTTCCATCCTCTGTCATCCCCTCGCTGTGGCCCATTAGCACCATTGGCCACAGTGGTCACTAAAGATGACAGCAGTTTGTAGGCGCCCTCTTCTCTGTCAGTCTGTCAGTCAGTGTGCTCGCTTGCTTGCTTATTACGCAAGAGCACTACCGGCATACTTTCTTCCAACTTTACTTTCTGTTTTACTCATTTGTCCGGCGACACCGGCAAGCACATACACACACAGTAATTTGCAAATGAAGTGTGTGTGTGTGTTCACTGGAGCTCAGTTAGCATAATGAACTATTGACACACTTGCGACACTTTCTGGGATGCCGGTGATGTTACTGCTGCCTCTGGTATGCCTTAGATACTGCTCCGTCCAACAGGTTTCCCCAATTGTTTTCTCCTTTTTTTCTTTAAGATTGACAGTTTCCACTTTGTCTTTTGCTTTAAAGCAACCTGTGCCCAGTTGTGTCAGCTGTCTTCTAGGGTGATAGATAACATGTTCTGTAGAATATTACATTGTCGTGCAAGAGTTTATTCTATTTAACTAACCAAATGATACTTCCATTATCACAATTTTTGAGCAAGCATTAGTGAGCTAACTTGACGTAGACATTTTACAATTTTCAATTGTTACAGTCATTGTTTTTGTGTAATGGTAATTAATTTAATAAAATGACAAAGTTAGATAATGATCAATCACCATCAATTGTTGGAGATTTCACTTTTGGTAGTGTCAATTGAAATAAGCAAACATATAATCATTTATTGTTTTTAGGCGTTTTAATTACAATGTTTTTTACAATTTAAAAAAATAAAAATATAAAATTTTGTAAAAAGTTCAAATATAAAAGTGCATTTTACTAAACTTATGTTTTAAAAATGCATTTGTTTTGATCTTTTTGTAATCAATGTTTTATTTTAAAACTTGTTGATATTTTTAATTTATTTTTTCATTTATTTTGGCTTTCAAATGTGTTGTTTTTTAGCAAAAATGATTAGATTTTAAATTGCAATTTAAAGTAGATTAATAAACGCACTGTTACTTTTTTAACACTTAAATCTGTATTCAAGCACCAGATTTTAGCTTTGTTGTAAACTTCTTTCCAGCATTTTCATTTTTCTTCTGCCATTTGGCTGACACCTGTCTAATCGCATTAGTGAAGTGGGTCGTCTGGTGACGCCGAGGTGATCTGATGACTGTGCACTGCACATAAGTGCTTCAGCACCGGCACTGTGCACTGTTTCCATCTGGGGTGTATCTATGACAATTAATTATGTATGCAATACATGTTAATACAATTGCCAAAAGTTGATCGCCTTAGTTCTTTGTTTTTTAACTTTTTTTGTTAAAAAGGCATTTTTATTACCCATAACCATTACTTTAAATGACAAAAGTGTGAACATTAGAAAGTTTTTTAACACATTTAAATAAAGTAACAAAAAAATTTTTTGAAAATATGCATACCACAAAAAAAGTTAAGACAATATGGTATGTGTGCATGTGTGTAGCCATTTTATTTTTAGAAAACAATCCTAAAAATGTTAATAAACAAAGTAAATAGTTACAAATGTTTGCCATTACCTAGTAACAAGTTCATGCAAAAATCTTGCTTAGGTATTTAACTACATTTTTGTTAAATAGTGTTTTGTTTATTTTACTGTTGCAGTTTTATTTTTTTTAATATTTGACCAGTTTGCCATTTAAAATTCAACAAAAATAAGATGCTATTGATGTAGTAATTTGTGTTTTAAGTAGTTACAGTGAGCTTTCCAATTGAGCAGCCAGTCTCTGTGCACTGGTGAAACTTTAGATGATGTAAACCTGTCGTCAGGATGGAAACACTGCTCTGCTGATTGTAGTCCCATGGAAGTACTACTAATAAATAATAAAATGAAAATGAAAAAAGAAAGAAAGAGAGAGAGAGGATGACTAGCAAAGCACTGAAAAGCATTGTGTGTTGTGGTGCCTTGCAGAGAAGGGCTCACTGAAACCCGACTGTGAGCTGGTTGTGCTGAATGCCGGTGTGCAGCACTGTTCAGAGGGAAAGAGCTGCAGTAATTCATCGAACAGCTAATGACATTCAAGCAGGTAGTCATCGTCGGTTTGCCGGCAAGCATAGTGCTCTTTCTATCTTTCTCTTTTCTCTCTTCTCTCTTTTGGTTTGGTGTCTTCCATTACTTAACAGTAATGTTGCTTTAGTCTCTTTTTCTGTTTAGCTGCAGTTCCACTCTTCCAAACCTTTGGAGGTAATTTATTGTCAGACATGGCATGCCTAGAGATAAACCGGCACACACCGGTCGATCGTTTCTTCTTTTCTTTCCCTAAATATCTTTTTTCTTTTTTCTCTTTCTCTTTTTCTCTCTTCTGGTCATTTACTCTTTTCAGCCTTGCCAATCAATAGTACTATTGCTTGCTATCTTTACGCTCTCTCCAATTGATAGTTGACCAGTTTTAAACTACTGAGCACTACTTGCACACATTCATTCAGGCAATTGTTCTTAACTATCATTTACCACAATTGCCTACTACTGTTTTATTATGTTTTTGTTCATTTACTATTGTCATTATCCTGACTTGCATTGCATTGATTTTAAAATTTCATATTTAGAGAAACTGTTTGAAAAACTACTAAAATAACGATTGTTTAAAGTATAATTACAGTTTAAAATTTTTTACCACAATTTTTGTTTATTTTAAAAGCGAAATTTATTATTTAATAGAGATAGCTAATGCTAAAAAACAAACGCAATCGTGTAAACGGAAAATGAGTCAGACTGCGGAGATGTTTGCATACTGTATAGGTTGATGTGCCTCAAGTGTTGCAATCAACAATCAACAAGCTGTACGCCTCAGTTCGCTTGCAGTTTTTTCAGTGATTTTTCATTATCAAAGGTCTCTTTTCCCTTGACTGGCAGTGTACTTTCCCCTGAGCACCATCTTTTATCCAAACACATCTGGGTGTCATGTGTGTGTACTAGTCGTAGTAGTAGTAGTGCTGTCGATTGCCGATTGCAACTTCCTCGTTTGTGGGCATCTTTTTTAGCATCTTTCATTGACAACTGTTAATCATCGCAAACCATGATGAGCACACTGTGCACTTGTCGTCGCCCGTAAGGGCACTTGTTTGAGTCGGTTGTTGTTCAGAGTATTGGCCGATTGCACGCCTAGCAATCAGGCTGGTCGGTCACCGAGTAAGTGAGTTGTCACGTCAGTACACAGTGGACAGAGCGGCACCGACCAGCCATGTTAACAGGCTGATTCTAGGTAAGCAGCAGTCAACTAGTGTTCAATGGTGAGGATAGTGGTACTTTGCCGAAAAATACCCCACCATAACAAAAAGCAGCATTTTACATATCTGAACAACACATGCTGCTGATGACAGCACACACCGCTGACAAACACTTTTGACCGCTACTGCGCTTGATATTTCTAGTTGTTTTTTGGCTCAACTGTGTCAGTTTCCTTCTCAATTATGTCTCCAATCTATCATGGCACAAAGCATTACCCAGCAGCTGTGCTTATCAGCAGTTGTTGTTGACAGACGCTCTGCACTTGGTCAGATTAGAGCGAAAAACAGTTAAGGGATAATTATGTGCACCAGCCAATTTCTGGTTTATTGATTTTTAAACGTTTTGCATTTTATCTTACACACAAAAATGCCGCTTTTTGCACTCTATTTGCTGTTAGACTTTGTTGTTGTTGTTGCCGTTGATAGTGAACCAGTTGGTTTGCACTTTGTATCAGCAGGAAAAACCTTGTTAATACATAATTGATGTTGAGCTGTGCTGTTGATTGATTGAGAGACGGCTGTGAGAGTGAGTGAGTGAGTGAAAAAGAATTGCTGCTAATGCTGATGCTCTGCAGTTGTTCACTCACCTTGGCGGGTACTTTAGCTTTAAAAAGGCAGTTTGAGAGGTGTATGGCGTAGTGGTGATTCAACAACACATCAACAGCTGTCCTTTTCTTTCTCTTCCTCTCTGTTTGTCGGACAGTAATCATCTTCTGCCCAAATGCCAGTTGACTCTGCAGTTTACTGTTTACTTTGTCAAGTGTGCGACAGTCATCGTCGTCTTCTGTTGTAGCTGTTTTGCTTTTTTAAAACTCACAAAGCAGACAACTACAACACCACTAGAAGGGCTCTGAGAAAGAGCACTCACACACACACTCACTCACTCAAACAAGTCGTTGACAAGGGATGAGGAACAGCAAATAATAGCCGCCCGCTTTCAATAAAAAAACTCATCGATTGAGAAAACTAAAAACGTTTGCTGACAAAGCTGCTGGGAATTTTCCATGCGCTTTTGGCTGAAACCTGAGAAATAAAAGGGTGTTTGCACTGGCTTTCCTCAACATGCAAAGGTAATTTGGTGCTGCATGTGTGAGCATTGTGCATTTACGTTTCGTTCGGAAATTTAATTTTCACTGAGAAACATTTCTTTCTTATTGTTTCCCCTTTTTCATTCATTAAAATAATTTAACATTGCCTGCAATTTTTTGTTTTGTGTTTGTTCAACGTTAATTGAAAACTAATAACATAATAAGTTAGCTTGATTTTTATTTAAGTGAATGATTTATTGCTTTATTATATTTTTCGCATAATTTGTCAATACTTTTCATAATTTTCACCTAGTCAGATTTTGTAAATGGAATTTAGATGTTTTGTTTTTATGTGCAAAGAAATACTTGTTGCATAATTGAATAAACAAATACACAAATGTTGTGTGTTATGTGACTGTCGTCATGTGATGAACATTATAACAAACCGACTAGCACCGACACTTAACATATTTTCCTGATTTTTCTCATCAGTTACTAACAACAATTTACTGTTAGTTGCTTTATTATCTAATAGACTAATTTACTGTCAATCATACTGGTTTGCCTGATGACTTACTGCATCTCATATTAAAAACGTTTTAGTTACTAGTTTTACTAAAAATAAATTAAAATTTAATAAACCCAAACCACTGCTGGCATTTGACATTTATTTTGATGTTGTATCAGTAATACATTGACTGGAGACAAGTGTCTATGCTGCCTACCACTGACTACCAAACCACACGTGATGTTGATTGATGCACACAGCTGATAGAACTTTGACATATTCGCATCAAGAACTGCTGCTGCTGCATACAATTTTTTTTATTTCCACATGCACACCCTATCTACCTGTTCCCCTTCACTGTCCCTGTCTCTTCCTGGTAGTTCAACCTAGCAACGAGAGTATTGACAAAAAATGTGCCATTTTGATAGTGGGTATAACTCAGCAAGAGTGGCGATGGATGGATGGTGCATGGAACACATGGTCACAAGTCATTTAGGCTAACGATAATTTTAAACTAACATTTTTGCAACCACCGGCAGCGGCAGCGACTTTAGTAATTGGAAGTGCCTAGAGCCGTACCGATTAACGCTACTAACAAATGGTGGCTGATGTCGGAGAAGATGAGATGAGTGTTCCTAGCTGAGTGAAACGACTGCACTGCAGTCACTTTCTTTCTTTCTCTCTGCTTACATTTTTCCGTGTGTAGCAGCTGTCGAAGTGCCGTCGTACAGTCAGTCAGTCAATTGGTGCCGGCGATAGTGCTCCGATTGTTTTCCTTTCCCTCTGGGTTGCTTTTCACTGCCCTTTTCCTGACTTGACACCTCAAACTAAATACTGAAGGCACTAACACCGGAGATTGGCCCCCTCTTTTCTTAATCACGTTTCTCAAACAAATGTACATTCACACACACACACATTTTCCGGTCAACTTGAGTCTTATGTCAAAGGAGAGCAGTACATAGTGAGGACACTTACTCACTCACATGCTTAACCCTAATTACAGTGAGCGGTTTCGGAAGTTTTCCTTTCTCTCCATTCTTTTCCCTCTCTACTTCTGTGTGTGTGTGTGTTTGCTGCCACACTTCTGACACTTGCCGTCGCGTGACTTAATTAGAGCAATTAGTTTTTTTACTTTTCCTTCTTTTTCTACTTCTTCTGTCAATGCTCAACCAAAGCCAAAAGGATGTTTTTATTAGAGAAACCTCAGTCACCGCACCGGTGTTTAGTGAGTGCTTTTAGTCTGCCTTTAACCACAGCTTCTCTAGTAGTCTTCAGCGCAGTCTACACCATTGAGGAAAGTACAGTGCTTAAAGTGAACTACTACTTCATGGCAACTAATCACTGTTGGCAGATTATCAGTAGTTGAGCATCTTAAAGAGGCGGCATCCTGTTGTAGCCTCTCGCCAATTCAATGTTGTTCCTTTGTGTTTCTTTTTTCTTCTCTTTCTCTTTCTTTGATATACGCCGATAAATTCTCTGTTTTTAATCTAGCGATTTATGAGCGAAATGAGCAGTACCTGTTGCACTGAATAGTACTAGTATGGAACAATAAAACAAAACTCACAGTTTTTGCGTGTGTTGTGCGTGTGCTCTGCGACAGCAGTCTTCATTAGGCAAACTCCTTATTAATCAGCCATTAAATCACAAACAGTGCAGTCTGCAATAACATTGCAAATTTAGCTTATTACGTGAGGCGCTTCCATGTTGATAGTGTGTGTGTGTGTGTGTGTGCATTTGGAGCGGAGATCACACAACGCGCCAACATTGGCTACATTTTTTAGATTCTTAGATTAGTTTGTAGCATTACCAAACAAAAGTATGGTTGCACTGTATTTGACATTTTTTGGCTGACTGTTTTTTCAGTTTGCTAATACACAACAAACTTTCTTTGATAAAAGCAAAAATGCTTAATTTGATGGCACATTGTTTAGACCAAATAAATTAATTATCTGCTCTATCTCTTTTTTTACTGAACACATGAACTGTCATTTGTGTGCTCTTTTTTCTTTCTCTCCGTCTCTGTTGTCTCTGTTGTCTGTTGTGTGGTGTGAAGCGTCTGCAAGCCTGCAATAAACCTGTCTTTGCGAGACACTCTAGCCGACCATCTGATGACATCATTGCGCTCACTTGATGACTGCTGCTGCTTTCTCTGCTGCTAACTGCCATTGTCTCTCACTTACTTTCTCCATTTTCTTTTTCCATTTCTTATTGTCTTCTTATTGTCTGTCTGAATTGCCTAGTGTGCCTAGTGTACTTGCACTAAACCATTATACACTGCAACTTGTTGCCTGCTTTGCAGTTGACATTTTAACACAAAAAAACACCTTTCCACTTTCTTTTTCTTTCTTTATTTTCATTTAATTATTTGTGCTTGCGGCCAATAGATCAGCTCATCATTAACTTTATAAAAAAATCATGTTTTTACAGTCTGATCAAAATCGCTGTTCATAAAAGTTTTCTTTTACTTTTTACATTTTTGAAAAGATTGCTCTTTTTCTCTCTTTCTCTCTTTTCTTTCCCTTACTGACCGCTTAACCCAATGCCTCAGTTGTCGTTATCTAATCGACAGTTTTATGCGGGTTTTATAAAAAAAATTGCAGTCACTCTATGATCCTCGACGTGTCTGCAGACAAAGGCACTAACAGCAGCAGCAAAACAAGCTAATTGAATCAGCCATTTGTTAGTGTGTGCCACCAGTATATCACCTGTAAAGTGACGCAGAAGGTGACAATGTCGGACTTCACTATAAATACCACAACAGCGGCATTGTTGTGTCTGCTGGTTGCTTCACTGCTGTTGCTGTCTCCTTTGCTGCAGATAAAACTCAACACGCATAGAGAAGAAGTACTGAAAAGTCAGTAAAAAAGAAAGAAGGGAGAAAGTGCATTTTTGCAGACAGTCACTAATTTTAATTGTCATCGATTTTCGCTACCTTCAGTTCCTAATCTTCCGCCCGCTAACTGCTAGGTCAAATTTAGAACTAACACATAATAGTGCAAAAAGGAAATCCCGAAACACGTTCGGTACTTTTTCAATGGGTCAAAATACAAATTGATTAACGCTAGCAATTCAACATCGTCAAGTGTGTCGTTTTTATTCAAGGTACACTTTGTGTAATCAAGCAAATAGTGTTTAGGTATTTCTAGTCAAAACTGCAATAGCAGCAGCATAGCACTTGCAAACAAAGATTCGATCAGCCGATGTTTGAGTTCAAAACGCAGCGGAAACTGTCAACAGATAATTTAAAGTGCCATCAAAGGCAAATACTTTAAACCTTTTTACCCACAACTTAATTAGTCACTCATCGTTTGCTTTTTCCTGTGATTTCATTAGTAGTAGCCTTAGCTCTTTCCAAAAAAGTGTTTGCCCCACTATGTTATATACCTCACTGGTTGACCTGTAGATTAGAAAGTAGAGAAGAAACATGTAGGAAATAGAAAACGTGCCTATGTATGTGTGTCTGTGCAAGCGTTTTAGAGCAATACCGTTATCTGAGCCTTTTTAACAAGCGGATGAGAGAACTTGTTTTTTCCCTCTCATTTGAGAGAGTAGTACTGCCCCGTTCAAAGCCGCAGACGCCGGCACGACTGCTTTTACCGCCACTAGCTTTATCAACAGCAGCAACAGCAAACTCCTGAGCTAGCAAAGGAGTGAACAAATCGGCATGCGCTTTGGCACTGGTCAAGACAGTGCTGCTGCTGATAACAATCACATCGGTTATGGTGACGGTTGCTCCTGCCTGCCTGCCGGTCTTTTACCCCTTTTTATTTATCGGAACAAACAACTTGACTTTCTTTGACTTGTGAGTGTGTCGAGAGATGGGCAGATAGAAGATAAACCCAAAGATGGGCAGTGACATTTCTAGCGGTGGTGGTGGTGGTAGTGGTGGCGCGCAATGCATGTCTTGCAATCGCTCGTCAGCTGTACCCAATGGCAGTGGCCACCACCGCCAGTCTCTGTCGCCCAGTCACTGGCACAATTTTTTTGGTGTTGGAGAGTGGCGACAGCGGCGGCGGCGGCGGCGACGGCAGCAACAGCATCGGCGGCGGCGGCGGCGTCGCTGTCGCCGTCGCCGTCGCCGTCACCGTTGGTCGCCGTTGTACAGTCACGCCGTACAGCAGACAGACAGACAGTTAGTGCAGCCGCAGCGACCACTCATCACGTCACAGGAGTGGCAGGAGCATCCGAGCAGCAGCAGCCAGAGCAGGCAGAGCAGGCAGAGCAGGCAGAGCAGCAGTACCACCACTTGTCGCCTGTGAGACTTCACCAGCAGCACCACCACCACCACCACAGTTTAGTGCTCACACCACTGAGCAGTAGTGTGATAGGCACGGCTTTCCTTCCCTTCTCTTCTTCCAACACTCTAACGGTGTTCCTACGCCGGTCGCCGTCGCCGCCGCCGCCGCCACTTTTGTTCAGCAACAGCTCGCTTTCATTTTCTCTTCTCTCTCTCCTTCTTCACTATCAGACACTATCAGCAAGCTTTTTCTGTCACTTTTCTACAGTTCTTTTTGGTGTGTATCATTTAGTGCGTCCGGTTTTTGTGGTGTCTCTCATTATTTTGTGTTCCTCTTGAAGGCTGTTTTGGTGTTGCTCCTTTTTTTCACCCTGCGCGCTTTCTCTCTCTCTTTCTCTCTCTTCTGACCAACATTTTTGCACAGTGAACTAATCTAATTGACGTGTGTTTTTCAATTCTCGTTTTCTTTTCTCTTCTTGCAGTTGGAACTTCGTTGAACAACCGACACACTCCCAATACCCCAAACGCCAAGATGCCTCGAGCAATCAACGTGCGCGTCACGACGATGGACGCCGAGCTGGAGTTCGCCATCCAGCCCTCGACCACTGGCAAGCAGCTCTTTGACCAGGTGGTGAAGACCATCGGCCTCCGTGAGATCTGGTTCTTTGGCCTGCAGTACATCGACTCGAAAGGCTTCCCCACCTGGCTGAAGCTGAACAAGAAGGTGATGAACCAGGACGTGAAGAAGGACAACCCGCTCCAGTTCAAGTTCCGTGCCAAGTTCTTCCCGGAGGACGTCTCCGAGGAGATCATTCAGGACATTACCCTGGTAAGTTGAAAAGTTGGGGTTTTTTTGCGCCTTTTAACTAACTGTGAAAAACTTTCTTTTTTTCCAGCGTCTGTTCTACCTGCAGGTGAAGAACGGCATTCTCTCCGACGAGATCTACTGTCCGCCGGAGACCTGCGTCCTGCTGGCGTCGTACGCCGTCCAGGCCAAGTACGGCGACTACAATGCGGAGCTGCACAAGGAGAACTGTTTGCAGAATGACCGTCTCCTGCCGCAGCGTGTCTCCGACCAGCACAAGCTGACACGCGAGCAGTGGGAGGAACGCATTACCAACTGGTGGAACGAGCACAAGGGCATGGCCCGCGAGGAAGCGATGATGGAGTACCTGAAGATCGCCCAGGACCTGGAGATGTACGGCGTCAACTACTTCGAGATCAAGAACAAGAAGGGCACCGAGCTGTGGCTCGGTGTGGACGCCCTCGGCCTGAACATCTACGAGAAGGACGACAAGCTGTCGCCAAAGATTGGCTTCCCCTGGAGCGAGATTCGCAACATCTCCTTCAACGACAAGCGCTTCGTCATCAAGCCGATCGACAAGAAGGCACGCGACTTTGTCTTCATTGCGCCCCGCCTGCGCATCAACAAGCGCATCCTGGCGCTGTGCATGGGCAACCACGAGCTGTACATGCGTCGCCGCAAGCCGGACACCATCGAGGTGCAGCAGATGAAGGTAAGCCTTTTGGAAGTTTTTATCAACCAAAAACTAAACACTTTTTAACCTTTCCTTGTTTAGGCTCAAGCCAAGGAGGAGAAGGTGGCGAAGCAGCAGGAGCGCGAGAAGCTCCGCAAAGAGATCCAGGCCCGCGAGCAGGCGGAGAAGAAGCAGCAGGAGTACGCGGAGCGCATCAAGGTGATGCAGGAGGAGATTGAACGCCGCCAGCGAGACCTCCTCGAGGCGCAGGACACCATCCGCCGACTGGAGGAGCAGCTCCGTCAGCTGCAGCTCAGCAAGGAGGACATGGAGAAGAAGCAGCGCGAGCTGGAGGAGCTGTACACCAAGCTGGCCGAGTCGAAGATGCTCGAGGAGGAGGAGCGCCTGAAGCTGGAGGAGGAGGTGCGCATCAAGCAGGAGGAGTTCGAACGGGTCCAGCAGGAGGTCCAGCAGAAGGACGAGGAGACACGCCGCCTGCAGGAGGAGGTGGAGGAGGCCCGCCGAAGACAGGAGACGGCCGCCGCCGCTCTGATTGCCGCCGCCACGCCGCAGCACATTCACGTGAAGGAGAATGACCACGAGGAAAATGACGATGAGTTGATGAACGGTGACGGTACGAGCCAGATGTCTGATGGTACAGTCAATTGATGATGATGATGATGATAACACCGAGGACGCCGGAAACAGACCTTCTTCTGTTCCGGTGTTCGCCTTTTCCTTTGCCTTGCCCGTTTACCTCTTAACGCCTCTTTTACTAACCTCGTTTTCTTCTTTTTATTTTATTTTTCTGCAGTTGAGGTGCAGTTTAACGGAGACTCTGACAGCGCCATCGACGTGCCGCGACCCGAGGAGGAACGCGAGACGCAGGTGTCCAAGAAGAAAGACCTGCAGGAGCAGCTCAAGGTATGCTTACCGCCTATCAAGTGTTTTTCCCTGCTTACAGTGTTCTAACTTTGGTACTCTTTTTACTCCTTTTAGCAACTGAGCAAAGACCTGGCGCTGAACAAGGACGACAGCAAGGTGACAAAGAACGACGTCTTGCACCAGGAGAACGTGAAGATGGGCCGTGACAAGTACAAGACGCTGCGAGAGATCCGCAAGGGCAACACCATGCGTCGCGTTGATTACTTTGAGAACATGTAAATTTGACCACAGCCAGTCGCATTGATTGTGTTTTGTGGCCTCTTTCCTTTTCTGTTTGAACCCGTGGCTGCACTGATGGAACTCCACCCACACACCCTTGCAACACCTAACACCCCCAACACTCAATTCCTATTCCCCTCGTTTTGTCCTTTCTCAACAATTTTGCACATTTCAGCCAGAGAACTGAGCACACACACCCACACACAAAATACTGGTATCGACACATAAACACACACACTTACACCGTATGATAAAAACCCTCAATCAGTTGATCGATTGGAGATTGATTTCTGCCGCTCTTGATTTTTCTTCTTCCTTTTGTAATAGATTGTACTTCAACACTTTCCACATGCAGACTCAATTGATAACACTGTATACGGCAGAGTTTACAAGTAAACTCACACACACACACACACACACACACACACACACACACACACACACACACACA
>JAALOO010001371.1_pt1 | contig 16809 bp, 19 predicted proteins | sample 7257641 | NCBI WGS metagenome assembly JAALOO01 (sample SAMN14085613, study PRJNA598686) | mite metagenome | biome: ENVO:01001000; feature: ENVO:01001002; material: ENVO:01001226; isolation source: single female mite from University of Michigan culture on fish food culture... ...
CCACCACCACCACCACCACCACCACCACCACCACCACCACCACCACCACCACCATCGCCATCTCCACTTGAACCCGCCACTGCAGGCAGCAGCAATTTCTCTCTGTCTCGACCTCGGTCTGTGTGTTCCATTTGGCAAGCTGGAAGCTCTATCCTATCTCAGCAGCGGCAGCTATAGCGGGCGAATGGGAAAAGGAAAGGACAGAGATTCACCAAACAGGCGAGCACACCAAGCAGGAGCAATGAATGAAATACTACTGCGCAGAGATGCAGCCTGACTGCCTGCCTGTCCTGACATCCGCCACAAAGTACAGCTACACTTTTTTTCTCTTCTTCTTGACGCCCAATAGCCGCGTACAGTGCGCGTTCGCAGTGGCTGCACTACACTTGACAAATGGAGAGAAAGGGAAAGAGAGGCAGCGAAAGGCCAGCGGAAGCAGTCAGTCGAGACGGTCTCTACTTTGCTGGAGAATTTCGTCCAGACGTGCAAAAAAGGTTTTTTTATTATTCTTTTTAAGTATATGTAGGTTCTTCTTTGGATCACAGCTATTGACGTAGCAGTGAGCGTACCAGTGGAGCGCTCAGGCAGTGCGCTCTACGCCACTGGACGCGGCTCGATGCCATGTGCAAAGATCATGATCAGTCCTGGCTCGAGGATCATGTCGCTGTTCATGTGCTGGTTCTCGCTGCTCATCACCACCACCGCGTGATGGCCGGGGATTTTCCTGCAGTAGTAGCTGTCAAAGACCTCGCGGTTGATCTGCCGTATCTCCAGTGAGCTCAGTCCTGGCGGCCACTTGCGTTCATGTGAATTCTCCATCAGCTCATTGACGATGAGCGTCGGACAGCCCGAGTCAATGAGCGACTTCTTGACTAGATCTTGCAGATCACTGTCAGGGGTGCTGATCAGGCCTCCCCACCTCAGCACTCGCGCCCTCGGCAGCGAGTTGCACCAGAAGGGAATGCCCACAGAGTAGTGCTGCATGGCCGATGTCTCGGGCATGTCGGGCATTAGCTGCTTCACGCAGCTTTGCAGTGTGCTCAGCGTCATTCGCATCTCGTTAAACTGCTGTTCCCACTTTTTTGCCTCCTTTTCCATCTTTAAGCGAAGGTCTTTGATGCAGTTGTGACTCTGTTACAGATAAACACTTAATGGTTAGCGAAACATTTACTCCAACGCAGTTCAGTGCAATATTCCTTACCGGTAGCTCGTCCTTTGGAATGAATAGCTCGCAGCCTTTGTCGCACTCGACTGGGCGCTTTGGGTTGAACTCGCACTCGTCTCGGTGCGCCGCCAGAGACTCTATCTTGACCACTAATTTGCATCCATATTGGGCATTATCGCACGTTATGCTGAGCCGAGACAACAGGTTGCGCAGAATACGAGGTGCAGGCTTCAGCTTTGTCGTCACTGGCTGTCGGTCAATGGGGCAAGTGCTTTGGCGAGAAAACCATTCCTGAAACGGCCATCATTAGCTCTCAAAACTTCTAGACAACCGATCCACTGTTACACTCACTTTGATGCATTCTGCGCAGAATGCGTGCTCGCACACAGGTGCCTAGAATAACAAAGTAATTAGATTCAGTGGTATTCAAAAGTAATCACTGTGAGCATTACCTGCAGAGGATCTTCGAGAACACCCGAGCAGATTGGACAGATCAGCTCCTCGTCGACATCCCCGTTTGGGAATCGACTTTTGTCGTAACCCATTGTACAATATACACAAAGTTTTATAACTTAAAAAACGCTGATAAACCCATGATAAGTGGAATTTCTGCCAGTGAAACAGATGTTTGCAAGAAGATACACAAACCCCGACGATCAGAGCGCAGAATCTGGTGGTGGTCGCCATCCAACGGCAGTAGAAATAGCCAATTTGGCCAAAATGAAAGTGCCAGCCTTATCACCAGCACTTGAATTCACTATCAAACCGCCCAGCTGTCAAACTGAGAACATCTTTTTGTTTATTCAAAGTTCGTAGATTGAACAAAAAAATAACTTTATGTAATAGAGGTAAAGTGCATAGAGATGAAGTGAAAAGTTAACGTGCGCGACAATGTAAAAATGGATGTTTAGGATTTAGGAGCGAGAACAGGTGTATAATGAGCGGGAGTGGTGTACAATTACAGTTGTATAAAAATAGATTATATGAGATAAGACTTCCAGATGAATGTTTTGCAGTGCGTTGATTTACGGTTGTTCAGGACCATTGGGTGGTGGTGATGGGGATGATGATGATGATGGGTGGAAGATGGCATTCTGGTTTTTGAATGAGCTCATGCAAATTGGAAAGGAAATGTGATGAAATTATATAATCAGATGAGTCGTGGCGTGTGATTCACTCAAGGAAATGTACACGATAAAAAAAGTGTAACCATCAATAGATCTAACGGTTTGTCGGGAGGCAAGTAAGGAAAAACACAACTGTCGAGGCGAAGCAAAGGTCTGCAAGAGAGCTGCCCTAAACTAGACGCTTATTTGGCCGACCATTTCTCGCGTTACAATCTCTGGCTTATCATTCGATTCTCCGTCGAGACCAAGGTCAGTCTGTGAGATGATCAGGGCGTTATCCTCTCCGCTAGTCACCTGCACCTGAATCTGCTGAGTTTGAGCTTGGTTTCGCCTTGCTTGATGCGTCTTGAGATGCTTTGATAAGTGGTCACTTCGCATGAAGCGTTTCAGGCACTCGGCACACTGAAACCTCTTTTCGCCTGAAACATCAAATGGTTGAATTGCATGTTAAATACCGTCAGTGTTTAAAAAATGACATCACGTACCTGTATGGGTCCGACGGTGCCGCTGAAGCTCGTCTGATCGAGTGAAACGCTTGCCGCAGAAGAGCCAGTTGCAGACAAACGGTCTCTCGCCGGTGTGCCACCGAAGGTGAGCTCTGAGGTGGGAAGTCTTGCCGTAGACCTTCTGACAGCCGGGAATGTGGCAAATGTGCTGCTTCTTTTTGGTTTCACTATTTCGTCCTTCGCCGTCGCGACAGTTGGGACAGGTGCAGGCGACTCGGCGAAGCTTCCGTGGAGCACCTCCATCGTTGCTGGCATTTGGATCGGTGGTGAAGCCACCTGCTTGCATGGCGCCTTGAACCTGGACATTGGCCGGCGTGGCAACTATCTGCCATTTGTTTGGATCATTCGGGTCTTGCTGAATCTGCTGCGTCATTATTTGGCCATTACCGCCAATCTGAATGGCTTGAACCGGACTGAGAGGACCCACTTGTCCATTGGTTGGGTTGGCAACGAGTTGGCCTGAAAAAGCAACATTCAAACTTGGTAAAAAAGTTTCAATTTAAAACTCAAAGTCCTGATTACCTCCTTGGAGCTGAATTGTCTGTAGCCCTTGCAGGCCTTGAATTCCTTGAAGACCCTGGAGCCCTTGAACCTGAATGACATTTTGGCCCCGGAGATTACCATTCAGAAGATCTAGAAAGGAGAAACCGTGTTAGAAAATACCTGCGCTATAAAGTTATTTGAGACGAAAACGACCTTGGTACTCACCTCCAATGTTCAGCTGATTTGTGGGGGGCCAAACAGTGGTAGGAGCGGATATGAGCTGACCAATCTGACCATTTGGTAACTGAATGTTCGCTAAGATGGTCTGACCAGAATTGGCACTTGTTATGGTGTTTGCGTTTGTCTATTTGTGATTAACAACAAAACATTAGTTGGCTGCTGGTGGGCAATGGAGCAATCTTACTATTTGGTTGGTGCTGTCCGATGGCTCTTGCTTTATCGTCGTCTGTCCAGATGCTTGAGATACTTGGATTGGCGTCATTTGAACCTTTGAATGTGAAGCCGAATGTTAGCACTATTAAAGCAAAGTGATTGCAGTCATCAGCGAACCTGTTGGAGTTGAGGCATGACCTGCGTGGCGATTTGTTGTTGTTGAACATTGGCCGAGTTCAGCTGCTGCAGGGCTTGTATGGGAAATTGAATGGTCTGTAGAATGGCCTGGCCATTCTGAGTGGAAATGGTTTGTACGGGAATCGTCTGTTGAATTGCTTGCAAGTTGCCGCCAGGTAATTGCAGTGCTTGCACCACATTTCCCTGCCGAACTTGCATCTGCTGACCGTTGCTGATCATGGCGTTTCCTAAACCTTGAATGTACACTTGCTGGCCAGGCTGGGCTTGACCAGTGGAGGCATTGGTTCCTTGGCGCACAATCGACTGATTAGGCGATAGTAATTGGCCCGCCGGAATCTGAATCTGCTGTCCATTCTGAATTATGAACGCATCTTGTCCGTCACTAAGTTGAATTTGCTGCGGCTGGATGATGTTGTAGACGCCGGCATTTGCGCCGGCTTGTGTCAGAATTTGTGTCGCTTGGTTGGAATTGGTAACTGTTGTTGCGCCTTTAAGGGTTGTTGTTGCATTTGTAGCCTGTTGTGAGAGTGAAAGTAATTGTCAGTAAGTGTGGGCAAGGCAGTCCTACAGTGTACAGGGCAGAAGTTGTGGCGCCAATGCCGCGAGGCAATATAGTTTGTGAAAGAACAGCGCCAGAAGCAACAACAATAACAACAACAAAAACAATGTACAGTACCTGAGTGTCATGACCGTAAAGCGCCTGGTTCTCGTCGGCCTGACTGACAGAGGCACTCATTGTGGTGGTGGTGGTGGTAGGCGCAGGCGGTGATGTCAGACTCGCGGGGTTTCAATCAAACGAAGTGACCACCAAGCGGGCAGGCGAAGGATGTGTTCCAGTAGAAAAAGAGGCGGAGGAGGAGGAAACGAAGGAGATTCCCGTTTAGGTTACTTTAGGTGTGTTGGTAGGCTTAGCGTTCCTGCCTGCACACAGGGGAGAAGGCGACAGTGTGGCGCAGCCCAGTTCAGCAGAGCCTCGGAGTCCTCCGGATGGCGCCGTAGATAAGTGCACTGGCGCCCAGAGATAATCGACACTGTCAGAGAGATGTTTGCTCCACCTGAATCGGAGGGGGTTGGAATCTTGGGCTCGGTCAATTCGAACCGCGATCTCGGGCAAGGCGTGTAACCGCGGCACAACGCAGCCAGACGGGTGGGAACTGGGATGGACAAAGGCAGCCTCGATGATGGCGAGTCTGCGTTCAGAACGCAACGGCAAAATGACGAGGAGAGAAAGAGAGGCAAGGCAAGGCGAGAAGCACGCACAGAGAAGCGAAGGAGGCAAGGAGAGCCCACAGCGCGCGATAACAGCTGAAGGCAGCAAAAGAGAAAGCGCTCAACGGAGAGCTCGGCTTGCTCTGTCTGTGTGTGTGCGTTGGGGCTGCGTTGCCTCATCACAACGTTCACTAGTCGTCTGCGGTGAATGCGGTAAACACTGGGCAGCACCGCCCTCGTGGTCCCTTTTCAAATCGAGGGAAAGTGCTCTTGCCTTTCACAGTGCTTTGTCAGGGCCTTTCGTAGAAGATGGATGTAGACGGAGGAGAGAAAGAGCGAGAGAAGGAAATGATACGCCGAATATTTGGAACGGTAGTGAAAAATACAGCCCTTTTGGTCCTCCAGGTTGCACCAGATTTTATACAAGTAAGAGAGAAGAAAACAATTACGTACAGCGCAGTGGTAGCGGCTGCGGCAGAGGGGGCGGATGTAAACACCCTCGACTGGTTGATCGAGACTGCCCAGTGGAGGTCGGTGTCTCCTCCTCCTCCGCCTCTTCTACCACGGCCACGTGCCGCCTGCCATCACATACACAGACACAGCTGACTTGCTAAACAAAAAATACAAAATGACTAGTCGTTGGTGGTGGTGGTCGTCGTTGTCGTGGTCGCCGTGATGGTGGTCGAGCATCTCAGACTGGCGCCTGCCGATTGATGACCGGATTCTTCGCAAAGAGATACGATGCATAGGAAATGACCACAATGGAGATCAGAGTGAAGCTATCAAGCGGAGTGCCAAAGAGCCTGAACAAAAACAATGGTCAACAATGAGAAGATTTACAAAGGACACAACCGCCTACCATAAGCAAAGGATGGCCGTGAGAAGCAACTCGATGCCGGTGGTGTAGGCCTTCATGATGCTGTTGAACTGCAGAACAAGAGACAGAATTAACCGCAGTTTGCTGAAGAAAACGAAATAACAAACCATTTTTATGAAGTAGCTAGTGGAGAGTCCGCAGAAGGCACTGACGCAGATGATCGTCAGCACAAGGATGTTGCTAAACATGTCAAAATTGAACAGTGGCTTATCTGCAGCAACGTCACTGTGACCGTAAGTGACCACCAAAAGGTTGCAGAGAATGGAGTCAATGTACATGAAGCAATTCTGAATCATCAAGTGCACTTCGGTGGATTTGATCTCTTCCTTGTCCAGTAGTATCGGCTGACTTTGCTGCTTCTTCAGCAGGTACTCATTGTAGACGCCCGCCAAGCAGGAGCAGAGAATCTGCACAGCAATGAGCAAGAGGGCACCATTGAAGAAGGACCCCACTCCGACCTGGCCGCTTTTCATCTTGCTCAAATCGAACGCGCCCATCTGCTTGATGATGCATCCCAGGGTGAGTAGCAGCAGCGATATCCATTGCGCCCGGCTGAGCAGACGCTGAAAGATGATCTGGTAGATGACTCCAGTGACGGCAATTCGAAACTACATTCGGAGCAAATTCTACTTAGACTACGTTCATGTAATGTTCCCGAGCTCCTGAACCTTACCTGGAGGAGAATGTAGTAGGTGGTCGGATCAAAGTACGACAGGCTGACGTAGGTGAGGTTGTTGTAGATGCAGTAGAGAATGGCGGGAATCATGTAGAAGAGCGCCTGGTGTCGATTGGCGACCAGCTGCTGACACAGCTCACCCACCGAGTGGCCCCAGACGTAGATGGAGCAGGCGAAGAAGAGCTTGACCAGCTCGGTCACCAGAATGACGCTGCTGGTGTCATAGTCGTAGCCAGAGCCGCTGACCCGTTGAGAGAGGCGAATGAAGATTGCTGCTCACAGATGGGCAAGTAGATGAGGTATACTGGTATGAGGGGACACTCGCATAATGCTAAGGCAGTGAGCATACGAACCGTTGAAGATGTAGAGGAGCACGTACACGAGGAAGAAGATGGAGTGCCCCTTGGTGGGGAAGATTTCGCGCAACCGTTCGCTGATACTCATGGCAGCGGTGCCTGGAACTAATAATGACTGTATATAGAACTAGGTTGGTAATATTATGAATCAGCTGGCAGAGAGGTGATGACTAGGCTAGACGAGTCTAGAGAGTGGCAGGCATCCACCGCCGCCACAAGTCAAGTGCCACTTGCTTATCTCCCTCTCACTTGTAACGATGACCACCACCACCAGCACCTCCGACGATAGCGCGTGCCAACACTGGCGTAGGTGGCCGAACAGAAACCGGTGCAATAAATAGTGCTGGTCAGAGGGGAGAAGGAAGAAGGAGGATGAGATGAGGTGTCGTACGCAGAGAAGGAAAGATGGTGTGCACTTTGCTCAACCGGTGGGTGAAGTATGCGCGCGTGTGTGTGTGTCTCTGTATCCGCGTCCGCGTCTGCTTGCTTGCGTCCCAGTCGGTTTCGGTTGGGTGAATTAAGTGCAGTGAGGATCAACGATGCCAGCTCTCTCTACCTGGTAGACTGTTGTCAGAGTACGCGCACGTGTTGATTGTGCCAGCAGCTTTAGGTGCCTTTTTATTACTGGCGCGAGGTACTGCTGCTAATCCAGAACAGTGGAAGGACAGGCAACAATGGCATCACCGTAGGTTACTCTGTTGGTTGCATCTGCTTTGCTTTCAGTCTGCAAACTGTCGCACGCACACACAGACACTCGCACTAGAACAGACTGTCGGTGATGAGCTTGGTGGTGGTGTGCTTGTTCACTTCTGCCCAGAGCGACAGTGGTGCACTGCCACGGCAACGAACGCCCCCCTCAGCAACGGTGACAGCATGACAATGGTCGAAATGCTGAACATCATCATCGTTATCATCGGGTGATTTGCATTCTCTAGGCGAGGCACAGAGCGAGTGGCAAATGGCAAAACCCGCCAGTGCAGTTTTATTTCAGCAGCTGTCTCTATCTGTCTGCGGCATCACCTTTTGTCACCGTTCACTTGCACCAACTCACAGTACAGGCTCTCTCTGTGTTGTGCACCAGTGCCATTGTGTACATTTGCCAATCTCATTCACCCTGCCCGTTTATTAATGATGATGGAGGAGAAGTTGTTGACACGGAAGGTAATGGCCACAGACACTGAGGCTCTCATTAACTGGCTGATTTTGAAAAATTCAATTTGGCGCCAGTTGTTTGAAATGAGAAGGAAAGGGAAGAGTAGTCGATTGACAGTATTATGAACAGTATTAGGCTGAATATAATACAAACACACACACAAGTAGATATTTTCTGGCGACAACATCCTCTGCTACTGCTGCTGTTGCAGGCAGATAGCATCGGAAATCGCCGGCGGATGAGAAGCAGCCACTAGAGCAGAGTTCTGCTGAAGGCAGTCGTTGGCCGATGGCGAGCCACTGCCTCTCTATTCTTCCCCATCATGCATGTCCTCACTCACCAGCTGATACCTCCACTTCTCGGGGCCCTTCTTCTAGTGTGCAGAGGTGTTTTGGGCCAGCGACTTGAGCCAGTCAGTTGGACGCCATTCAACGTTGATCTCCAGTTTCCAGTGCACGTGTCGGCGTCGGCAGTGATTCAGTCGCGAAACAAGAACAACACTCCCTCGCTCTTTGCCTCCTCAGTTCTGGTCGCATCAGAAAGCGACGGCAACAGGCACAAGTAAGTGATCATTGCATCACCCAGAGTGATCCACTTTCTGGTTAACTATCACTACCACCACCACTTTTTCTTTTCGTCAGTCTCTTCGTAGGCGCTCCTGCACTCGCTTCCCGCCACAACTCCTCACTAGTGCCTGGTGGACTCTTTCGCTGTCCACTCGATAATCTGGATCGGGCAAGTTCCGTTTCTTGCAGAGAAATAGTGTTCAACAGTGAAATTTCTATCAAAGGTAAGAATGATGCTATTGGAGTAGATTGCAGCAGTTAATTTTGTTTTGTTATGAGTTTAGGGTTGGGATTCGGGGGCAGTTATGTGCCTAGAAATCGTTCGCTGGTTGGTTTCAACCTTTACAGCTTTTTTAAAAATGAGATCATCACTTGTGCGCCCAACTGGGCGCCTCCAACAAAGCAGCCTACACCCGAAGGTCTCTGTCTGGTGGTGGACAGTCAGGGCACCGCTCTAAAGGGCTTCAAGATGAACATACAGTCAAATAATCACCTGAAAAAGTCACGACCTTACGAGTCGCATGCTCTTTTTGGATTTTCACTTGCTTTTGACGAGGTTAATCATTGTTCTGATTGCTTTGAAAAACACGGCCAATTTACTCTTTTTTAGGAACAAAGACAAATTCTGGCGGGCATTCCCGGTTTTGACGACTTTACCGGCTCTGTCAGTGTAATCGACAGTGACTTCAAGGCTAGCCGACTCAACTACCTAACAACAAAAAAGCCCAGTCGAATGAACATCTACACAGGCTATGCAGTGGACTTTGTGTCTATCGGCAGTAATCAATTTATTCTACTAGGCTCGCCTCGTTATGAAAAGTTTAACGGCAGGGTAAAAAAATAAGTAACTTTAATCTTCTTCCCTTCTATAACTTTCGTCATCCCAACTGCAGGTTGACCTGATTGACGTCGATCGCAAGCAGGTTGTTTCTCTGCTGATGGGCACCAGCAAGGGCGAGTTCTTTGGCGCCTCACTGCTGGTGCTGGACAATCTCGGCAGCGAACAGAAGGACCTGCTCGTGGGGGCGCCCTTCTTCTCACTGCGAAACCGCCGTGAACTGGGTCGTGTCTACCTGTACCGTGATCTGCAGCTCTACCTGCGAGGACAGCGGACACTGCATGAGGTGATCACCGCAAAGAGCGCCTCCATTGGCGCCCACTTTGGGGCGACGATGAGTGCTATCGATCTGAATCAAGACGGCTTTAATGGTTTGGAAGGCATTTGAAAAGGGAGTAAAAACTAACTCTTTTTTTACGCAGACGTCATCATCAGTGCTCCTTTTGAGGCAACCTCCAAGGACTTTAGCGGCGCCATTTACATCTACTACGGAGCACCAAGAGGACTCGATACTGACCCTGATCATGTCATTGTGAGTTGTTGTACAGCTCAAGTTGTTTTTGTATCTGTTTTAACTTAAACTCTCTCCCAGAGGATAGACGCCCAGTCAGTCTCAAAGACGCCGCTGCGAGGCTTCGGCTACAGTCTGTGGACGGCGACTGACGTGGACCAGAATGGGTACGGCGATGTGGTGGCCGGCTCGGTGCTCTCCGAACAGGTCACCATTCTCCGCTCCATTCCCATCATTCGCCTCAGTCTGAGCATGCACTTTGACCGAAAGGGCATCAATCTGACGGACACCCGAGGCTGCAATGGCGAGAACGCCTGCTTTCGCGTCAACTTTTGCCTGGGCACGGGCACCAGTCGGCCCTTTCAGAGTGAGCTCTCCTACTCGGTGGAGTTTGTAGTCACCGATCGGAAGCTGCGCCGAGTGGTGGTCGACCGCAGCAGCACGGTCATCGACACTCGAGAAAACAGTGTCTGCCGGCAGGGCGAACGCGCCTTCTTTGTGCAGGTGAAGAAGAAGGAGGACCTCTACGACATTACGACGCCCATTGAGATGACCATGACGGCCACGCTGCTGAGGCCGTCGACGAAGCAGTTCTGCAGGTGGTGTCCGGTGGCGAACCCGGTCACCATCACCGGAGAGGTCAGTTGGTTGGGATAACTCTCTCTGCTTTTTGAATAAGTGCCACCTACTCACCCATTGACCCATTGACCAGATTGGCTTTGAGCACGGCTGTGCGAAGAAGGTGTGCGTCAGTCAGCTGAACCTGAAGAGCACCTTCCGCTACGGCGGCGAGGTCATCGGCGACAGCATCGTCCAGGGGCGCTTCGATCACTTTGAAATCGAGGTGGAAGTACACAACCAGGGCGAGTCATCCATCGATACGCTGCTCTTCCTCAGCATCACTCCGCCGTCGCTGCCCATGCGAGCGAAGAGCCTCGCCGAGCGACGGTGCCGCCTGAGCGTAAACTCCTCCTTCCCCTTCGTCTCCTCCTCCTCCACCACAGGTGGCGCCGGCGCCGGCGGCGGCGTCTACGAGTGCGACGTGAGTAAGGTGCTGGCGAAGGGAAAGAATGAACGCTTCAAACTGCAGTTTGATCTGGAGAACATCAAAGTGCAGTCGCTCAGCTTTGATCTGCGCCTGAACAGCAGCAGCGAGACGGCGACTCAAAGTCGCCTCGACGCCACCAAACGCTTCGCCGTGACCAAGGAGGCCTCACTGAGGCTGAGCAGCACCAACCAGCACCACAATGGCACCACCTTCTCCGATCAGACGCCCACCGTTCTCTTTCTCACCTCTTTTCTGGTAGACAAGAGCGGCCCCAGCTCGGTGAACGGCTCCTATCTGCAGTTCTACCTGCCCGATGACATCATCGAGGTGGCCAAGGTGAGCGAGTTGAGGGGGGAATAGCTCACCTTAATCATCCTTTTCTATTTATTCCCATTTTCCCAGCCACCAGTGTACAAGTGCAAGCAGGTGAGGCAGGTGGACACTGTCATCACCAAGGACCACCTCCTCAATGGAACACTCAGTATGGTAATGGCGTTTGTACTTTGTTCTACTTTTTACTAAATAAGCTTTCACTCCCCTGCCACGACAGCCGTGCTACAGCAACCCGGAGCAGTGCACCAAGTACGAGTGCGCCCTGGGGGCCTTTGACTCTAATCTGAAGAGTCAGAACTACGCCCTCGACCTGCAGTTTATCCCGTCGCGCATCAAACTAAACTACGAGCGGCTGTTCTTTCAGCTCCGTCTGGAGCTCTACGCCGATGACATCTTCCTGAAGCGCACCGCCTACGACGCCATCGACCTGGACATTACCTTCGAGCGACAGGCGAGCCGACTCTCCAAGTCCAGTCCGCTCATCATGATCGGCGGCGGCGGCATCGGCCTGCTCATTCTCCTCATCACCGTCATTGTCCTCATCAAGGCAAGTACTTCTGCACTGTTGTTTCGGTACAATTGAGCTGTTTTTATTCAGTACTTTTCACTACCACAGAATGGATTTTTCAAGCGGAAAAAGCGCGACCAGCTGCTGCAGGTGAAGCAGCGAATGTCCATGAACCCGAATCTCTTTCCAAACAACATAACCGGCCTGGAGCGAGACGAGAACGACGATTAACGTGGTCGACTGAAATGAAGTCATCGTGGTAGCCTTTTAACTTTGTTTTCTTTTATTATTTCAAGATCACTCCCACAGTGTGCATAATAATAATAATAAACTGAACACATACCAGTTGTGTGTGCTTTGTTTGTTTCATTTCAAAATTGATTCCTATAAATGTATATATGTAATATCAGAAAAATACTATCGACCAAAAAGGAAGATAAGAAAAAAAATAGATCAACTGATGATATACATAACTGGCATTGATCCTGCGGAGGTGAACACCTTAACATGGCTAAAAAGCCTAGCTGTTCACCTCTGCAAGTTCAAGCAGTGGTGTGGCGTTTATACATGTAGTACTGTACAAGGTAAAGAGGGGACGCGTGGATGTTGTTGGAAGAGCTGTATATGTCCACTTCTTGGGGTGAAGAGAGGGCGCAACAGGTAACAACGATTTCGAGTAATAATTGGAAAAATTGAATCCTTGTAATAAAAAAAAGTGATTATTGTACACTGTAAAGTGTGTAAACGGGAGAAGCGGTAGTTTCTATTTTAGTTTTGAGACACCTGCAAGCATTAGCAGAACTTTGCTCGCTTGTTTGAGTGAGTGGGCGAGTCCATGCACACGTCCATGGTAGAGGGTCGCTTCTCAACGTGGCGCTTGTACTCGTTGCTGATGAACTCGCTCAAATCTTCGAGATTACTGTTCCGAGGGCTTCGACGGTTGTTATTGCTTAGAAGATTGGACGGAGTTCTTAAACCTAAAGGCGAAATCAGAAGATGTAAACAAAGGGAATCGATGATGAAATGGTGACTTTTGGAAGCTTACCAGACATTGCAAGGGCTTCCCGGAAGGCCTCTAGTTTAGTTGCCTCTTGGTTGTCAAGTGAATCGGCAAACGGACTCGCTACTGAGGAATCGCTTATTGCATCAGTAAACATGAGTCGAGATGTACCTCTCGGGTTGGGAGGGTTAGTGCTGAGAAATCGTTGAATGTCCTCTGAGCTGCGAGAGGCTCGTCCGTTTCTAGCTAGGCGATGGTGGTGATAGAAGCTGCTGTGATGGCTTTTGTCCGGATAGGATCGCCCGCTAAGAAAGGAGAGCAAGTCCTCACGATGAATGAAGTTCTTTTTCTTTTTGGCCCACGTGAGCAGCTCCTTGGTTCGTTTGTTGTAGCCGCTCTGGTGGCTGATATCAAACATTTTTCTCTGAAACTCTGAACACTCCTTGTAGAGGCAGGCAACGTTAGTGGAAGCTTGCTGAAATGAGTTCCACAAGTTATGTTGGGCTGAAGAGTTATCTATAAACACGTAGAAGAAAGTTTAGCAATCATGAGGGTAAACAAAGCGAGTAGAATCTTACATTTATAGAGCTGGGCAATGTCCAGAGCACAGCTCTGAAAGTGGTTCCAAAGCTTGCGGTCGTAGATCGACTTTTCGTTTTCAAACTCATGTTCATTATCAGGCAACGCTTCAAGGGTATTGATGCACTCTTGTTCGCCAACTGAGAACTTGGGCGATCTGTCTTGGGTCTCCTCAAAGTTGTTGTCCATTTTACAAAGTATCACTTGAAAGAGAGTGATTGAGCCTGCAAAACACCCGTCAGGAAATGCCTTCAGAAAGCCTGCAGATTGTATTGCTGCCGCGGCTGCTTATAGCTGGGCGCAGTTGAACACACTGAGAGTAGCGAGAGTATATCAGTACGACGCAGAACACGAAAATGGCTATAAAGACTTGAGCTTCATCGGTAGTAGAGTAGGCAAGTGAGAGTGCTTTTTTACCAGCCGAATGTTTTTCACAGATGATTCAATCGGGAAGATTGTTGATGATGTATATATTGAAAAGCAGAGGTGTCCAACTTTAGAGCTTTGCCCTCGATAGTGCCGAGGTGGTGGTGGTGGTAAACACAGAAAGGAAGAGAGAAACGCTCCTCAGGCAGTGAGAGCAAAAAAAGCACTGCAGCAGTGAAATTAGGAAAAGGGCATGAAAGTCCGACTGGCTGTGGCTGAGGTGGTGGTGGTGGTGGTGGTGGCAGCGTCGTTGATTAGCCTCGTCGAGCCAGGAAATGACCTTGAAGAGAGTGTCTGACACCGTTGCCGACCGACTGGGGCCTGGTGGGAGGTCGTGGATTAGGTCCACCTGGGGCTACGCTGGCTGGCTGGCTGGCTGACTGGCTAGTAGTGGCAGGCCACAACAGTGGACGGACTGCGAGGACTTGTTTTGGTTACGACCACCACCACTTTTGAGGTGGCTCCTTGAGGAGAACAGCAAACAGTGTGAGCCTCTGTGTGAGGGAAACGCAACTCAACTCGACTGACTCAACTTGACTGGCTGATGCACAGGCGCTGCGCTTATGTGCTACTCACATCGCTCACATCGCCCTCCTGAGGGCGCCTCGAATAGCACACGAGAACTCAAAGTTCGCTTTTTAGAACATTGAGTTGGTTGGATTTTTATTGAGTGAAAGAAAGGAGGAAGGAGGAAGGATATGAAAATGGAATCGAGGTGCCAAATGTATATCCTGGTCGGGTGAATTCACGCAAACAGTATTGCAAACTGAGGTTATAACCTGAACTGAAGCGGTCGCTACCGAATTCGTCGCTAGAGTGTATGTTACATGTAGAGGGAGGATTGATTATCTGTGTGGTGTGTAGGAAATTAAACTTTCATAACAATAAGAACGGATTAACGGTAATAGTTAAATATGTTTGCAGATGGTGCAAAGTGTTGGAGATGAGACGACCAGCGCCGAGCATTGCCTGCTTAATCGCGCTGCTTCTTTCGCTTGTTTGAGCGATCCTGTAAAAAGACAAATGTTAGGCAAGATATACTTTTTGTCCAAATATCTTTTTACTGACCTTCTCAGAGAGGATGACCAGCAGGTGGCGGAAGATTTGAACCAGATCTTGGAAAAGCATGCAAGCGTGCCTATGATCGGGTAAAATGAAACATGAAGAAATCAGTCATGAATGAGTCAGTGAAACAATAAAACTTACATGATGTAATCAGTATCGCCACGAGCACGCAAGTCGATGATGCGAACTGTATCTATGATTACAAGCGCGCACATCACCCCAAAAGATAAATAAAGACTTGTCTGCAAAAGGTGTAAAAAGACAATTAGTAGCTGTTGCGATAAAAGAGTGACGTCAAAGGTGGAGCGTACTTTGTAGATCAAGTAGGAGTTGAGGAAGATGTTCATCAACGCCAGCGAGAAGACAAATGTAGCCACAGAGCTGGCAAGTCCGGTGATATAGAGGGACTGACGGCGGTCCGAGAAGATTGCGCTCAGCGTGAAGCAGCCAAAGATGAAGGCCGTCGAGAGGATGGCCGTCGGCAAGATGCTCGTGTCAATGTACAGAGTCATCTCGATCAGTGGTCCCATTGAAAAGCCTGCAAGGGAAGGTGTGACGTGTATTAGGGTGACGGGGAATCTTAGGTACAGCGGCTCACTTACCAGAGAAAAATCCAATGCCGAGCAGGTAGCCCAGGCGAAGGTTTCGGTTTTTGCCATTGTCCTTGGTGAACATCAGGGCCAAGCACAGGCCAAGTGTCACAAAGAGCTGCGTCAGTGGTCCCTGTTGGTAAACAAAGTGGGTAAGTGGATCGCAGTGGTGACAGATCATATTTTCTTACCAGAGTGGCCGCCAAGTTGGTGTACAGGTGCAGGTAGGCGCCCAGGGACGCCGACAGGACCGTGGCGGTCAGCGTAGAGTAGACATGCTTCAGATGGGTCTTGACTCGAGGCTCACTGTGAGAAGGACAAGACAGAGATTAGTTGGCAATGGCAATGCTGATGCAACCGGGCACTACCCGACGGCTGGCACTTACAGACGATCATTCAGCGTGCGGGTAAAGTGATCCGCAGACTCAAACAGAGTATTCATGGTGATGGTCACTGGTAGGTGTCTGAGAGTTGAGAGAGGAGAACGGTTGAGTCGGTTTGTTTTCAAAAAACAAATTCTAAATCTCAGGTTCGACGTTTCTGACTTGACTGTGTGTGACGAGGAAAACAGTGAGTACTACTGAGCGCGCATGAACAACGGCCGCTTTTTAGTAAGAGAAAATCATTGCTTGTGTCATTCCAGGCGCCATTTAGAAAGTACTCGATGCTTTGATACAGTAGCTACTCGCTTTCCAACAGAAAAACGGTGAACTTTAGAATTTGAAGACAAGATTTCTTATTGAAAGTTATTCTAATGTTGATCAGAAAGAATTGACTAACTTTTCAAATCAACAGGTGGTGATAACTTGAATTTTGTGGTTTTTTGGGAAAAAGATAAGCTGACATTATAACGTTGCGCAAACAAGGAAAACAAATCGAGAAAAGTATGGTAGATGTTCACTCGAAACACTTCTACCTGCGAACTGCTGATTGAATGTAATTGCATTTATTAATGAGTAAAATGTACATCAAAAAGTATTGACTGTTGTCACTTTCTACAGAAATAACAAGGTTTTTGATTGAAAAATCAACACTAATGAAAATCAACAAACAAACAACAAAAAAGGAAGAGCTCTGTCAGATGTGTGCATTGGATGTGTCAGTGTTTGTGTGTGGGGGCTGAGAGAGAGGAAAGGGATGGCAATAGAAGGGGCAGTCTGGCATTGGGGGAGTGACTTTAGAAATCCTCGTCCCAACCGGTA
>JAALOO010001372.1_pt1 | contig 16774 bp, 16 predicted proteins | sample 7257641 | NCBI WGS metagenome assembly JAALOO01 (sample SAMN14085613, study PRJNA598686) | mite metagenome | biome: ENVO:01001000; feature: ENVO:01001002; material: ENVO:01001226; isolation source: single female mite from University of Michigan culture on fish food culture... ...
TTTGTGTTTGTGTTTGTGTTTGTGTTTGTGTTTGTGTTTGTGTTTGTGTTTGTGTATCTGTGCAGGATGTGGAAAACGTCAGATGCTGTGTTGAATGTTAATTTAGGATCCACTCTTGTTAAAGATAGTTAGAAGATTTGTCAGTTTAATTGTCGTAGTTGCTGTGTGTATGTGAGTTTTAAATTTTGTGTGGTTTGTAATTTTGTACTTAAAGTTGTCGTATATATGGTGTGATACCTCGCGCAACTTTACTTCTTAGCCGCCTTGGCCTTCAGCGAATTGAACTGCTCAAAATTCAAATCCCAATTGATGTAGCTAATGAACGGGTCCTGCTCGGTGAAAACGTTGTGACTGCTTTTTGGCTTCGCTTGCGGTGTCGGCACTTCAGCCTCCCCAGTTGCAGCAGGGATTATCTCTGCCGTTCCAAGATTAACGTTTTCGTTTCTGATGACCATGTTCTGCGGGTTAATGTTGCGAGTGTTAGTGTTGCCACCACCACCACCATCACCAGCACCAGCATTACCACCGTCGTCACCTTTGCTGCATTCCTTCAGTCTCATCACCATTGATCGAGTCAGCGAATGAGCCGTCGGTGTCATCGGCTGGACGGCCTTGCTCGGTTTGTAACAAGTGTCCTCGGGTTTGGCCGACTTTTTGGCCCGTTTAGCCGGAATCAGTTTTCCTTTAACAACTTTGCCTTTTTTCGGAGCATTATTCTTTGCAGCAATCGGTGGCAATTGAACTCGGTTTGGTTGAGCAGTCTGATTTGCAGATGGAGTTGCTGCCCCTGTTTCTAGAAACGGTATTCCTGGGGAGTAGACAGAAATTTGCAAATTTTCCGGAGCAAAGCTGTGCGATGAACCCTGAGTCAAAACTTGAGATTCCAGTTTCTTAATCTTCGATTGAACCTTCTTTAAATTGGTAGCATTGAGCTTGTAATCAAGATCAGTTGAAGAAGTGGCGTTTGCCATTTTGCGCTTTAGATCAGTTTCCACTCCCATGAAGTACACCAGCTCTTTGAACAAATCTGAAGAGGAAGATTGAGAAGGTCGCTCAGGTATAAAAGGAGAAGGAGGAGAAGAAGGATAAAGAGGCGAAATGAACGGAAGCGAATTGTGAAAAGGCTCAAAGTTTAACGTTTTAGGACGAATAGGAGCTTTTGGTTTAAGAGGCTTAGGAGGCAACGAGTGCGATGAGTTGATGGCAGCAGCAGCATCGGAAGCAGCTTCAAACTCCGCTTGAGAGAAGTGCTCACAAACAGGGGCCAGCACTGACATCTTGTTGCCGGGCACAACAGGTCTGCTAAACATTCCAGTTTCAGCTGCTTCCACAATTGCACGACTGTCGTTTTTACCCACAGCAGCTGAGCGTGAGGATTTCTTTGCAAGATTTTTGTTGCAAGTAGCATTTGCTAGCTCGACTTGCTGTTGTTGCTCCATCAACTTTGCAGCCATTTCCGCTTGCTGGTGTCTGCTTTGCTTCATCACAACCGCTGACTGGTTGGCTTGAAGTTGCTTTTTTCGACGGAAGTCAGCCATCATGCTAGGACGGCAGGGAGGTTGTAGTAGAGGTAATGGCTGCTGCTGATGCTCATTACCTTCATCATTATCATCATTGCTACTATCTTCGCTTTCCAGCAAACCGTTGTTGCTTGCTGCAATCGCTTGAGAGTTGTGAACGTTGTTGTTGCCTTTTTTCTCACTACCGACCGTTATATTAGCAAACGATGCTGATGACTGCAAACAATGTTCAGATCGGGATTTTCCTTGGATTGGCAATTGGCGGTTATTAGGTTGCTGATTAGATCCAGAGATTTGATAAGAGGCTCCTGGAACAAGAGTGGCGGTGTTGTTTCCTACTGGCAGTGTCGGAAAAGACTGCAAAGAAAAAGTCAAAAGATTTTAGTAAAAAAGGTGTGCTCAAACTATTTTCCAGTAACGAACTTGTGAAGATAGAGCCGGCCAGGAGGATTGCACTTGTGAAAATGACAAAGCCGAAGAAGAGTTCACTACCGGAGTGAATGAACCCAATTGTGAAGATCCACTTGGCGCAACTTGCGGAGAAGGCTGGTGATTTGCATCATAAGAAGTTATAATCTGTATTGGTGTAACCTTTACGATCTATAATAGAGTAATTGCTTTAGCAAGTGAACAGAACTTGATGCTCGAATCAATTTGACTGACCTGTGAAGCCGATGAAGCCGATGAAGCGACGGGTTCCGGAGCAGGAAGAAGAGGAGGAGGAGGTACTGCAACTATCTGCAACGATGATTGTGCTGGTGACTGATGCACCAGCTGGGGAAGGTGGCCACCAGAAGCTGGAGCTGAAGCGAATGTGTGACCGGTGTTGACTACTACTGTAGGCATTCCACCACTAGTATTCGGTAACTGGTTAAGAGAATTGTTGTTCAGCTGCATAGAGTTTATGAAAGCCAAAGTTGGTAGGGCGGATGTTTGGGGAGCAAGAGTGCTCGATTCTGGTGATGATGAGTTTGGTGCAGTTGGTGCAGTGAACTGTCCTGAAACAGAGGCGCCCAGAAGTGAAGATGAAAACTGCAAAAAGAAGGAATCAGTCAAAATTGAAACAAGTGTTTTTAATGATGTTGGTAATGATAATACCTGTGAGGGTAGTTTCGATTGCTCTGGCACAGATGTGGTCAATGGCTGCGAGGGCACTTGTACCAGTTGATAGGAAGTTTTTGAAGCATACGTGATAGTCTTTACTTGTTGGGCTGGTAGCTGTAAGAAATTAGTGTAGAGTCAATTGTTTAGAAATAGGCAATGATGTTCCATTAGAGAATGTAATGGTGGTAGTACCTGTGCTGGTTGATTCGATTGCCCAATTAAAGTAGCCGTTCTCACTTGATGTGATGATGAAGCCAGGTTAAACTGTGGAAAAGATTGTACTGGAGCAAAGTTTCCCAAATTCAGCATTGGAACCTGTAACCCAGAAGAAAAAAATTAATTGTTTTGCAACAAAAAGGTTTTCAAAGGTAGTAGAAAAAGGCACCTGAGAAAACGTATTTGATTGGTTTTCTTGCATAATTGTGCCCAACAGTGGCTGAGATGATGGCGCCTGAACAATTTGGTAAGAGGCTCCTGGAACAAGAGTGGCGGTGTTGTTTCCTACTGGCAGTGTCGGAAAAGACTGCAAAGAAAAAGTCAAAAGATTTTAGTAAAAAAGGTGTGCTCAAACTATTTTCCAGTAACGAACTTGTGAAGATAGAGCCGGCCAGGAGGATTGCACTTGTGAAAATGACAAAGCCGAAGAAGAGTTCACTACCGGAGTGAATGAACCCAATTGTGAAGATCCACTTGGCGCAACTTGCGGAGAAGGCTGGTGATTTGCATCATAAGAAGTTATAATCTGTATTGGTGTAACCTTTACGATCTATAATAGAGTAATTGCTTTAGCAAGTGAACAGAACTTGATGCTCGAATCAATTTGACTGACCTGTGAAGCCGATGAAGCCGATGAAGCGACGGGTTCCGGAGCAGGAAGAAGAGGAGGAGGAGGTACTGCAACTATCTGCAACGATGATTGTGCTGGTGACTGATGCACCAGCTGGGGAAGGTGGCCACCAGAAGCTGGAGCTGAAGCGAATGTGTGACCGGTGTTGACTACTACTGTAGGCATTCCACCGCTATTATTCGGTAACTGGTTAAGAGAATTGTTGTTCAGCTGCATAGAGTTGGAAGCACAGGTGAAGGAGTTTAAAGCAGGAGGTCTGTTTTGAGCTGCTGCTGCTGGCGTTTCTGCTGTAGGTGGATATGCAACGGTGAACGGCTGTGACAGAATCAGATTAAGCTGTGCAACTGCAGGCTGTTCCTTTATTAGCCGAGTTGCCTCTTCGGAGGTGACAGTAGAATTAGGTTTCAAAATGAGCGTCACTTTTTGCACTGTTGAAGGAAGAGATAAAGAAATCTGGTGCGGCGCTGACACTTGAGCATGGGAGACGCCGGTGGACTGTGCCATCAGTGATGACAGTGATATGATATTGGCGGCATTCGGTGCAACCACTTGGGGAGCCACCTGAAGCTGTGATATCGATGATGTCGATGGAACGGTTTGCAACCGCAGCTGTTGCTGCTCCTCTGCTTGGCTCGGCAAACCGGCGATGGTGCTTTGGAGCATGTTGTTTGCCCCGGTCACATTTCCATTGCCAGCTCGGTTTTCCATTGGTGGTACCATTGCCGGTGCTGGTGGCCGTGGTAGCAGCGGTGCCACTCTTCGCTTTTTCGGTGGCATTCCACTGGTAGTATTGTTCTTGCTCATCCCTTTTCCCAAATGATATCAAGAACTGAGCTGAAATGTTAACAAAAAATGTTACATGAAGAAGAAAAAACTTGAATCTTTTAGTTAGTTACCAAGGTCGCAGTAGTCGCCGAGTGTTCACCTGTGCCGTCTGCCGACGTACTTTTACGGCGTAATCGCTATCAAGCACTAGCGAATTCTTTGGCGAGCAGCAATGGCACCAGCGGCAACAGCAGCAGCACCTGAAAGAATGGAACGCGTTCAGTGTTTGAAAAAGCAGCAAGCAAACTAGCCAGCCATAAGTTGCCAGTCAACTGAAAGAAACACGAGAAAAGCAAAATGTTACCTTGGTGTGTGCCACCTTGGTGCCGGTGTCGCGCTGGTGGTGGTGGTGTGCTCTCGTTCTCAACTTTTTACCAGAAAATTCTGATTACTGCTGCTGCCAAAAATGGTTGTAATGGTGGTGCCTTGAAGAATACTGGAGGACACAGAACAAAGTGCTCGGAGTTGTTTATCTAAACAGTGATGCTTTCTGGCTCACTCACTCCCTTGCTCAATGACATTTAAAGCAAGAGAGGGAGAGAGAGAGGGAGAGAGTGAGGACGATGAGCACATACGATGAGCACTTGTGCGCCGCCAATTGCTGCTGCGGTGCAAGTGCTGGGTGAAAAAAGAGAACCGAGGCGCTGAGTCAGAGACGCAGAGATTGCATGGTTGCAGCTGCAGGAGCATCCGATGCACACTACTGAGCATGATCATCACCAACAATTGGTCAAAGGACGCACGATCTCACTGACTGCAGCCAGTGAAAGTGAGCGAGGAAAAAATGCGGCGGCGGTTGCGGTGGCGGTGGCGGCTGCTGTGGTAACCGTTGCTGTGGCCAATGATGAAGCAGGGGAGAAAAATGAAGAAGAAAAAAGGGATCAAAGGGAACAAGTGGAAAAATGGTATGCTTGCCGATACAAACGGCCAAACACTGAGCACAGCTTTTGGGTACTGCTGCTTGAATGTCAGTGTTTAGCTAGCAATCAAGCACGCATTGAACAACGTCTGAGTCCCACTGAAACTGATCAGTTGAGCACTGCCGTTGTGATCAGCCTGTCTGGTGGGCAGCTCGGCCGAGACTGAGGCTGAACCTGCAAAATGCAAAGCAGCTTTTTTGTCGGTTTGTTGGCCTTTGAGTGGTTTCACTCAATTTCCTCTCGTTTCTTTACTTCAACTTTCTATTCATTTCATCGTGGCACTGCTGGAGCCACTTGAAAATTGAAGTTCGGAGTAGCACATTTCTCTCTCTCTCTCTCTCTCTCTCTCTCTCTCTCTTGTGTGATATGCAAAGCCACTCTGAACGCTAATTCTTTTCTTTTTTTCTTTTTTGCTTTTTCACTACAGGAGAAAAGTGAAATTACTTGTGTGATTTGTGCTGCACTATTTTTTTTAAAAAAAGCTTTTGAAGAGTGCACCAGACGACTAGTGTAATACCTCTGCAAACTTTTTTCACTGTTGTACAAAAGACTTCGAATTGAGCTTTTTCTCTGATAGGCATTAATTGAACTGAAAGAAAGAAAAAATTAGCTTTTTTGACTAATTCTGCTAAAAACAGCTCAAATTATTGCGTAACAACCAAGTACCGAGAATGTGTCAGTGGCAGATGTGTGTGTGTGTGTGTGTGTTCGGGGTAGAGCCTAGTACTTGAGAACAGCCTTTTAATTGAAATCAACAGCAAAACGAGCTTTAATTTACAAGTTGGCCCAGTATTAAAGTATTATTAGTCGACAGTATAGTGAGAAAAGTGTAAAGTAGTCATCACTTGAAACTCAAAAAGCTTTTAATTTTAAAATGTCAAAGTTTGTTCAACAATATTAATGAATTTAATGCCCACTTTTAAATGTCAATGTTTTTGCCCTTTCTTATTTTTTCAGTTTTTGTTAGTAATTGCGCAGCTCCCACTGGTAGAGAACTCGCACTAGAGTGGTACCGGAGGCGGCAAAAGAGACGAAAAAGAGGCCCAGCACCCAGTCGATCAGAACGCCCAAAAAGGACTCATTTCCACCGGAGCTTTTGTCGCCCTCTCGGGCCGCCTTTTGTTTTACCGTTTCAGGGTTGGGCTTTTTCAGGTCGTAGGCAAGGCCAAGCTTCTCAAAAAACTCGATGATCGCCGTGCTGAGGCTGAAGCTGTTTGAGAGGCCAAACTCGCTCGCCGAATAGTCGTAGGGAAAGGCGTGGTGGTAATTGTGGTAACCTGGTGAATTAAAGGGTTTTACTTTAAAATATATCACACAGAAACCTTTTAGTTACCTTCACCAAAGGAAAGATAGGTTACTAGTTTATTTTCTCGAGGATTGATCTTCACCGTGTACGGCCGATTTCCAAAAAGGTGCGCCGCACTGTTGACGTTCCACGTCAGATTGAGCACATACACGTACCGGTACATGACAGCCATTAGAAAGGAGTTGAGCAGCGTCTCATCTAGAACATAGGAGCCAAAGAGCGTGGGCACCACGCCCCAGCAGAGAACGCCCAGCGGCAGGTACCACCGACGTTGGAAGGCGACCACCGGGTCTGCCAGCAGGTCAGAGAGGTCCACGGTTCGACCTTTCTGCGTTACCTCGGGGTGCTTCTTCAGCATCAGCCAACCGCAGTGGGCAAAGAAGAAGCCTCGGTTAGAGTTGTGCGGATCGGCGTTGGTCTCAGAGAAACGGTGGTGCACTCGGTGGTCTCGGCACCAGTCGTAGATGTCCGTTTGCAGGGCGCAGGTGTTGCAGAAGGCAAGCAGCACTCTAGAATAAAAGGAATAAAATTTGTAAATCTGAAAGTTTTGGTGAACTACTACTTAAACATGTTTTAAAAATTACCTGAGAGGCCACTTTGCCTTGAAACTGCGGTGTGCCCACAGTCGGTGAGCACCCACGGTCACCCCAAAAGCGGAGAAAGCACCAAAAAGATAGGAGATGAAAATGTTCTGCCATTTGAGGGTGCCAATGATGTACATGTAGAGAGTGTATCCGGCGATCAGGTGAATGGCGCTAATCAGCAGCACATTGCTCCAGATTACCTCTTCCCACTTGAAAGAGTAATTATTTTGGGGCAGGTTTTCAAAACCCTTTCCTACTACTTCTGTTTCATCATCAACATCATCCTCATTTTTTTTATCAAATGGATTATCGTTTTCATCGAGCAGTTCTGAGTCGTCGAATTCATTGTAATCTTCTTTTAAATGTTCATTTTCAGGAAGCAACGCATCGACGTCTCCAGCCTGGGCGACAATTGAGTTTGGAAGTGGTGGTGGTGATTGAGAGTGATGTCGATGATGTAGCAGTGATGATGACCGAGTGTTAGTAAAGTGGGCACCATTTTTAGACGGTGACAGCACCTTATCAAAGTAGCACTCGTTTTCTACGGCAATAGTTTTAGTTTGCAGCATTATCAGTTATTGAAAAGTATAAAAATGGAAGTTTAAATTACACAAGTAAATTGGTAAAATTGACTAGGAAAGAAAAAATGATCAGTGGGGGCAATTGTAATTGCTCGTAACATCTGAGCCCGACGACGACCGAATGAAAAGTGAAAGAATATTTTTTGAAACATTGTGATAAAGTAAAGTGGGAAAAATGTGAAAAGAAGGAACGAGGGAGGAGAAAGAGGAGATTGAAGGGTACTAATTCGGTACATTTCACATTGGTATTTTAAGCAATTTAAACGTTTAATGCACATACGTGACATTGGGAACGCATACAAGCAAACAACTGCAAAATGAAAAGGATTTTGTGTCGCCAAGTGTTGAAAGAGAGCAGACACGTTTTCACCTGCAGGCAAAAAAGAGTACTTTTTACTTGTCTGCTAACTAAAAAAAGCAAATGCTGAAAGATAAAAAGAAGAAGATCTAAATCAGTTCAAACTTGAGAAGAAAGAGAAACTAATCGAATGCTAAGCTGTTGCCTTTTTACTGCCAATTAAAGGCTGATCAACCGTTCTGATAAAAAGACGGCAAAGTAGCTGTGAAGATTGCAACGATTAAGAAGTTAAGTCAAAACCACGCAGATTAACTTGCCGTTTGTCTGTCTATCAATCAACTAAAAAGGGTAAAAACACACATAAGCACAAATGTCAACAAAAAAAGCAAAAAGGAATGTGTTTGTGTGCGTGCTTCAATTGCCCGACTAAACTGTTATTAAAGTGAACTGAAAGTAAACTAAGCAAACACGAGTCAGCTAGCGTTTAGCTGCACTATTAACTTGACAAGCAGTTTTAGGTAGTTAGCTTATCCTTATTTTTGTGCTAATCAAAATTGTAAATAAGGGTAGCAGTGGTAGTTTTTCCTTCCTTCCTTCTTTTCCATTTCCATTCCTTTCCGCATCCAATGCTCATCAGAAATTCAACTCAGTGCTGATTTTGACAAGCTAATTATCATTAGCATTGATCTGCCAGTCAGTCAGCCAGCCATTCAGTTATCTGCCGCCTCATCTACTGCTTCACTTTCTCACTTTCTTTTTCTCTCCTTTTTAAGATTTCAACTATATTTATGCATTTGCAATGCTGCTGCTGTTTTTGCTTTTTTGCTTAACTGCAGTAAAATGTGTCTTTTTTTTCTAAAACGTGTCTGTCAGGCAGTACTCATTCACTTACTCAAATCAGCTTGACACACTGACCTTCACTCTGGAGGGAAATGAAAGATGGGCATCTCAAAAGTCACTGCCACTTTTTGAGAAGATGAGAAGTCACTACCTGTTAACACAAGTCTGTTCAGGTGTAATGAAAGCAGCTTCTTGCTAATAAAAATTTTTAGTGTTGGGAATTTTGGGATAGATTTTAAGTTCTTTAACTAAATTAATTTAAAAGATTTGCAGCATAAATTAGCTATTTGATCTACTTGCATTAAACAGAGCTGACGTGATCGTTAATTAAAATTGGGTTATTCTAATTTAAAGTGATGCTTAAAAGTTTTGGCTATTTGAAGTGTTTTGCTAATTAACCTTTTTTTAGTTTTGCAATAAAGCTTTATTTTTAACAGTGAAATGTGTTTTAATTTTGGCAACGCAGTTGTTTAGACAACTCAAGTTTCACAAAATGGCTTTTGTGAGCCGGACAATCTACGCACAGTCTGACACGTCAAACGTAACCCGAGTTAAATTTTATGGGTTTTTAAAACCAGGAAGTGATTGCATCTAAACTACTGTAATAAACTAAAGTCACTAGTTACCCGGACAAACAGACAAATTAGACCAATTTGGGTAATTAGCCAACTAGAATTCATATATAAACCAGTTTAAAATGATTTCAAAATGCAAATGGGTTATTTATCTACTGATAGTTTAAAACTGAAAGAAAAACATCTTTTTAAAATGAGCCCTGAACAACTTCGCATATTAATCTTTGTCGTTCTTTCTCTTGTCCCTAATTTACAAATTTTTTCAGCCCAAATCAGCAGTAACGTCAGCAGCAGCACCTTCAACGACATTGACTGCGGCTACAAGGGACCTTCACTGAAGGATAATGAAGACGATTATGATGGTGGTAGTGGTGGTGGGGGTAATGACCAAAACGGAAAACCCGAATTCACCCCCACCGGGCCGCACGAGTTTCGGTGGATGGTGGTAGTGCAGATCACCACACCGGTCACCTTTCGCCACAACTGGTGCGCCGGAGCGCTGATCAACAACCAATGGGTACAACTTGCTATATTCCATTTTTTTATCAACTCCTTATCATTTAACTAAAACTTATGATAAATAAAAACTCATTTTTTCAGGTAATAACCGCCGCCCACTGCACAGTTGAGCTAGAAAATGGCACCCACTTTAAGCCAGAATGGCTGAACATCGTCGCCGGAGTGTACAACCTTGCCAAAAGTGATGAACAGGAGAAAACTACTCGAGTGATGCGAAACATTAGCCGAATTGATGTGCACCCCGCCTACGACTTCAACAGTAGCATTCACGATGTATCGCTGCTGAAACTGTCTTCTCCCATTGAGATGACGCCCTCGTACGCCTCTTTCGGAAAGTATGACCGCCTCAATGCCATTTGCCTGCCAAGGGTTCTCAAGAGGCGGCTGGATCGAGTGTTTAAAGGACAGCACTGTATGGTCACCGGATGGCATGACGTTCTTCCTGGTAAATGACAAAAAGTTTCTGTTTGTTATCTGATGACCAAATGCTGGTCTTTTTAATCGTTTTTGTTTTCATCATTCAGAAACAATTGACCTGAGCGATGAACGGCCCCTGCTGCGCGTCGCCACGCCTATCATGGCCAATGAGGAGTGCGCCGAGCAGTACAGTGGTCATCTGAGGGAGGAGCACAATGAGGCGATTGTCGACTCGATGCTCTGCACTGGTGGGCGCTCCTCTGGAGCCCACTTCCAATCGCCGAGCACCTGTCACCTGCTTCCGGCCGGACCGGTGGCCTGCTACGACCCGACCACCTTCCAGTGGACGCTGGTGGCGGTCAACAGTGGCACGTACACTACGCACTGCTCCTCTAAGAAGCTTCCCGACGTGAACATGGCACTCGACCACATCACCATCGACTGGATCAAGGAGACGCTGCAGAGGCACAGTGCCTAGTTTTCTAGTATTTTAATTTTTTTTGAGTTGTGCTTTAAACTGATAATCAAGATTTATTTTTAACTAGCCGAGACTTACTAACTGACTAACTTTTTCCGTTAAATGATTACGAACTGCAGTGCCTAGCAAGATATTGGAGCACACATTTGTTAAGTACTAAGATGAAAAATAAAACAATGATTTTGTTGTAAATGAAACAGTTTTAATGAGATTATAAGAGAACGTAAAAAGGACATGTTAGAAAAAAAATGTTAAATAAGAATGAAAACATAAAAGATAATAAAGTAATGAGTTAATAACTTGAAATCTTTTTTCTGCATCAGCATTTTTTATAAAATTCGTTGTCATTTAGTGTGTGTGTGTGTGGTTGTGTGTTGTCATTGTTTGTGTATTAAAGAACAAAAAAGATAAAGTTAGTGTACTGAAAAAGTAACTTAACAATAGTATTAGACTGTCTGAGAGTACTGATTATTATTGTAACAAAATTATGATCAAAAGACGGGGGTTTCTATCAGCGGCAACAATCAGTATTGCTTTGTTTAATGTTAAAGTGTATTTATAAACAAGTATAATAGAGGTAACTTTTTGAACTTAGGAGCAATAAAAATGCATCTTTTTCAGTAAATGCCCACCTGCGAAGAGTTGCCATCACTGTTTGCATAACCACCTCGACAGTCACCCCCACCACCACCACCAATGATTCCATCCATTCCAGCAATTGACTCATCCGTCTCAGTGGACCGCCGATGACCTCGATGTCTCTGGTGGTGATGGTGGTGATGGTGGTGCGACTGGCTGCCACCGTGACCATGACCATGAGCAGACTGCAGAAAAGTTGGGTGTCCTTGATGGGCGGCGGCGGCGGCGGTCATGGACAGCGCCGTGCCTTGCAACTGCTGCATCGCCTGCTGGTGTTGCTTTTTGCCACTGAGAAACTCGAGGAAGGAGGCGATCATCGCCAGCACCAAGCCGAACATCAGCACCACAAAAACGCCGCCGATGTTATCCAGCCCGAGGGGGCTCGCCTTGCCGTCCTTGTTCTTCAGCTCGTCGCGGATGCACGTCAGTCCTGGACTCTTCCACCATTTGTCGTACATCATCTGAATCTCACCCTTTTCTTGAAGTTCCAGTATCTCTAAAGAGATTTTGTCCTTCCATTCGGAACCTTTTGTTTGCAGATAAAAATTTTGTGTTTTTAGTAAATTCGGTTGTTGTTCATTTTAGTTAGTAAGTTACCCATAGGCGTAGCAATGCCATATCCATTGCTGTTCATCGGCGGGCCAATCTGCATTAGATTACAGTCCCGCTGGACCATGTAGTCAATCATCGTCGACTCCATTAGAAAGGCGTAGTCGCCCTTTAGCACTCGATCCCGCCCCTCTTCATAGGAGCTGCTAAAACTGTCCTCATTCTTCTTCATAAACTCCCACATCGTTTTGAAAGTGGGGAACTTTGAATCTCTAAAGAAGTTCATCGTGCTTCCGTCCTTCAGCGTTCCGTACTTGATCTTCGACTGGCCGGCCAGGTCCTCGACACTCTCAATTGGCGTACTGATGCGCTCCACGGTGAGAAAGGCGGCCAGGTTGGCGGTGTACGAGCTAATGAGAATCAACGTGAAGAACCACCAAATGGCTCCGATGATGCGCGTGGAGAAGGACTTTGGGTTCATGTCACAACCTTGTTTCATCAGCGTCACCACGGTGAACCAGAAGGAGTCGGCCAAGTTGAACTGGTTCTCCTTAATGTCAAAGTCCTGAAAAGTGATGATTGTATTAATGATGGTCAGGCTAATGTAAAACTAATGATCAGTTATATCGCATACCCGGTTACACGGATGCGGATTCGTCCACTCGTACGGACTAAATCGGGCAACAATGAAGAGCGTCGCACTGACGAGCACGTAGGCGGCTACAACGTACAGCCAAATGTCAAAGGCAAGCGGGCTCATGAAGCTGAAAAGACGGGTCGGAGTGCTGGTGGGCATTTTAAAGAGAATGCTGATGCCCAGGTTCATGAACGGCTTCGTGAAGTCGATCACATTTTCACGGGCAAAGTTTATTGTCAGCGGGGCAATGGCAAGGTCTGCTTTCTGTGGATTTAGCAAGAAAGGTTTCAAGTTTTGATAACCCCTATCAGCGGTAGCACAATTAGTACTTACCTTATCAATAAGCTCCCTGACCAGGCCTCGCCACTCGCCGGTAGTCTCATCCTGTGCCCCAAAACGATTATCCTCCACCTCGTAGATTTCATAGTTAAAGTGCAGCGCCTTGGCAATGGCATTGAGCAGGTCAATGCAGAAACCCTCGTATCGGGCGCTGCTGTCTCGCTCGTAGTACGGCTGATCGGCGGGGCCGGCCGAGGCGGAACCAGAGCCGGAACCGGAAGAAGAGGCTGAGGAAGAGGACGCCAGTGAAGAAGAGGAGGAGGAAAGCGGCAGGGCGCCAATATCACTGGCGCCGCTGAAACTGATGGACGGCGGGCCGGAGCTGTTGTTGCGCACTCGTCTGATGTACGGCTCCATCTACAGTGGTATAGCAGTGATGATAAGTTTTGATAAACTTATCATTTCTATTTTACTCACCAGTACGACCGTCACCCTCAGCGTCGTATTCTTTGCTTTGTACTGATTGAAGGCCTCCTGATTGGTGATGTTCAACAGCGATTCGCTGGCGTACCACTCGCCCACTTTCTCCAGTCGGTAGTTGCGCAGTTTTAGCAGCTCTAGTTTCATGTTTGCTCGAGTGCCCTCTTTGAAAGAGACCCGACCGGTGAGGCCTTGAAAGGAAAGCTGAAAAAAGGTTGAGATTTAGGATTTATGTTTTAAGTAACTTTTGAATAGTTTTTAGGTTATTACCGAATCAATGTAATTGTAAAGTGAGAGGCCACTCGTCCAGGGCGTTTCATTTGAGCAAGAGGCAGAGGAGTTGAGCAATGGAGGAGGTCGATTTGAGGAGGAGGCGGCCGCTGAAGAAGAGGAAGATGAACTTCCGAAGATGCTGCCAAAAATGCTGGAAACGGCTGAAGACGGCTCGCCTAGACCTGGACCGGCCAGCACTGAAACGCCGTCAAAAGAGTAGGGCGGATTCATGGCCGCATCCACGCCCAAGGCGTTTGGAGCTTGAACCTTAGCACTACTGGTCAGTGAATGATGACGGCTCAACATGGCCGACATTGAGGAGTCCATCGCAGAGGGATAGGAGTGGTGGTGGTAGGGTGACTTTTGCAGATGCGGATTCTTCTGAAACTGATGCAGGCCTCGAGCAAAGGCGTACACTGAGTCAAAGATGATCGCTGAGGCAGCCTGTGTGTGTGTTGTTTAGTATAATTTAATTAAAACTACTTTGCTAAAAAAATTTAAAAATTTGTAAAGTTTTTACCTTCATCAGACTGCCTCGGTGCAGCAGCTGCTTGGCGACATTGACGTGGTACTTCTCCAGCTCTTTGATGATGTTCTTCACTATTGGATTGCCGTAGTCGACAATGCGGAAGGTCGTTATGTTGACGTCATTGTACATAAAGTCCTCTAGGTCGTAGATTTCAAGGTCCTTTGGTGTTGGTAGTGATAGAAAAAAGTAGTTTTAGTCATCATATGCCTCATCACCAAGTGTTTTTGTAGCAAACTTACAAATGTCGTGAAGTGATAGTGATATCGATTTTCATTCATTTGGACTTGAAGAATCTGCAAAATGTTGAGTTATATTTTTATCTGACAATCTAAACCCTGAAAAACTTGCCGCAGTAAAGAAGCTCGTCAGACTTTCCGGTCTAGTGTCGACGATCATCGTGTAGATGCCTCGGTCACGCAGGTCAATCAGCGTTTCCCTAAAGTGCTCCGGACTGGTTTTCCGGTAGATGAACTGCGTGCTCTTGCTCAACGGCAGCTTCACCAGCTCCTGAAGACCTATCAGATCTAGCGTTTGATAAGTGTGTGTGTGTTGATAAGTGATAACAACTACCACTCAATAAAACATCCCAAAACATCCCATCTACAGTACACTTACTAATATCATCCTCGTAGATGACGCCAATCTGCGTCCAGTTGAGGTAGGCGATGAGCACTCGCAAGGACTGCGCCTTGCTGTAGGCGCCCGGGTGCAAGTTGATGCTGAACTCCTTGCCGCTGTTCAGATTGTGCAGCCTCGACTCGAGGTGGGGAATGTCGACTGCATCACAGACTGACTGTACGTGGACCCCGATTCGGTCGTCATTCGGCCCAAAGATGGCCAGGGCGCCCCTGTTGATCAGCCCACAGGCCCGCTTTGCTGCGTGGAAGCTATCATCCTTTCCGACGTAGGCGATGTCGTAGACCAGCGTCGTGTTGGGGAGGATGTTTCGGTCGCGGTTGATCCGTTGGACGGCGTACCGGAAGGCAATCTCCGCCTCGAGGTCGTCCTCGTGGATGCGACTGCCGCCGCCGCTTCCTGCCACGCCCACGCCGGACAGATAGGCCGACGTGGGCGAAGAGAGCGGAGAGCTTGGAAAGTTGTTGAACAGAGAGGAGGAAGTTTGTTTGTTGTTTCCGCCACTACCTTGATTGGTTGCTTCGCGGAAGATGGCACCTGAAGGAGCAAGGTACAAAGAAAAAGTTTGATTGATTAAGTAAAAAATTAGGTAAATTACTCAAATTAATTTTGTTTTGTTAAGTGCCTTGCATTTTTAGCAACTAAAAGTTAGAAACATTTTGAGTTTATTTAAGGTGATAATGTTATGCAAAATAGTTAAGTGAATGTAAAAAAAGTCAAAAAAGTCAAACAAGAGTAGAACAGCTTGTACTGGTAATCCTGTTCTGAAGACAGAAACAACAGCAACAACTGCAATTATCATTTCTGTGCATCACTTTTCAAGACTTCCTTTGCTCACCAAAGCCCACTCAAAACAAAACTACAAATAAAACAAAAATTCATTAGATGGATCCCGGTACAACTGGCTAGATAAGAAAGCCCAGTCATTAGGGAAAAAAGGCCGGCTCGCCTAAAATGACAAACGCATGAGGAATACACGAGATTTCAATTAGCAATGAACATCAACAGCAGTGATGCAGAAGGAGATAATCAGATAGAGAGAAAGAGCCAGACATGTTCTGGTTGTTGATAGGGCTACCGGTAATGGGTTGGGTGGAAGAATAGAAACAAAAAGAAGGAGAGATAATGAATTGAGAAAGGGAAAACAACGCGTGTTTTGGTATGTTTCTTGCAAAACAAACTTTCAAAATGCATTACTAAGCACATTTGTACAAATTGCGACAAACAACCACTCATAACTTTTTGTATTTAAAATGTCGACAGCAGCTAGCAATTAGCCGCAGCATCATCAACAGCTAATAAGGGGTCTCTTTTGTAAAATGAAAAAAATTGTTCTTCTCTTTATATTCAACTACCCCTATATATTACTAATGAACTAGTATATTTTGTTGCCCCTTTTACTGTCTACCTAGTTAAAATTATAACTCTAATTAAAAGGTTTTTGCTTAAAAAGTTGCATAGTTTTCAATACCTTTAAACCCTTAATAACTTAATTTTTGTACGTATAAAAAATTAAAATTTTTTGTTTAAATTGTTATCGATCTGACAATTGTTGTACGCTTAAAAAACTCAAGTGTTATTTTATAACAAAGTAGTAATATGGTTGTACAGTAAACTGAACATAAAAAGGAAGTGAATAACTGAGTGTTAGAGATAGTTTGTGATTAAACTAATTTAATTAGCCAAGTAATTGCGACAAATTAGAGAAAAACTAAACAAAAACAAAATAGTTAATTCTAATGCAAGTACACTGCCCATCAATAGCCATTTATTCAAACACGCTGCAACTAAACAAAATGGTTTAGCAAAAACCCGTTTAAAATGCAATTTGCATTTTAAACAATAACGAGTTTTTCTTAAAAACTAATGCAAACAAATTAAAAAATCAGCCTATCCCTAAAAAAATGATTTTTCTCCGTCTTCACTGACTCTTTTTGC
>JAALOO010001373.1_pt1 | contig 16770 bp, 17 predicted proteins | sample 7257641 | NCBI WGS metagenome assembly JAALOO01 (sample SAMN14085613, study PRJNA598686) | mite metagenome | biome: ENVO:01001000; feature: ENVO:01001002; material: ENVO:01001226; isolation source: single female mite from University of Michigan culture on fish food culture... ...
CTCTCTCTCTCTCTCTCTCTCTCTCTCTCTCTCTCTCTCTTTCTCTCTCTCTCTATTTAACTAGATTACTTTACGAGGAAAGGCTAAATATTCATTTGGAGAGGGTTAACTGACTAGCTAGTAGTGCTAGAGTAAGGCCAGACAAATCAATGAAGCAATTATGGTAAAGAGTGTCTCGAAGTGTTCCATTTTTAGCACACATTCTTTTTGGTGTGTGCAAACAGTGACAATGGAGGAGTTTGATCTGCCGTAAGCGAATGGTCAAAGTGTCTGCTGAAAATCATCACCTTTTCCTGAAAAGAATAATAGGAAAGAATGCCAATAACTAGCCAATATGGTCCCCATTGCTCCAGTAGTCCCCAGTGCTGCCTGCCTGCCTGCGTGTAGACAAAAGTGGTCAAGTGGCGTCCTGTGAAGATGCTGTTAGCTGCTAAAAATACCCGCTGTACAGTGCACTGGGCCTCGGGAATTGATAGCAGTGAATAAATAAACAGGGACAAAACGAGTGATTTTAGCTGCCCTGGTGCTCACGTTGGCATAATGGCAAACACACTTGACAGTAATTAGAACTTAATAACATTAGATCAGGGCAAAAGCCACAGAGGATGAGTCCACTGTGTGCTGATGCTAGTCGAGATGCCATCGCCGACAGATATACCGAGAAATTGTGTGCACACACACACACATTTGCTCAAATTGCACAAATGCCAAGTCAGCTAGGCCATTATTCCGTTTGTAAGACGTTTAATTTGGACCGGAAATATTAACTTGCATTAGTGCTAGTTTGGTGTTCTAGAGTTGCGATCAATTGCAAATTCGATTTCAATTGCAAGTCGAATAAAAAAAATGAGCCAGTAGTGCCAATGACGATGATGAAGAATTATGGTGAGCGAAGGGAAAGAGAAAGAATGAGAATTGGTTTCATAGGCGAATCTGATTTGCTGTGTGTGTTAGCCTGGTTGTGCTTCTATTCAGTAGTTGCTACTGTCTGTCTGCTTACCATGGTCTTAATATAAATCCAATTCACTCAGATCGGCTTTCCTCGAGACAGGCAAAAAAGAATGATCGAGAAGAGTGATGCTCTTCTTTCTCCCTCTTTTTGCCGTCAGCAGTCCTCAAGTGCGATCATCTCTGGCGACACAAAGTGAATGCCAAATGGTGCCCAGCGCATCATTCGGCTCATTCACTCACACTGACAAGAGTTTTCCTCCCTCGCTCTTCCACCCTCACTTTACTACAGTTCTTCCACGCCAACCACATCAACGGCAATCTAAGCTAATTATTTGATAATAATGTGCTCATCATCTGCTCTTCTCTTTTCTCCGCACAGCACAGCTCAATCGGTATCAGGTTGCGCAAAAACAGGCAGCAGTAGAGAAAAGCAGTATAGCAGAGACAGTCCCCAAAAAAGAACGGCACAGGAATTGCACTTGGTTGTCCCAGTCACCACCAGTTGTGTCGGCATTGTGTTTCGTCTCCCACTTTGCGTGATTGATCCTTTCCTTTTCACCTATGGCGTCCGTCATAGAAGTTAAAGCTGAAGACAGAATTATCTTGAAAAGTTAATTAGCTTATTTGGTTCCCTTTTGGTAAAACGCATTTTAATCTGCAAACAACTGGGTAAATAATAGTTTAAAACATAAAAACATTTTTATTCTTGCTAAAGTAAGTTTCCAGTAAGAGTATATTTTTTTGCTCAGTGAAAAACAAATATCAAAGTATTGCTAGCAACTTTAATTCTGGTCATTGAGCTTCACTAAAAGTGCAAACTAGAAGAGAAAAATGTGTGCAAGTTGAGCGATAATGAAATGATAATCACTGAAAAGGAAAAAGTAAATGAAATTATATTAGAAAGTAGCTATATTTTATTTACACTTTTTTAAGAATGTGAAGAGATGGAAAAGTGCAGTGAGGGCAAAGAGAAAGCAGTGCTAATTATTATAAGTCTACTGGCGGCAAGTGCCCCCATAAGTGTACGAGGCCAAGTGAACGACCAGTCAAGAGTGAAATCAATGGCCATATATCTATCTATCTATCGACAGTTTGCTACCAATTGCTGCAATCGATTTGGGTACAGTTGACTTTTTTTTGCTCTTTTGATTTCTTTTAGTTTGCACTGAGAGTACTTTTTTCAACAAGGGTAAAGTATAGTGCAGGAAGAACAAAGTATAGTGGAAAGATGAAAAATGGTCTCAATTGAATCAATACATTTTTCACTTGAGCAGTCATTGAGCAAATCCTTAAAAATTAATTTCACTTTTGTCGCCACTAGAAATGATAGATCGATTTGCTAGAGGAAAAGATAGAACCAGATAGAAGAAGCAAGAGTGAAGTGTTCATTTGCTTTGCCTGGTGAAGTTTCCAGCGCAGTTCTGAAGATAAAACTCAATTAAACAGAGTGTAAGTGTGGGTGGCAGTGAAGATTGTCTGAAATACATTCCAGGGAATTAGGTGCAATATATACTCGCTCTTCAGCCATCACTGTTTGTCAATTGTTCTTTCCTCTGCGTAGATATCTATCTCAAATTGGCCATTTGCCAGTGATTGCCAGTGTTAATTATCAAATTATTACTGGTACTCTGTCTCTGTTTTGTTCAATACTTACGTTGGTGTTGGGTACGGTTGACTGTACTGGAGGAAGTACTGGGCTCACAGTGGGCAAAATATAACCACCGCGTCAAATTAGCCGCTTTGATGGATTACCGAGCTGTGCTAATTGAGTTAGCACGGCGGCGAGCACACTGTTGATGATAATGATGATGCCCACTGTCAGTTTCGCTTTCTTCCTCTCTGCCTGTTGATAAATCACTGCTGCCCGTGGCACTAATCTTCGGGTAAACAAGTTAATTAGCATACAGTGGCTGTGTGTGTGTGCAAACACGGGCAACAGGCAACATGGTGTGATTGTTTTGTGTGCTGGCCAACTGCTGCCGACAAGCACTGCAGTCATTGGCCTCTTCCTAACAATAGCAAGAGAAAGAAAAACACGTCGGAAGTGATGCTCACAAGTGCCCAGCAGTGGCACTCACTTCTGACCTTTAACTTAAATTAGTTGTTTTATCAAACTGTGGTGCGGACATTGGAAAATCAATAAACTTTGTTGACAGCAAAGTTTTGAACAGTGACAGTTTTGTTGGACAATCAAGTGGCACTTTTCTTGGTGTTGGATGTTGAGCAGCTATTTTGAGGCAGTGAATGCTTCCATTTTGGTAGCAGTGTTGTGTCATAGTCAGAGCCGATCAGTTAGAGAGCATGGCAAAACGCTTTACACCACCACCACCACCATCTTTACCACGACGAAGACAGACTGCTTCAAGTAAACCGATTAGCAAGTACGTTGCGTCTGCATTTGCTTTTGCCTATCAAATTTAGCCCTCAACTCTGAATGCGTCTGGCTAGCTGTTTTGTCACTAGCATCACTTTGCTGCTGTTGTTGATGCTAACCTGGGAGTAAATCCGCCGTGGCAACAGCAGCAGCAGCAAACCCTAGACTTAATTCTAATAATAATAATGACTGCTAATATGCATAGGATCGATAGGAAAAGCGCACACTGTTTGGCAGAATTAGCCAGTGCTTCCTTTGGATAAGAGTTGTGCTATTGCTGCTGCTGTTTTTTCAATGGAGGATCAGCTGTGCTCAGTTGTGTTTGTGCAGAAAACAGGCACTTTTTTCTTTGTTGTACAGCAGTGCTATCGATCTCATTAGCTGTGTGGTGAATGAATGAATGAACAACAGAGACAGAGGAGACGGTGAAACTGACTGACAATGTACTACTGTACAGAGGCGCTGAGTGCATTTGATGTCCGTGAGGCACTGGGCTTGCTGCACTGAAACACTGCAGCATCCGTCGATATCGACTTGAGCTGCAAAGTGAGAAGAGGAAGTGGAAGTGCCAGCCAGGATGGAGTCGGGATGGAGGCAAAACGAGAAAAGTGCGCACTCTTTGCTTGCTCTTTTCGGCAGTCCCAGTCGCACTTTTCAATTAACCGTACCTAAAAGAGAGAAAGAAGAAAAGCAAATTGCTGTTGCTGCTGCAACGTTGGATGTGGCGCCGCAGCTAATCTGCCGTACAGCTTTAATTGACTTGCTAAGTTGTATGAGCTGTCTCTGTGTGTCTGTGTATGTGTTCAAAAAGGGAGACAATATAACAACAAACTCGTGTTGACGCTGCTTCCAGTGAAAGTCAAATGGTACATAGAGAAAAAGAGAGACTGGCACAAGCACTGTCAATGAGAGAGTCAGGCAGTTGATGGTGGTGAATGCAATCGATTGGTGCACCAAGAGAAGAAAGAAAAGGAAAGAAGTGACGGACAACACAAACACCGTCGCTTGTCGAAGATGATGATGAATGCAAACATGCAAATACTAGGCTTTGCAAATGGTGCTGCTGCTGTTGTGTTGGGGATGGTGATGGTGATGGTGGTGGTGCCGATGATGATGGTGCCAGTGCCAATGCAGCGCTGATAATAATATGATCTTTTTGCTCAGTTGACAGACAGAGCAGGACTTGCACAATGGGAAAAAAGCAGAACAGACACAGGCAGTCTAGGCATCAAAGTGCGCCCATTAGAACCAGGAAGCCTTCCAAGGATGGCTGATCGGATCAGCTTCTCAGCACCGACGACAATGACGCCTGACAATATACACAGCTGAATACGATTAATGAAATCAATTCGCAGGAAAGGTGCCACAGTGATGAGGTTTCCACTCAATTCAATCTAATGTCCGTTTGTCTGTTTTTCTGGTTGTTTTCCTCAAATTGAATCGATGCACAGAAAACAGGGCAAGCGTACAAGATAGCACTCATAAGAAAGATTCATTCATGAAACCAACCAACTAACCAAGTGGACTGATTAGACGGCCAAGATCCAAAACGTTAGAGCAAATTCTTGTGAATTGTAGTAATAGTAAACATCTGATTTGTGCAAAGTTAATATATCTGTTTTCTTATCTCAAGTCAATGTAGTGCACTGGGCACTGAAACAGTTGTCACTGTTGTGTTGTCAAATACATTGTGTTAGTGGGAACAGACTGTTCACTTTTGCACCACTTTTCCAACTGCCACCATCATCATCATCGATCGCCAATGGTCGGCAATTCTTTCCTTTCTTTTCTTCTTTCTTTCTTTCCTTTTCCTCCACCTGTCCTGCCATCGACCTCATCACTGTGTCCATCTATTTCGAGTACAGCTGTTTTAGCTCTCTTTCTCTTTCTCCTCCGCTTTACTTTCGCTGACATTAATCACCAGCAAATAAAGTGTCTGTGAGCGTGAGTGTGACTGCACACAAACCCAGCACCGGCCAATACAAGTGGGCAAATGTGTGCAATAGATTAATACGATTAATTGGCAAGCGAATCACGGTGTCTGTGTTGCTGTTGTTGTTGTTTGTACTCGCACAGACACAGACACAAACAAAGCTAGCGCTGGTCAGTGGACGCATCAGTCATTGAGCAGATCGATTGCAATCAATCTGTGTGCACTCTGCTGAGTGCATGCATTGGCCAAAATTGGCAGAAAGCGAACTGTTCATTTTGCAGCGCAGCTTTCTTCTTTTCTTTCTTTCTCTTTCACTTTTGCTCTTCAGAAAAACTCGCTCTTCTGCCCGTTTGAAGTCTGAAGTCAATCACACAGGTGAAATCGGTCAAAATAGCAACAAACGAAAGCTCATTCTCGCCACCTTTTTATCGGCGTGGAGAAAGAGAGGAAGAAAGAGGAAGAGAAAGAAAGAGAAAAATGCTATTTTAGTGTCAGCTACTTCGGGATCGAGTAATTCAAACGCGGTAGCCAGTGTGCGCTAAACGTGCGCACAGCTTCAGGTTAGTCCCAGCAAAAGAGCAAAAGTATTAGCAGCAACAGCAGCAGCAGCTTTAAATCAGTATCCTCAGATGATCATGGAGAAGGTAACCACCACCGAGCGGTGCATGTGCCACTGCCAAAAGAGCAAAAAATCAGACAAGTTTTCATTGCTCGAACGAGTTTTTCCTGCGGCACGCAAAAAGTTGGCGGCGGCGCCATCACCATCATCACTACTACCAGCACAAGTCCACGAGTGGTCCAGTGGCGATGGTGATGCCTGGAAAGTTGGCAGTCCCAGTCTCAGCTTTTTCCCTTGCAAGGCTGATTAAACAAAAGCCACCAGGTACAAGTGTGGAAGAAGTCTTTGTGAGGGCACAAAACAAACAAGCCATTACCAGAGTGGTGCATTAATCAGCCACACAATCGATTGCAATTAAAACTATACTTAGCACTGCTCAATGGCCAGTGGTCAGCACTGAGGCACTCTCTTTCCTTCTTTTTACCAGTGTGTGCAGCATTTTTTAGTGCTGCATCCAGCCAGAGTGCCGATCCGATCCGATCCAATCTGATCCTATCCGAGCAGACGGACCGACCGAGACACACTTCAGCTGAGCAAACAGTGGTCTACAAATGAAGCAACAAATAGTACAAAGAGAGAGAGAGAGAAGTCTATTAAAAAACAATTAATGCTTTGCCTCTTGTCAAAAGCAGGCTGAGTTTGTATGTGTATGTTTGTTTGTTTGCTTTACAATTTGTTTAGCCCATAACATCACAAAACAACTAACGAAAAACATTATCTGCTCAGCAACCATAAAAAGGATGTGCTATAGTAGTGGAAGAAGAGGAGTCAAACTTCTAGGTCAGATGATTGACGAGCAAAAATGCATATCAATAAATACATATTAATAGACAGGCAAGAAGGTGGTTGTTGCGGCAAGCTGCTGCTGCTTTGGTAATTGGACTGCTAACTAGACGCCGTCTGACCATTTACCATTCAACCCAAAGTCATATTTTCAATTGCCAATTCAAACAGCACAAACAGTCAGCCAATGACCCATCTATAGCGATATTATTAGCCGCCGCTGCACTGTCGATGTCAGCGAAGAGTGTTGCAAAGGCAGAGTGAATGACATGACATGACCACAGTCGTTTCACTTGTTGCCAGCTGGTGATCGTCTAATGGTGGTGCCTGGTCACATTGCCATATTTTTGCTTAATAACCGGATCACTCATTCGGTGAACGGTCGTCGGTCGCCAGAAAGTGCACTAAGTGAAAATCATCCACTGCTGTACATCATCATCAACTTCACCTCAGCATCATCATCATCATTGCACACTAATGGAGAGATGAGCAGTAATGATCAGATGAGCAACGGTGATTTGCCTGTCGCTAAAGCAGAAGTAACAGCAAAAGGGACGACAGGTGAGAGACATGATGTGATGATCCCCACTGGGTAAAGTGGTGCCATCAGCAGAAAACGGGAAAAAAGAGAGAGTCCTCAAGACAAAACAATGATTTTAGTGCGTGCTAAACGATTACTGTCGCCTGTGACCATGGCCAAGCTCGTCATGCTCAACCAGTCCACACACCAGGTATTGGCCTTTGCACTGCACAATTTTTTTTATCTTTTTTTCCCACCACTCTCTCACTCTTTTCCTAACCGACTTCTTCTCACCCATCTTCTTCTGTGCTGTGCTGCTATCCTACTTTGCCGTTCACTCACTGTTACACAGCCAAAAATACCCGCACTCTCGTTTTGACGCTGCTTCTCTCCTGTTATTATCATCAGCACTACCACCACCACCGTCACCTTTGGCCTGTTCTCAAGAGTTTAGAGTTTGGTTGCCAAGTGTTGAGGATCACAAGAGAAGAAGAAAGAGAAATGACAGAGAGCACAGCACAGCAAAACACATGCAAATGAAGAAAAGAGAAAGAGAGTCAGTGTGTTTCTCTGTAGTGGCCAGGGGAAAGCTAACGGTGCTGGTAGCTCTAGATAATGGCACGTAATAATACCGTTTGGAAAGATGGCAAGAGAAAGAGAGAGAAGGGAAAAATGAGAGAAGAGTTGAGAGAAAACGAGAAAGCACCAACAACAAGTTCAGAACAGAGCGTTTCTCGCTCTCCGCAGCTCTCGACACACTCACCGACAGACAGACAGAGGCAACTTTTTTACCTGCCAGAACCTCAATGGGCTTTGTGTGTTTTGGTACTTTTCTTAAATAGAAAAGGGGCACTCGTTTCATGTAGCAGTGTTCAGTGACCAAGTGGCACTGAACGTGTGTGCACTTCTTCTGCGTATTTTCCCTTCGTATTTCATTTTCAACCAGCTTCACTATCCTTTTCTGCCATCATCTTCTGTCTGTCTGTTTTGTCCTCTACTCAGTGAAACTTTGATATGCGCCGCTGTTATACTTTTCCCTGATATCAGTTTTGAACTATATGGTTATCGTTTACCTGTTTTCATCTGACTACTACATCTCCGACATCAAAGCAGCACCAACCACCACCAGTCAACTGCACAAAATGTAATGCATCATCGCTTCTTATTTTTCTTTTTTTGCTCGTATACTTAAAATGTCGCTTCACACTGTGTGACGTATTGATGAGACCTGTCACTGTGTCTGGGCTCCTTTTTTCAATTTGCATCTTTTGCCAGTTGTTGTGCATCTCTAATTAATGGACGTGCTCTAATTAATTAATTTCCAGGCGTGCGACTCTGTCACATTTTGTGACAGCGCTCTTCTTGTTCTTTTTTTGAAAGTTCCCCCTTTTTCTCACTTTTTTGAGCATACCACACACAAACACACCGCATCATCGCTTCATTACGTTTTTCAATTGTATTCTGTTGCTGCTGCGTCTTTTTTCCCTCCTCTTTTTCTTCTTTCTAATACATTATCGTTATTATCACTTAGCTCTACTCTTCTAATGTTTCCGCTTGGCAGTTTGAGCTCATTGGGAGCAGGAGAAGGAGGAGGAGAGTACAATTAGGCGCAAATTAATTAATTTGCTATGCAGTAGCAGGCAGCGCAGTGTGTCTTTGCTACCACTTTATCCGCCTTTTTTTCTTCTTCTTTTTTTCAAGTTGATCACTTAGTGGTACTACTCACTGCTATCGATCAAAGCATCACTTCAATTGAATACACTATGCAGTAAATGTATCCACCATTGTTGTGACTGCAACAGCAGCAACATTTAAGCAGCACCTATCCGCTTCCTGGGGCGATCGATCACTGATGCAGCCCGGTGCACCAGTGCACCAGCAGTCCCCAATTGATACTCTTCTTTCTCGTCTTCACTACTTCAGCGCTGAGACTAACTTTGCATCAGCCCGATCAGCGGTGATTGGCACCAAATTGGCGGAAGCTGAAATAGAAGCTTAGCCAAAAAAAGCAGAGAGCTGTGCCCGATCAAATGACCAACGGCACTAGCCGGGGCGCCATCGATAAACAAACAGGCAGCAGCTACTACATCAGATGCGAAAAAGTGAACGCACTTTGCCCGCCGCTGACCACTTTGTTCGTTGTCCACCATTGTCGGACATTAATCTTTGTCCGCTTTTAGCCGTTTTTCCTTAACTTTTGTCGTTCTTTCCTCACTTTTTTCCGTTGTCAAAACTAGGCTTGGAGCGAGAAAAAAGTGAAAGAGGAGAAGAAGAAGGACAGCGTTGAGGAGGAGGAGGAGGTTGTTGTCGCCACTTGTTTTGCTTTTTCTTCTTTGGTGAAAACAAACACACTGACATTTATTCACACACTTAGCCCATTAAGGTGGGATGCCATTTTTGTGTATGCCTGTGTGTGTGTGTTTGATTTGGTACTGCACTGCCGAAATCGGCAAAAAAGGTGCTAGTGTTTAGCCAAAAAACTGCAGCGTTGCAGCGTTGGTGCACGGTGTCACTGAAGATGATGAATGTGCACAAACTTTTCGATTGCTTGTTGACAGAGGGGACAATGTATGTGTTCATGTGTGTGTGTATGTCAATGGTCAGATTGCACTAGTGCACCACTAGTGAGAGTGTGCCACACACACTGGGGATCAAATTGATAGCGGACTAAGTCTAAAGTAAACCTAGCGCCTCTCTGCGATGCACTCCTTTAATTGTCGATCAATTAATTTGAAGTGGTTTCCTCACCTCACTCTCTTTTTTGCTTATCTCTCCCTTCAGAACTACTTTCACTCGTTTACTCTTACTCTCATTTTAGCATCTCTGCTGATGCTTTAAAGAGAAGGAGAGAGTTTAACGAACTTTGAGGAGATCAGCAGCTCACCAGTCTTCACATTTCACGTTTAAACATCGGCGGATTACTTCAACAAAAAAACTAGAAAAATGGACGCAAACGATGAGCCATTTAATATGACCCATTTGGCGATTCAGGCGAATGAAACGCTGAAGGAGTTGCTGGAGTTTGAGGACTCGCTCGATTCTTTTGTCAGCAACATGACCAGCCCACATGACTCGTTGTACACGGCGCTGGAGTTTTCCAAGATCTTCCATTACATTGCCGCCATCTTCGGCGTCATCGGCAACCTCCTCGTCATTATCATCTACCTTCGCAGCGCCCGCATTCGCACCGTCACCAACACCTACATTCTCAATGTAGCCATTTCAGACTTGGTAAGCGGATAAAATAATGATGATGATTTTCTACCTTTTCACCGGATAACCTGTTTTTTCATTATACTCCAGGTCTACGTCGTCACAGTTCCGGTCTTTCTGATCTCCCTCTGGTCCACCTCTTGGCCCTTTGGTGAACTGGTGTGCAAGCTGCTGCTTGCAAAGGGGGCTATTCACCGCTTCGCTAGTTCGCTTTTCCTCCTGGTGCTCATTGTCGACACGTACCTCAGCATACTGAAGCCGAACCTGTCGCACCTGTGCTACAAGCACCCGATGAGCACCCGCCTCATCTGCGGCCTCACATGGCTGGTGTGCGTCCTCTCCGTCAGCCCGGTCTTCTACCACGCCTCTACCTTCGCTGTGCCGAACAGCGACATCAACCACTGCGACCTGATGTGGCACGGACCGTCCCGCGAGGGCTACATCTGGTTCACCATCGTTTTTGCCTTTGTCCTGCCCACACTGGTGAAGGTGCTGCTCGCCGTGCCGCTCATCTACACGCTGGCCGGCGGCAACGGCTCGGAGGGCGGCAGCGCCAGCGAGGGCCAGTACCAGGTGTTTGCAGAGCGGAACAAGCGCTCCGCCCACCTAATCCTCACGGTGATCATGTTCCACATTCTCTGCTGGCTGCCGCTGTGGATCTCGCTGATCAGCGTCAACCTGCTGCCCAGCAATGAGATGCCCGACAATAGTGCCATCCTCTTCCACATGATCTCCGGCTGTCTGGGCATCAGCTGCACCGTCCTCTCGCCGCTCATCTACTTCAAGCTGTCGCCGGAGTTCCGCAATGGCCTGCACGAACTGATGCAGTCCTGCAGCTACTACTACTGCGCCAAGTCGCAGATCTTTGCCTCTGAAGGTGGTGCCAATGGCGGTGGTTCAGGCATAGGCATCAATGGAAAGTCGGCCAGTGCACCGGGCGGCGGAAGCATTACCGCTGATGACGCTTTTGTCAACAATTTTTTTCCCAGTAATGTGTTCCAGCAGTACGATGAAGAGAGAGGCCAGCAGCAAACGGCGGCCAGACAAACGGTGTCAACCGGGCAGCAGGCCAATGGACAGCAACAGCAGTCACATCCAAACCGTCAAACAATGGCCTAGGAGGCAACGCAGCCAAACACACGCAAAAAAAGGCTGATGCACTCTTCCGAAAAATGTCATCACTGCTAATGATTTAGGGAAAAAAGTGTTAAAATGCACCCAAATTTCCATCGAATCTGAGCAACGGTAGTTGTCAAGTTTGATCGCACAGTGAACAGCCATGTCATCGCCAGCAGAGGTGCACCGGTGACATCACCGAGGCACGTTTTTTTTACAACCCTTACTGCTGCTGTCTAGCATTTTAATTTCACCTTTTCACTAGTGTAATTTTTTCACTCATCAGCATCATTAGCTTTGGAAGAGATCATTAGCCAGCAGGCGGGTGTCCATTTAAAAGTCAATATATTTATTCCGATTCGCACTTTGTCTCTGCCACTTTTTCGAATCGACTTTTTCTTCTCACTCAATATAAATATTCCATCGTTTTCCATCACCACACACACACACACACACACTGCATTCATTCATTCCTTTTGCATTGCACGCACACACCGTTTGATTCAGATTCGAGTTCTACTGTTTCTCGTTCGACCATTCTCGCCACGATCAACCCCACACATCTTCAGTCATCCTCAGTTGCTCTTTGTTTTTAATGCATATCTCAGAACACACATTTCCACTTCTACTGTGTCTGCCTTCTCTGGGGTTCACTCTGCCAGTGCTCTCTGTCTCTCTTTTCCTGGCTGCTTTACACCATCAATGCTTTTTTTGTCTGCATTACGACAATAAATGTCTTCTCTAATTTTCTACTATTACCCCAAATGGTGTTTATTTATTTATTTTCATCCTTAAAACACACACACACTGACAAAGCCGATGAATGCCGTTTTTTGGGTCTAGCCATGCACGGAGAAGCGTGACTGAGTCGATGTCAGGCTTGACGCCCCGTCAATTGGAGGGCACCATTCAGAGTGTGAATTCATCTAATGGGAATAAACTTCATTCATGAATGAAGTGAGAAACTGGATTCCCCAAGTACAACAACAAACATGTCTGTATATTGAACTCTTCTTCCCTCTGCTCATCAATTTCCAGCGCCCGACTTTTTTCACTTGCCCGATCACATGATCGTCGCTGCGCTAGGTTGCCAATCTTGGTCCTTGCAAAGCCTTTGCTCAATGAACGGTGTTAGTGATGAGCTGGCTGGCTGTTGAAAGTGATTAAGAAGTACAGTAAAAACAATGTCTTTTCAGTGTGTGCGAATAACTTCTACCAGAGATGATCCGCAAAACTGCTGCAGCCATCATTGCAGCTTGAAGAAGGATTAGCAAAGAGGTTTGATAAAGAGACTGTGTGAAGGGCAATGATTGAAACAGTAAACAGCAACGGGGACAAACTTAAAAAAGATTAAAAATAACTAGCAAAACAGAAAAAAATGAAGACAGAAGGAAAGAGTGAGATGGCGTACAGGAAAAAGAGGAGATGTCTCTGTGAAGAGAATTGCTAAACTGTTGTTGTTGTCGCTCTCGTTTGGGAATCAGTGCCGTCAGAGAACCGAGCAAAGACCGAGCATGTCGCTAATGAAGCAAGGCAGCGACGGATTTGTGAGGATTAATATCTTGGAAAGGCCATCTAATGATTAGACCACTCTAATGGAATCAATTCATGGCATCACCACTGTTGGCAACACCAGCAGCAGCAAATCACTTGAGAAGGGACTAGCGCAAATCTGGTCAATGTCCCCTTGCCCTAGTGGGCCTCAACTTAACTCCTCAGCGGACACCTCAACAAATGGTGGGCTCCAGTGCTGCTTTGGAACACTGCCGTGTTTTGAATGTGTTCGCTGATGTGTGCTGTGATGTGTGCACTCTCTCCGACCGCTACCGAGATGACGTCTCTTCCTCGCTGGACTCCACTTTCCACTCATCTTCTCTCGGGGATCGCCGTGAAGAGGAACTAAAGCTATGTCGTAAACAACATTCTCTTGTCAACAGCCACTCTTCGCCTCCGCCAACTCACTAACCAGCCCACTACTTTTTCTCTTTTTCGCCCAGACAAAAGAGAATTAGAATTTGTTGATGATGATCACCGATTTGCTAAAGCTGCTAAATTATTTGACACATTACTTGTCAAATAAAACAAAAAGGGAGCATTTTCTATAAATAGTAGGGACAGCTACCAACTGACAAAACAAAGTTATGGCGTGGGTCCGCACCCAAAAACAATCTAAAAATCCAAGTGGGTAAAAAGTACAAAGTGTCGGCAGGCACTCAAATGTCAAATGAGAGTTTGGCAGTTTGGGACACGTGTAAAAATTATTTTAAAAATATTCAGTTTTACAATGATAAACTAAATAATTTTCAGAAAAAACGTAGTTTTGTGTGGTTCTGCTTGAGTACTTTTTGGTGACTGTCCGCCGAGACGGAGCTACTCAAAGTTCAACGTTTCACGCTTCCAGAGAAGCAGCATTCCACTTGAGCAAGGGGTGATCTTGGTAGTGGTGGTGGTGCCGACGACAATAGTGCTCTTGATTTTACTTAATGCACTTCTCACTGCACAAGCACTCACTGGGCGCCATCAGTTTCTTCATCTGTGGCGGGCGACTTCTTCTTCTTCTTCTTCTCACCACAGGCAGCCACTCTTCTCCACTCTCTAATCAAGCTCGTCGGCTGTACACTGTGCTGAATTTAAATCGCTTTTCTTCGTGATCGCCACTCTCGATGTCTTCAGTGCACTTTTTAATCGACCAAACGCAGACACAGACACAGACACATGCTATTGTTGTTGCAAGTGTTGCCATCATCATCATCAGCCGGCGTGAGGAGACGACAGGGCACAGACACGGGCTCTTGGCCAAGGGTAAAATCGCTAGATTTACTGAAGAAAGAAAAAACAGTACTGCCTCAGTGACTGACTGACTGACAGAGACTAATTTGAGCGGCACTAGACGACACGCGCCGATGTTTAGTGGCAGTGCAAGTGGAGGACAAGGAGGGCAGATTGTCTGTGTGGTTGTGTGTTTGTGTACCCGGCAAATCTGAAAATGTGACACAAAGCCAAAGTGGGACTGAAATGCGATTTAAAAGTGACCAACAACGGGTGAAAACGACATCAAGAGGACGTGGTGAAGAAGAATAAGAGAGAGAGAGAGAGAGAGAGAGAGAGAGAGCAGACAAGGCAAGGCAGTGTTTGGGCAAAAATAGAGCAACAGCAAAAAAGTTGGCAAGTGGACTGATGGTGATGGTAGAGCACACACAGTTTGTTAGAGAGAAAAAGTAGAAAGACGAACAATAGAATGGGAAGATGGCATATCGGCTCACTTGATGGCTGACTGCAAGAAGACACGCTCATTGCAGACACACACACAGCAGGGTCAGTGGCTTCTTTGGAAGAAAGAAAAATAAGGAGAAGGAGAAGGTTAAGTTTCTTTCTTTTTCAGCCTTTACTGGTAATTGCCACCCGTAAGAGTGTGTCATTAACGGTAATTGCGGAGAAAGCACGATATTGCACTGTTAAAGGAATCATGAACTATTAAACTGAGAAAGGTAAGAAGAGTTGTTGGAGAAAAGAAAAAAAGAAGAAAAAAAGGAAATGTAGTAAAGCGCATTTGGAAAACGGTGCATTGAAAAGCAAATGATTGCCGATGCTTGAACGAGAGAAAGAAAGAGAATTAATGAGAGCACAGTATGGCTGGCAGTAAACAAACTTGATAATTCCTCTAACCTGGCACTGATATGAGTTAATTCTACCGAATGGCATTCGCAGAACGCCTGAGGATGACCTAGATGCTTTGCTTACTCAGGCGGCCTAACTTCAGTGAAGACTTGACAGTCAGCAGCCTCAGTGAAAGGGCAGAGAGTGAGCCCTGCACTGTGCCCCACTTGTTTACCCCCCCCCCCCCCCAAACAGAGCCAATTGGCGTTACTGAGCGTTTCTAATGAAAATGGTAAGGCAAATATTGTGGCAAGTGGGCGAGAAGGGGTTAATTGGATGGTTCAGCAGCAGCAGTTTGTGTGGTGTCCGGTGCCACTGTTGACGATGCAACTGAAGGAAAAAAAGGATAGAAAAAGGATAAACAAAGAAAATGCCAGGCAACGCGCACACTTTTTGTGTTCAATGGAAGCTCAAATGGCAGCATTAGTCGGCGTGAAAAGATGAGGCACACAACATTGTAGTTTCATTCAGTCGATTGATGATAAAGGCAAATTATTACTGTTCTCTTCCTGTTCAATGTTTTGCAGATGACATGCGCGTGAATTTAAATGTGCGCTTCAAAAGTAACTTGCATTGAACAAAATGATTGAAAAAAGAAAGATGGAAGGAAGATCAAACCATTTAGAGATTACCGTAATAGTTTTGGGTCTTGGAAAACTTGGAAAAAACTGCAGTGACAAGTCAGCAGAAGCAAAGCCAACCACACATTGTGGGCCAACGAGCCGGACAAAGTCAGCCCAGAAGGCATTAATAATAAATAAAATGGTGGCACTGTTTTCATTAAAAGACAAATATTAATACAATAAATATGTGGCAGCCATTGGAAATTAATTCTGTCATCACTTTATTTGATAGTACTTGGACGCTAGAACTAAAGTTGTCCTAAAACGCACACACACAGGCAGTGCTCATCGACGAAAGCATCGACGATATCAGTTTGGCAAATTGAAGTGCCTCTCCTGGCTGCACAAAATATACAATATTTTTATTATTTTGGCAACGTGAAAAGTATGTGTTTACTGGCTAACACAGTTCAAAGAACTAACATTTGTGCCGTTGTTTACTATCGATTTTGCATAGCCTCACTTTTCCTGCTTGAGCTTATCAGTGCAAACAATCAATGCACCAAAAACTTAGTATGTTAGACATTGCTAACGAGCTCCACAATATGACGATACAAGTTGATGGTCGATAGAAAGAGAATGAAGCAATTTGGACTCTTTTCAACATTAACTGTAAAATGTATTCACTTCTGCAAACATGTGTGTATGTTTAATGGTGATAAGTGCAAGTTTGTAGAAAACTGCACAATTGAACTATGCATTTTTGTAAAATTAAAATGTAAAGTAGAGTTGCTTTATTCTGTTGCAATAACATACGTGTGATCACATTGGGTGTAGTTTTAATCAAAATGGTCACCAGTTTGAATCTGCAAATCAATCAGCGTAATGAAAGCAAAACTGTCAGAGTACTTCAAGCAGACAGTGCAATTTGACTAAAATCACTCCATTTTTTAATGACATTTTCCAAAACAACAAAAATAATATAAACAAGGGTGTTAGTGTCGCTTCGCGCCACGCACGTGTTTAGTTTTTCCAAATTTT
>JAALOO010000496.1_pt1 | contig 16739 bp, 11 predicted proteins | sample 7257641 | NCBI WGS metagenome assembly JAALOO01 (sample SAMN14085613, study PRJNA598686) | mite metagenome | biome: ENVO:01001000; feature: ENVO:01001002; material: ENVO:01001226; isolation source: single female mite from University of Michigan culture on fish food culture... ...
GACAGACGGCAATCCGAGAGAAGGAGAGAGAGAGAGAGAGAGAGAGAGAGAGAGATTTGAGTCGCCCAAATGGCGGCTAGGCTGAACTGTGTGTATGAGTAAACTGAACTAGGCTCGACTATGCAGCTACAATGACTCTTTTTTTCAGCAGAACAGTCCTGAGAATCGGTGCAGTATGTGGAAAGGCTACAAAAACCACTGAAAACTCTGCTTTTAAAATTATGGCCTAATTAGCCCTGGGTGCCATTTACCATCTTTCGTCGGGCAATGTAGGGTCTGCTCTAGGGCTCCAATTTATGCTGCCGATTTCCCGTAACCAATGTTTTTGGATTTTTTTCTTAGAACCTGCAAACTAGGCCAACACATGCAAAAACACAATCGCTTCCTGGCGGTGGCGATATTGTTGGTGTAAATAAACTCTGGCAGCATCAGTACACACTCACTCATACACACTTGTCTTGGGTGATGTAAGATGAAACCGAAGCTTCGGAGGAGCAGCACCCAGAGCAGACAACAGTGAGCAATCAACAGACGATCTTCTTGAACCAAGCCATGTCTAATTAAGTGTTCTTCGCGTTACCGTGTCTCGCTCTCTCACTTGCCTCGTAGCCGAGCGCACTTGCCGGGAAGAGGAAGAGCACTGCCGCCGATGAAGACGATGATGAGGAAGATAAAGAAAAAGAAGTGGAAGGTGATGCTGCTGCTGCGTCAACTGAATTGGCGCCTGCCACTGTTGCCTCCGCCGCCTCAGTCGCCGGCACTGTCGATGGCGAATTGCGTGCACTGAAGCTGCAACAGCCATCAACACAGGCAAGTGTGGAAGCTGAGACAGTACACTGGCAGAAGGGTAGAAGACAAAAAAAGCGTGCCTACATCACTGCATCCTTAGTTAAGGCCTCTCATAAAATCAGCCAATTTGTTGGCAGCCAATGACACTCTAATCTGACAATTTTCAATGGAAAGCGCGCCACTGTTATGACTTAATGCATGCTCTGCAAAAAATAGTAGAGCAGAAAAAGGGGGCAAAATACACTGAAAAAAAGTGTGTTGCCTGTTTTTTATTATTATTCCTATTTTCAGCATTACTACTACTCTGGAGTCTCTTTCCTCTTGCAAAGCACAAGCCTCCGCACATGCAGCGGCTTATCGTCAGTGATTAATTGTTATGCTAATTTGGCTGGTTAGTTGCAGTTTAAAATTTATAATTAACTTACAACATCGACAGAAGATTGTGATTGGAGAGAGTTCTGCCACTGTGCTGTGCTAAGTAGTTGCTCACTCGACAGTAGTGCATGCGCACTCATTATTATCTTGTATCGTCGGTCGCATATTTTCACGCCGATGGTAATGACCAGATAGTGGTGCTCGGCTGAGTGCCGCCGACAGAGGCCGAGAAGTTGAAAGGCGAAAGAAGACAGGCACTAGACAGGGCAGCCGCTTGGATGCCTCTTCTTCCTCCTCAAGAAGAAGGCCAAGAAACAGCTTTCTGAAGCCTTTTCTTCCTTCTTTTCTTTTTTTTCGTCTTTTTTTCTTGCTCGCCGAAAGTTGGCAGACAGGCGCTGACAAAGCATTGCAGTGCCTGTGTGAGTTGCGACACAATGCAGCGCTACCATTACCACCGATTGAACTTCAGTGCAAGCTCTGCAGGGCTGCACTGAAGCGACCAGTCATCAAGGGCTGTGTGGCAAGTGAAGTTGGTGAAAGTGTAGAGTGCATCATCACTCGTGGCCAATCTGTTTTCACTGGCACGGCCAATCATCGGACGGCAATGGCAACATTCACATCAGCAAGTCATGACTACTAACTCTCTCTCTCTCTCAGCGTTGTATACATTTTGGCAGCTTTCATCTTCTCTTTTGCTATCAGGCTAGCTAAAGCAATTGAAGCACACCACTAAACACCAGTGATAATGCCCAACTTATAGCCATTTCTTGGGCAAAAAGGTTTATCATTTGAGCTCAATTGTTTTTCTTCATTTTCTCTCTTTTTTCTCTACGTCCTCACTATTAATGCAATTTGCATAAGAATAGCGTTTACACCGAGATAGTGTGTGTGCCAGTAGACACGTTTAGCCGCAGAGACAACGCCAATCGATGGCACATAACGATTGTCGGAAGGGTAGCAAGGCGCTCAGACTAATGGAAGGCGCCCAGCAGCCCACCACTGGGCGCCTTTCTCTCATCGGGCCCGAGTCTGGCCAGTTGGTCCTATTAGTGCTATCGCCTTATTAGTTCCCAGCCCGGTGCATTTGCATCGCTCGCTCGTTAGTCGTTGCTAGTCGCCTCTTATTCTTTTTCCTCCTTCTTTTTCTCCTTCTCTTTCTCTACATTCTTCGTCTCTATTATCAGCTGTCCTCAAACAGTCCGTAGACAGCAACCAAAGTGGCGGCCAATTGGAGCGAACAGTGGTGGTGCCGACTGCTGCGGCTGCTGTAGCACAAGCCAGATTTAAATTGCTCAATGCAAAACAGCCGTGTTTTTGTGTAAAAACAACAGCAGCCAGCAAACCATTCGCGTCATTGGGCGACAATTAGGCGGCAGTTGTGCTTGTGCGCGAGCCCGTTTGTTTGTCATAGACAGCAGTGAGGCTGATAAAAACAAACCAAAAATGCCGCTTCTCTGCACTGATTTCAACACGGAAAGTGCAGCAAAGACCACTGCTGCAGTGCACAGTTGCTGTGCGATGACTTATTCTTATCAGTGGAATGAGAGAGGCGCAGTGATCATATCTGACAATTGCTAGCATGATTAATTTGCTGCTTGGCAAGGCGATTATCGGTGCACGGCTGTACTCATGCCCACACATACATTCAAGCACACTCTTGTGATGCCGGTGTTTCCTGCCCGAGTTGAGTTCCATTCTGGCATTCCATTGTCTTGCACTTGCACATCATCACACTCTCATTACTCTCTCCACTTTTGACTAGTCAGTGGCAAATAGTCGAGCGGTAAATGTTGGAGCTTTTTGTTAGTTGCTGTTTCACTTTCAGTGACTGATGGAGTAAAAATACACAACAGTCAACAACGATCGCAAATGAGAAGCAAAAAAGTGAGTAGCTCAATCTGATTAGATATCTCCACTCGGCTCGATTAAGTGAGTCATCATCAGCAGGACTCTAGCTGACTGGCAGGCAAGCAGGGTAGCTGAAACTTGGGAGTAGGCGGAAACGTGTCGAAAGGCAAATTAATTTGCAACTCATCGCACGGGCAACTTCAATGCAAAGTGCAACTCGACCAGCATAATTGAGCAGAGTTCGTGCAGAGAGGAAGAGTGGCCAAAAGAATGGCCCCAGGCAGAGAGAAAAAGACACCACACCACAATGGCATGAGCTGATGGTGTTGATGATGAGCGAAGGGTCAAACACGACTGTCTTGCTGTGCCTGAAATGTCACTGACACAAAGAAAGAAAGAAAAAACGGCGTGTGGTCGGCCAGTCAATTGGCGTTTGGTTTCTTACAGTCTCTCTCCTACTCAGTTTGTGTTCCAAGTTGCAGTCTGACTACCCTAAACTTTTCTTTATTTTTTCTCCGTTTATGAATCGCTGAGTCAGGCGATCGCACCACACACCACTCACTTTTTCTTTTTCCTGCTCCTGCTTCATTGCCGTCTTCTGTCCGTACTGTCACGCCGTCCCCTCGCACTATTAATTGCTCAAATTGTCATAATCGGTTTAGTTTTAGAAAGATAAATTAATTTGTAAAGCGTCCTAAATGGCGATTCTATTGTCCGCCCTGCCAACTCAGAGAAACACAACTCCTAGACGCCGCTGGACGGCACCAGCAGCAGCAGCAATTAGGCTGCTCTGTTGACACAAATGTCGATAAAATATGCTTGCTAATCGTCGTCCTCGTCGTCTTGCATCCCCCATCTCTTCCACCATCACAGCTGCAGCACATGCACAAACATCCAACCAAACAAACTGGTAGAAAAGAGGACATCGACACAAACACAGACACTGTCGCACACTGTTTGCCTACATGGCCAACGTCAGAAAGGGGCTTTTGCTGCTGCTGCTGCTGTTGTTTGCCGCCATTGCCTCTGACCAGCAAAAGAGCATCGTGCGCATCGTTAAGCCGGGTCGAATTAAATGGTCCAATTTAAATGAACGCTTCGTGCTCTGGCCGTGCGCACACAAAGTCGCTAATTTGCCACAACGTCTGTGTATCTCTAATTCGCCGAGCGATGTGAACGGGTGCTAAATTGTATCCCGACAAGTGTATGTGTGGACAAAAGAGTTTCATGCTTGCTTTTCGCTTCTCAAAAAGTTATCCCTTGCAAAGTCAGTGTTATTGCTAGTGGTGTCTTTTTGGCAAACAATTAGCCTTTAGCAGCTGCTAATTGAATTCCCTGTCGCCGTTGACATTGTCCACTGCATGTGCTCACACAGTGTGCAGTCACACTGGTCGGCATCAACGGATAAGTCAGTCAGTTAGTCAGTCTCTGTGTGGTCGCACTGGACAGCACTGGAAGAGACACACTTGCACTGGATGATAACGATGTTACAGACGCGAGGGAGTAGGCCAGTTGTTCTCAACTCTTCTCAGCTCGTTTGTCGCTCACTGTTTTTCAAACTCGATTAAAAGTCACACTGACCAAATAGGACTACTACTGAGTTGAGACTGCTGGGTTAATACAAGCAACAATGCAACTTTCTTGATATTGTAGTTTTTGCTTTTTGTCTGTCATGACAGCTCTGTTTTATTAGCATAATCAAGCACTAATCGACTAGATAAAGGCAGACTCGAGATGCTGTTCAACAGCACTCGTGAGTACCGAACACTAAACTAGACAATTTCCTGACCGGTTTATTGTTATGTTTTCCACTCATCTATTGTCAGACTATTCTCCCTCAGTAGTGGCAGTGGTGGAAACCATAATACCGCCATCCAAAACATGGCAAGTTTGAGACAAGTTTGCTACCCATCCCAACAGCAGCAGCTCAATCGATATTTTAAAAACACCACCAAACACAGCCTCAAACGTGATGTCTTTCTCCTTTCTGAATGGCCGCATCAGTGTGTGAGTCTCCTGTCTGTCTCCGTTGACCGACCCCATTGTCTGCTGTGCGCGCTTGTGTCATCGGACGGGTCGTCTCGAGTGTCGCATTTCGCGGGCAGCCTTGTGGCCAGAGTCTGGAGTGAGCCATCGGTGAGTGAGCCGTCTCGTCCTCGATCTGGTCGAGCTCGTAGTAGCTGCCTGTCTGTTCATTCTGTCTGTTCATTCACTCAATCTCCCCATTTCTCCCTCCTACTCACCTCCATCACTGGCAATTGGACGCACTTGTCGTTTGTCTTGTTCGGTCATTGTCATTGTTCTGCTCACTACTCCATCCAGTGCCTGCCTGCCTGTTTGGTCAATCAAGTGCTCACTATCGATTGAGCTTGGCTGCTGCTGGTGCCACTGTTGCTGGTGTAGCTGGTGCTCGCGTTGCCCTCGCGTCGCCGTCAGTGCCGTTTGCAATGAAGAGAGCGCAGCGTTTCAATTTCACATAATCACATTTTTAATGACGCCGCCTTTGTGCAGCACCAAAGAGAGAAAGAAGAAAGAGGAACTGCAGCACTCAATGATGGAGCGAATTAATCGAAAGGAACAGGGAAATAGCACCAGCTCCAACACCAGCCCAGGAATTGCAGCAGCAACCAAAGTGCAGCAGCAACTAACTGGCTGGCTGTGTGTTCACACAGTTAGCGCAAACACAAGCCCAAGCACACATTTTCAGTTAATCGCACTAGTTAGGCGACGGCAACACTGTGGCAAACAGAGGATTCAGTGTGTGAGTGTGTTTGCTTCCGACTCTTCCGAATCGCTTATCGCTGGCACTCTCTGCACTCCTACGTTAGCTGTACTCACACACTAGCTCTGTGGTAGTCTGTATTATTTTCGGTAGCGTTGCGTAATGCAAGAGCTCTGTGTACACGAACTGACCGGAGCACCAGAGGCGCCCAGAGAGAAAACAGAAAGAGAGAGAACAAGTGCGTCGACGATAACGAGGAATAAATCTCCACACGCAAGACATTTTTAATCGCACATCACTGAGAGAGGGTGAGTGAGAGAATGAGAGTCGAACCAGTTGCTGTCATTGTGTCTCTTGTGGAGGCAAGTCGGTTGCCGCTCACTGCAGCCCACATTCAATTGCTGCCCCCGAATTGCCCCCGAAGTGATATACATTCGGACAAATTTGCCCTTTCTCAGGCGATGCTTGGTAGCACTGGTAGCACTCCTGCACCCACAGCATCACCACCACAGCCGAGTCGGCAAAAGGCCAAGGGATTGGCAGGCAAACTGCTGCTGCTGCTGCTGTTGTTGTTCGCCTGGTCATGATTTATGTGCCAGGCATGTTTCAAGCCTCAACCAAAGATATTATTTGGCTGGTCAAGTTTTATATGAAGTTTGTGCAAGACAAACACAAATTACAAGCCAACCGGGAGCTGCTCGGCCGCTGTTGCTGTTGTTGCCGGCACTGTGTTATTGGCTAGGCGTGAGTTTTCCTAGTAGCCAAGGGGGAGAAAAAGGCTCAACACCGACCGACTGACACCGGCCGACAGTGGACCGTGACAACGTCAAAGGCTGACGCCAGTGTTTGTGTGGGCTTCGGCAAGTGCAGCAGCAATCGGAAGGCGCCGATTGAGTGAACACTGCTTCAGGCGTCAGCGGTGGCTGAGGTGGCGAGAGCGGCGATGGGGAACAAGGGTACGGGGAACTGGTGACTTCTACTTTCCCTCTTTAGTGAGTGCAAGTGTGTGTGTGTGCTTGCTGACCACAAGTCAATCGGATTTGCAGCAACAGCAACAGCAACAACAGCAAAAGACGCTGCTGCACTACCGGGAACATCGATCTCGGGCTGACCAAACAACAGCAGTAGTAGAGCATGATTAATTAGTTCAATTAAAATGCCACCCATGAAATGCTGAGTTTATAATCGTATTTAATGAGGAGAGGCAACGAGTAAATGGCAATTCTACTAAGTAACGCTACCGCCAAAAATGCCATCACTGGCACACGCCGGCACACACGTTCGCAGCAGCAGTGGCAGAAGAGCACCTCGGTGTCAATTAGTATTCTCCGACCGGCGTTGCGTCGAGAAGGAGGAAGAGGACGGGGGAATTTAACACCAGCACATACACTCACGAGCAGAGGCAAAGACAATTTAGAAATTAAGTCAAATCTAATATGGTAATCATGCTAATAGTATCAAACGTAGCAAAGGGAAAAGCTGAGGACAACTTACCAGCTCTTGGAAAATGCCCGACTCGAGGCCGGCATCAGAGATCAGGTTGTGGTCGAGGTTGAGTGACTGCAGCTGATTGGTGTACTTGAAGAGCGCCGAGTGCAGCTGCCGCAGTTGGTTGTAGCTGAGGTCGAGGACGCGCAGTTCATTCAGTCGGTGGAAGGCATTGTAGAGGATGGAGTGAATGGAGTTGTGTTGCAGGTAGAGCACCTCCAGGGAGCTGCAGTTGAGGAAGGTCTCATTCACCAGCTGGAGGATGTTGTTGTGCGAAGCAAAAAGCTCACGCAGCCCTAGCATGCCCTGCAGACGCAAATCGTGCAGGTGATTGTAGCTGAGGTCGAGTGTGCGAACACTCTCCAGGCCGTCCAGGTTGACCACTCGAAGGCGATTCAGACTGAGGTCCAGCGTCTCGAGGTAGTGCAGCTGCGCAAAGATGGAGCTGTCGCTGACCACCGTCAGCAGGTTGTTCGACGCGTACAGCGTCTTCAGCTTGGGCATGGTGATGAAGCTGCGCGAGCTGAGGTGACGAATGGCATTCGACTGCAGATCGAGCGTCTCCAGCAGCGTGAAGCGCGTGAAGCCGTCATCCGGTATTTGGGTGATCAGGTTACTCTGCAACTTCAGAGACAGCAGCTTACGCAGACGGCGCAGGGCAAAGAGCGGAAAGTTCGACAGACGGTTGCCGATTAGACTGAGCTCCTCGAGGGTGTTCTCCAGGCCGCCGAAGGCAAACTCGTGCAGACTCTCGATGATGTTGTTCTGCAGGTTGAGCGTCCTCAGGGGCAGTCCGTAGAAGGCGTATGAGTCAAGGGTGGCGATGCGATTCGCCTGAATGTCCAGCGACTGCAGCTGGCGAAGCTTGCTCAGGGCACTCTTTGGAATGGTGGTGATCTGCGAGTTGACGAAGCTCAGACTGCGGAGGCTCTCCTCGAGGCCGGCAAAGGTGAGGTCGTTGCCGATCTGGCTGAAGTTGCTCGATATGTGCAGCTCGCTGATGGAGGAGAAGGCTTCAAAGAGGCTCTCCGGCAGGGCGGCCATCGGCCGCGACTGGTTCAGGCGGTACAGAGAAAGGGAGCGGACGGATGATCGGTGCGGCTGAAGGTGACGCAGTGTTGCCCGCAGCTGGCCCATCGACGCCGAGGCGCACTCCACGAAGATGCCGCTGCTCTCGGCGCTGCCGTAGCACCGGCAGGGATTACGGACGCCTGCTGGTGGTGATGGTGGGGACGATGATGATGACGCTGCTGCTGACGGATCGGCACTGGAGTCACTCTGATCAGCCGTTTGTGCTGATTCACTGGAGACGCTGCTGCTGCTGTTGCTCACTCGACCGACGCCGTCAGATTGTACCGCTGCCACCGTCGTCTCCCCACCGTCCCCGGCGTCGTCGGGCGCCAGAAAGAGGGGACAGATTTGCGTTGCAGTGACGTTATCGCCGCTTCCACCACCAGCACCACCGGAGAGAAGTGGAAGTGGATTTGGCACCTCAGCAGCGGTGTTCATCATCGTCATCCTCATCATTGGCGGATGCTTTGCCGAGGACGCAGTGAGTGCACTGGCCACTGGACTTGCACTGCGCTCTTCCAGCAAAGTGGCAGAGGGGGCCCCAGCGGTGTGCAGCAGAGCAGCATCAGCAGGCTGTAGGAACAGACAGAGACAGCTGACCAGCATCAGACAGAGTGCGTAACGGGAGATGAGCGATGAGTGAGGTGGAGGACGCCTCGATGGATGCCTAAAGTGCTGCTGCCTTTTAACTCTGCCCGTCCACGGCTGATCTCGGTGGCCTTGGTCAGTCTGCTGCTGCTGCTCCTGTCTGGGTAACTTTTGCTGATGGACAGTGCTGTTAAGGGCACCACTGCAGCCGGACGACATTAGGCGTCTGCAGAGGGCGAACGACATCAGAGCAATGGTGGCTAATGTCCACCAGGGGTGGCAGATAACGGAGCCGAGCAGTCTGGACGGCAGTGGTAAGGGGCAACTGCTATCTGCGTTGTAGTCAGCACTGCTGCCACTGCTCTTCTCATCCAACACCGCTGACCATTTAGGCCATTTCTGCAACTGTGTTGCTGCTGCCAACGGAGCACTGCTGGGAAATTGGACGATGAAAAATGACTCGACCAACGTCGCTGATGGAGGCTCCAGCTCGATTGGAGTACAACTGAAACTGGTGGATAAAGTGAAAGTGCTGCAGATGAGCAGCATCAGCATGGAAGCTAGGAAGATGAGAAGGATTTGCTGGTGGCTGAGAAGGGAGCAAAATTGGCCAGCAGTTCTGACTGATGCACTGATTAGCAGCTGCAAATTGCCTGCTGCCACTGCCTGCTCACTTTGCTTTCTTTTTCTCCGTTTGCTTTCTCCCGCTTCCTCTTTGCCAGCAGCAGCTGTAGTGCTGGTGGTGATGCAACTACTGCACCAACTCAGTGCTGGTTGCTGCTGCTGGCTTAGCCACTGATCGCCCACTGGCGATTGTTCATGGCCATGGCCATGGCTATGACCGCTGGCCCCACAATGCCTGCTGCTTCTGCTCATAGTCACTGAACGAGGTGGCTGGTGGCAGTTGTGAGGGGATTCCACTCTGAATAGAAAAAGTAAATGTGAAGGAGATAAGAAGACGCACCAGCAGTTGATGGCAGTGCTCAGCAATGAGTGAAGCAGTCTGCTGAGACAATGGAGATCAGGAGGAGGAGGAGGAGGAGGAAGAGGTGAGGAAGAAGGGAGAGGTGAAAGGCGAAGTGAATGTTCACGCGACCGGATTGCGGCCGGAAGATGGCCCTCTTTGGGGTGGACAACGGCTATTGTGGTAGTATTAGTAGCCGCAGCAGTAGTTTGCTCATCGGGAGGATGTTTGATCTCTTCAATTAGTGACCGCCCTTTTGTCCACTGCATTCTGAATAGTGGTCGGGTGAATGGTACAACTGAGAGTGGTCAGCACACAGATTACACACACAATCTTTGGTTTTTCTTTGTTGGCTAATTTTGGTTGCCAAAGTGTATTGATTTGACGCTCAAAGATGTGATCATAGGTGGTAGATTTCTAGTTTCAGTTCGGGTTTTTGGCAGAGAAGACATTCTATATTGCCGAGTGGAGGCTGCTGGTAAAGTTGTGCGCCATTTTTTTGCTTGTCTGCAGCCTGCAACGTCGATTGAGGCACTGAAGCCGTCAATGAGTAGTCAATTGAGTCCCTTTTTGCCATAAGTCATTGCTGCCTGTCAAAAACAATCGAAGGAAAAAAAGTAATGGAGAAATCAGTAAATGAGGGAAAGCAAGGAATGAGGGAGGGTAGAAAAGAGGGAGGACTAAAATGGACAAAAATAGCCTCAAACTAGCAACCAAGAGCTACTGCCTCTGTTTTGTCTGACGGTTTTTATTTTTTCTGCGCAGGATTTTCCAAATTAATGGACCACCAGACTACCAAACTACAGCGACCAGAACCAAATGGAGGTTCTGGTTGAGGCCAGAACACAACAGCAGAGGACCAGGGGTTACAATAAGATTACATAAATCTATCTAATTTAATTAACATTTTAAACAACATTAAAACAGCACTTTTTGTTAGTGATTAATTGAGACTGGATGAATTTGGTAATTAATTAAGGCAATTTGAAGTAAAAAACTGGGAGCTAACAACAAAGCAAGAAACAAAGACGAAGTTCATGTTTCGACACGACGGCGACGACGACCGGAGGGAAATGAAGGTTCGCAGGAGGATACGAACAGCACAGTCGACTTTTGTTAAAGGAAAAACTGAAACTGAGAAGTGGCAAACTATTCAGCATGGGCGACAAACGCCATTTTGATTGGCGCCACTTTGCAGCCAGTAGCTGCAGCAGCACCAAAAGGGGTTCCCCTTTTGTGATTTGCTTAATTAAAGATGCCTTTTAATTAAGACAAACACGATTCAAAAGGGTTGAAAAGAGAAAGGTTCAAAAGAGGGTAGCAATGTCTAGTAAACTGATGCTGCCGCTAGTGCTGCTACATCCGATGGAAAAGGAGTTTTTCCCTTCAAAAATGAAACAAAGAAGCATCGAATAGAGATAGATTGCAGTAATGAAAAAAGAAGAGGAAGGGAAATGTTCGTAATGGTGAAAATGGTTCATTATACTGAGTCATGATAAAGTCGTCGAAGAGGAGGGGGGAGATATCACACCTCAAATGAACTACCAAGAATGGACAACGTATAGGAAGCTTAGTGGAGGGAAAAGCTGCTGCTACAGCAGAGATACTATTACTGTTGCCAGACGACAGATAGAAAAGATGGCACACACCCTCACACTTTTAGTCGTAATGAGTGTTTTGTCAACTCTTTCTCTTTTTTTATTTTTATTCTTTCAATGGAACCCCCGACTGAGAGATTGCAAAATTATGCAACTCCGATCAATAAAGAGAAAGGCACTTTTCTTTCCACTCGTCTACCTAAAACACAGAAACTACAGTGCAATTAACGCTAAATGTGATTTTGCCTAGGCTAAAAAAACTAAAAGCACCTCATTTCACTGTGTGTGTCGGCTTAAGAAAGAGAAAAAATAATAAAATGTGCTACTACGCATTCTAAAGTGTCAATCGATGGCAAGTCAAAATGTTCCCAGAGTAGTAGACTGTAAAGTAGAGCTAGAACATAGTAGCACATTCAAACACACACACACACACGCTCAGAGTGTGCCCAATTGCCATTCGACAATTAATTCTAATTGGAACATCGTTCAGTAGACAGATTAGGCGACAGCAAGTCTTGATGCTGCTGCTGTTGTCACGACCAAGAAAGCAGTGCAGAGAAAGCAACACCACAAGCAGTACACCAAAAACATCCGAAACAGCAGCAGCAGCTTTTCTCCATTCCCTCTTCAGTGTGCTATCATTAAAGAAGATACTACGGGAAAACGACTTCTCAGCTTTCTTTTTCTTTCCCCGCCGTCGCTCATTCTTTTGCGGACACTTGTGACAGCCATTACGGCCAACAAGCAAACAGACAGAAATTAATTATTTTTCGATTCTGCCAGTTGCCACACACAAAGTTGTACACACACACAAACAAGAGAAGATGTTCTTTGAGTCTGCAAGCCGATTTAAAGTATTGCGATACATGCTTAGAAGTGTTGGCAACCAGCAGAAAACAGGGGCCCAAAGTTGTACGGTCAGATTGAGCAGAAGAGGGATGGCACACATAGACACACACACACACACATAGACATACATAGACATTTGCTCTTTTCAAGTGGACACTCGATCATTCAAATTGCACTCTAATTGCTAGCATCGGCAGGGAAGTGAGCTTGATATTCCCATAGAAAGACAATTTCGCCATCTAAATCGATTTCCAAACACTTGACACAAACAGTAAAAACATACACAAGTGTTTCTTGAACTGGTCATCATCAAATGCTAAAATCAAACGTTTGCAGAGTGGGCTTTAGGTGTCAAGTGACACAAGCTAGAAACAACATCACTTTTTGGGTGCATTGCAAAGAGGGTTGGAAAGCTAAAACCAAATACCCCACATATTTTTTGTTTTTAAGGCCACTGCACTGCAAATTAAAACAGCTTTTGCGTTCAATTGTTTTTTATTATTTTGTTTTTGCTGACCCTTTTGACAAAAAAAGTTTTTATTGTTTTTATAAGTGTGCTGGTAATCGGCAAAAATAGACGACAGAAAGAACAGCAGCACTGGCTGATTGACTCTGCTTTGGCCAGTTAGTGGCCATTAGGCGAGTGCAAATCAAAGCAAAATATGTTTCATGTCCGTCGGTTTGTATGTTTGTGTTTTTCTCTGTTTACTCTTTTTCTCTCTTTTTTGTTGGGGTTTATTTTGTAAATTAGATTTAGGTTTTTTCTTTCTCTTTTTCCTCTAATGGGCGCCATGGATGCAGGCAGATCGCCAGGCAATCTAATCGACTGGCGCCGACGAACAGCAGCGAAGACGACGAGTCTTGACTACACACACACACACTTTCTGGGCTCTGATTGGGCACGATGGTACGGCCAAATAAATTAATAAATCGATACTTAAATTTAAACTCGTTCTGCAAAACAGGCAAAACGGAGAGAATAGAAGAGAATTAAATTGAATTACAAAGAAGAACAATGTGTGTGTGTGTTTGTGCATGGAAAACTGATGCCTGTTCGTTGGCTCGTTCACGATGGAAATGATTCGCCTGACAAATCAAACCGACAAACGAATCGAGTGGGCAGCAGAAAAAAGAAGAAAGAGAAAACAAGAAAAAAGAGGACCAGGCTGTTATTTCCGAGCTGTTTCAGAACTTTTCTGGCAGTCGATCTTTGAGTTGAGTTGAAACTGAGACAAAGGAAAAAAGAAAGGGAGAAGGAAAGCGGCAGCGGCAAAAGCAAGATTGCAAATAGTAAATTCGGGTGTCAATTTTTATTTGTTGTAATTTTTCACAGTTTAAATTAAATTGTCTTAATTTTAATGTAAAAACTGCTCTTTGCAATGTGTGTAGATGATGTTGGTGTCAGCAGTGCTCTCCATCAAGAGACGGGCTCTTCTGACCGGGCGGGCAGGACCCATTTGCCGCCTGATTGTCCCATCGAGCTGCTGGACACCAATTGCACTGACAATTTATTGCCTCAAATGCTGACCACTGGTCTTGCTCTCGTTTTCCCTTTCTTTCTTTCTTTCTTTTATATGTCGCCTGAATGCCTTTGTTCTTCCTCGTTCACCACTGCAATTCGGTAAATTGCCAAGCAGGCAAAATTTGTAGTTGAGATTCGATTAAAAATTAAATTGCTCACCGATGGCCTTTCAGCTTTGCCGCCTGACACCAGCCAGCGCAGAGGCCTAGGGTCGTGACCCTTTGAAATGCTTGCAAACACACAGGCACATGTGCACTGCTAATTAATAGATCGATTTGCTCTCAATTATTAATAGCTCCCAGCAGACGATGCAATAGCCACACTTGACACTATTGTTTGACATGAGAGCGAGGACATGGTAAACATTAAAAATTACTTAAATTGCCCTTTGTGCCGTAACTGGTTAGCGGTGACGGTGTTAAAATAACTAAAAAATAATCGTATAAACTTGAATGCTCTTTAAATGTGCAAGGTTGCCAGCTGAGCATCGGTCAGTTTCTTTAACCAAAAAAGCGATCTCCGTTAGCCAATGGGCAGTGTGAACTCCAGTGTTTAGCAGTCTTAGAAATTACTGTGCGCTTTTTGGTAATTACTGAATGATCGAGCAGATCAAGATAGAATGCGAAACTCGATTAAAACTTCTTCCATTTGGGTTGCTGCACAAACACACATACATAGTGCCCTGGTCGACTTAATGAAATTGTCTGCTTATCTGCAGCAGTCCTCACTTTGCCTATCCTCTTCTTCTTCTTTTTCCTGCTCCTGCTGTTGTTGCTGTTGCAGTTCAATGTTACTCAATAAGTCGCGATACACACTAGAGCTGCTGCTGCTCTTTTCTTCTCCGATATCGCCAACACTGCCGATTATATGCAGCCAGTGAGCTCGGCTGTCCAAGCTGCCTCCTTTCACTAGTGCCGGTTTGTCCGCCTTATTCAGCGACCCTTTAGGCTGTCAATGACTTCCTTTATTGGTGAAAGCAGCCAGGCAGGCAGAATGCACCCCATTCTTCCTCCTTTCACTTTGCACAGTCATATTCAGCAATGATTGGACCGATTGCACACAGACAGACACTCGATGGTGGCTTTTGTCGGTGCACAGGCTACACAGCTCAGCTGCCAGTAACGAATAATAAGACAGGAGAAGGGGGAAAAGAGGAGAAGGACAGCGGGCCTGAACAGATCGCCTGATGCAACACACATCTTTCGCCTGTCGCTGCCCTAATGAAACATGAGGAAACGGGGCACAACTCGAAACTGTCTTTGGACTATTGCCCAACTTATTAGCGCCCATTGCTGTCCAGGCATCGTGTACACACACACATACACAGACACTGTTTGTGCCAGTCGCTCGGACGATTTCTATTAGTCTATTACCAATGCGGATTTGATTGGCCAAGTAGATGATGGTGGTAGTGATTAGGAAGATGATGATGATGAAAAGTAGTGTTAGCACAGAAATACTGCCTATGATGAAGACGCAAAGACAAACAAACAAACATAGTTTGGCAATGTGTCAGAGGAAAGTGGTTCGCACTTTCTTTGAGCAGGAGAGTCGGCCTACGGATTACCGCTCATTTGGCCAATCATTGAACTGAAACTGTGTTACTTTTCCTTGCAAAGGAACGACTAATGGCGGTGTTCTGTGTGGCTGTGTAAATAAATTTACAACAGGATTAGTCTCATTTGAATGTTCTCCCAGACGGGAAACGGTGATGAGTGGTTCGCTAAGAGCGTCATAATCGCAGATGCGGATAAGAAGCGGCTAAAAAAGGGTCACTGTGGCACCTCAACTTAGCACTGATGTTGCACAACAAAATTATGGCTGCCAATATTAAATCGATAGTAACACACACACACACATACTGACACTTATTGTCGGATCATAATAATAAAAAAGGATGCACCAACAAGCAATTATTGACTGCCGCCACTGGACACTGAGGATGCCTGTCTGCCAGCGTCTTTCATCTGCTTACTCGGCAGTTGGTTCGGCGACGGCCGGCAGACGCCAGCTTGCGAGGCAGACACCATGCTTGTCGTCTTCTCACTTACACTTGACACTGACGCCAGGCGCCGGGCGCCATCCGGGCGTCAGAGTGGAAAAGAGTAGTGAGCAGCATCACAGAGAGTTCATGGAAGGCGATTCGACATACACTGCCACCAATTGGAACCAATTTCTTTTTGCTCTACACTGCACACTCCTTACTGAAACAGAGACTCGTGCATTTGCCATTTATTTGGCTACAGCATCAGTGGCAGCACAAGTGACGTATTTAATTTACCGTAACGTTCAATTGCAGTTCAATGTTGGACAAACAGTAGTGGCAGTGGTCCAACGCCAGTGGAGCAAGGCGCCAAAGACGATAGTGCTCGGCTAGTAATGGGAACGTCGAAGATTGGCAGTGAGACAGCTCCAGTGCCAAACTCAGAACATTCACTCAGACCACTGCCCACTGGTAATTAGACTCATTCATAGACTTGGCCAACTTTTTCCAGTGGCACTTCTTGGAAGCCGACTGAGTACAGCTGAGAAGCTGTACCTGTAGTAGTGGTGGTGGTTTAGCAGCAGCATCAGCAGCAGTAATTAATAGAGTTCGATTGAGTGGAGGACAGTTCAATCAAGATTAGCCAGCAGAGAAAGGCACTTAGTCTGCTGGCTGTTGCTGTTGCTGCTGCATCCAGCAAGACTGCTGTAAGCAGTTCAAATAAGAATTTAATTTGTCCTCGCCATTCGGTGAGATGCCAGGGGAATTGGCGCCCCCGTTCGGCTGCTTCCTCGCTCTGATGCGCTTGTCGCTTGACAAACACCCAAGTACACAGGCACTGTGCAAAAGGAGACAGTGGAACTGATTTGCTAAGACAATACATGAAAGAGAGAGAGAGAAAAAACAACATCAAAGATTTGGGCAAACAGGGCAGCTTTTAG
>JAALOO010000474.1_pt3 | contig 16710 bp, 14 predicted proteins | sample 7257641 | NCBI WGS metagenome assembly JAALOO01 (sample SAMN14085613, study PRJNA598686) | mite metagenome | biome: ENVO:01001000; feature: ENVO:01001002; material: ENVO:01001226; isolation source: single female mite from University of Michigan culture on fish food culture... ...
GCCTGACTCTCCGATTTGCCAGTGTCGTTCGTCACCTCCAGTTTGTAGGCGCCGGCGTCGGCCATTGTGGCACCATCAATTTGCAGCATGACAGTGCCATCTGGCAGATTGACAAAGTGCACTCGATCTGAGGCGACCAGCGGTTGGTTGTTCATGCTCCATTTCGCTTCAAATGGCAGGCCAGAGATGACTTTGGCCTTCAAAATGAGCGGACTCGACTCGCTGACTGTCGTAGCTGTCAGTCCTTCAGCAAATGCAGGCTTGTCCTTGTTGACGCCTGCGCCCTTGGAGGATGCCTTGGCAGCACTGGTCGCCTCGCCTGCGTTGTTTTTCACCTGAACACTGTACTGACCAGCGTCCTTGCTGGCGAATGAGTCGATGAGCAGTGCCAGCGTTCCATTAGGCTCCTTGACAATGCCATAGTGTTCATTGGGCACAATTTTTTCACCGTCCCGGAACCAGGAAATGGTAAAGTCGCTGGGATTGCCTTCGATGGCACACTCCAGTCGACAGGGCTGTCCACTTTCCACTTGGACGGCTGACAGCTGCTTGGTGAACTTGGGCTTCTTATCATCGCCATCTCCATCAGCTTTGTCTGTTTGCGTAGAAAAGCAATAAATAGAAAAGTTAATACAAAAGCTTGATAAAATGCAATCATCATGCAAAAAGTTAGTAGAAAAAAGTAAAACAAAAAAGTGTACAGAAAATAGAGATTTCAGATTACACACAAAAAATGCCGCAGGTAGCAAAGATGAAGAAGAGCAAGTAGTAGAAGTACTGAAGGTATAGAGGTAGAAAGAAATAGACGAGTTAAGGGAAGCAGTCGAGAATGTGTTGGCAGTGAAAGTGAAGTTATAGAGATTGAGAGCGAGAGATAAAGAAAAAAAGAAAAAGAAAAGCAGAGAAGAGAAAGAGAGAGATTTGAAGAAGAGTCGAAGCAAAGTGGAGCGTTGAAGGAAAGCGACGAAGGCTGTTTGCGCGCTGCTTGCGAACTCAGTGCACTGCACTGCACACTCTACTCACCGTCTTTGACTTGCACATGGCAGACACTACTGAGACTGCCGCCGTCGGGCGTCCTCACTTCAATGCGGTACACACCGCTGTCCAGTGGGGTGCACTTCTCCTGGCGCAACTGTACGGCACCCGACTCAGTGGTGGCCACCTTCGGTCCGTCCTTGTCCTCCGCTGACAGTGGTCGGTCATCCTTGTACACCGTCACATCGCTGGGCGACAGAGCTGGCGCAGAGCTGGCGGTGTCCAGCTTCATAGACAGCTGCAAATCTTCGCCGGGCTGTAGTGTGACCGCCTTTGGCAGGGCTTCGGTCACCTGGAATGGTCCCCGTGCTGTCTTCCCGACCGCCACCTCACTCTGCGTCTGCAGCTGCTCCCCGGTGCTCGGTGTGCGCACCACCAGAGCGTAGACGCCCGAGTCGCCCGTGGTAGCCTTGTCGATCTTCAGCGAGTACTCGCCGTCCTTCTCTTCGAGGGCCACTGCGCCCCCATCATCGGCCTTGATTGGTTTGCCGTCCTTCAGCCAGGTGGCCTCCTTCCCGGCAGTGTCTCCCTCCACCTTGGCCGTCAGCAGCAGCGGCTTCTGCTCGAGAAGCTCGACCTTCTTAGGCAACTGCTTACTGAAGAGGACTTGGGCCGCTTCAGAGGGCACCAGCACGTCAACCTGCGTGGAAATGGTCAGCGAGCCGACGGAGTTCTCCACGGTCACTGCGTAGACGCCTGCGTCAGTGGCCTTAGCGGCGTCCACTGCCAGCTGCAGGTCACCCTCAGGAGTGCTGGTAATGTGAGGTTTGCTGCCCTCGGCACTGCTGCTGCTGCTCTCCTCCAGGGGAACCTTGTCCTTTGCCCACGTCACCGTTGGCAGTGGGTAGGCGCTGATTTTAGCATGCAGCTGCAGTGGCTCTCCGCTGACCACCTGCACTTTGACGGGCAAGTTCTCCAGCACCTGTGGCGCAAATGGCTCAGGCATCACTTGGACCACTGTTGAGCTGATGGCCTCGCCATTGGGATTGGTCGCTTTAATCGAGTAGCTGCCGGCGTCCCCGCTCTTTGCCTGTTCAATGACCAGCTTGCAGTCGCCCTTATCATCGGTGGTAGTCTTTGCTTTGGGGCAGGCCTTGTTGATCGGTTTGCCGTCTTTCGCCCATTCAATCTTTGGCGGTGGCAATCCGAAGACTGTCGCTTCTAAAATCAGCGGGCAATTGAACTCGACTTTCAGTTTTTCATTGAGCGGCTTTGTGAATGAGGGCGGCCGCTGTGGTTTGACAACGAGAAGATTAGCCGCTGTAGAAGCGTCACCCTTGGCGTTCTCTGCACGGACTTCATAGCGACCCGAGTCATCGAGTTTGGCACTGTCAATGGACAGTGACGCGCTGCCATCCGACTTTGAGGCAATCTTCAGCCGGTCACCGTGATCCACTAGAGCATCGTCCTTGTACCACTGTACAGCAGGCATCGGTTCACCGTCAACTGAGCAGAGCAGTGTCAGCGGCTCACCCTCTTCCACCTTTACATCTTCTAGTGGCTTCTTAATGATGGGCGGATGTGGCTCATTGAGGAACTTGAGTAAGCACACCGACACCGCCTCTCCGAAGTCATTGATCGCCTTACAGCTGATCTTGGCGACGTCATCTTTGGTGATCTCCTTAATCTCCAAGCGGTGTTCATCGTCCACCGTGGTAATGGTGACGCGATGGTTCGGCTGCAGTAGCTGGTCATTCTTGTGCCAGGTGACAGTGGGCGTGGGCACGCCGAAAACGACCGTCTCAAAGATGGCACTCTGGCCGATTTTCAGCTTGTAGTTGGCCTTGTTCAGCGACATGACGATGCTCTCCTCGAGCTCTTTGAGGAAGACGGGCTTCTTGCCGCCGATGAAGACGCCGAAGCTCTCCGTCGCCTCGCCGGCCGAGTTGACCGCCGTAAGGGTGTACTTGCCCGCCATGTCGGCGGTGAAGGCGGGAGAATGCAATGTGTAGCGATTGGCTTTCGGCTCACTGCTGATCAATTGTTCGTCCACAAAGTTGTCTTCCTTGTACCAGCTGATGATCGGCTTGGGGAAGCCCGTCACAATGGCTTCCACTCGGAGGGGCTCCCCATCAATAGCCGACACATCACTGAGCCCCGAAATGGAGGGCAACGTCGGTTCTGGAGAAACAATATTAGTCGGTAAACCGTTCGAGAACATGTACAAAGAAATGAGCATTGAGGTGGTGGTGGTGGCGGGGCGGTGATATGGGGCAAATTAAACACACACACACACAAAGAGATTGAAAATGAAAGTTAAGCAGCAGTTGGTCATGAAAGCAGGTGTTAGTGCTTGTGGTGACGGGGGTTTAGTAGTAAAGGATTGGAGCCACTTACCGTGCACTTCCAAGTTGGCAGTGTCGGTGACTACTCCCTTGGCGTTCTGCGCCTTGCAGCTGATCACGCCAGCGTCCTCCTGCTTGAGGTCCTTCAGAATGAGCACATGCTTGTTGCCGTCGGCGGAGATGAGCACCTTGCCGGGAGCGGCCGCCAGCGGGACGCCGTCTCTGCACCAGCTGACTTGCGCTGGCGGCAGTGCGGACACCACTGCCTCGAAGCGAACATTATCATCGACGACGACAATGGCGTCCTCGATGTGCTTGCTGAATGTGGGCGCACACTCGTGCTTGGTCACCTTCACGTTGCACTGCTGCGAGCACACTGTGGCGAACTCATTTTTAGCAACCACGTGATAGACGGCAGAATCCGCCACCTCAGCAGATGGTATTTTGAGGGCGTAGAGGCTCTCCTTGCTGTCGAGGAGGAGGCGCTCAGTGCCGGCGGTGGGCTTGCCGTTGACGAACCACTGCACGTCGGGCGTCGGCTTTCCGGTGAGGAACACCTCCAGGGCGATCTCATCGCCGGCGTTCACGCTCACCTCGCCCGCGAGGTCCTTCTCAAACTTGGGCTTGCCGTGGACGGTGATGATGCCGTGGCTGGACGCCTCGCCCGCTTCATTGTGAATGCGACACTCAAAGTCGCCGCTCATGATAATGCGAATGTTCTCAATCTCCAGCACGTAGATGTCGTCCATCTCTTTCTTCACTCTAATCGTCGCCTCGGCGCTCACGTCCTTGCCGTCCTTGTAGAAAGCCACCTCAGGTTTGGGGAAACCGGCAATCTGCACCGTCATTGAGACAGTCTCGCCCTCCAGCACTTGCAAGTCTTCGAGGCCCTTGAGGAAGCGAGGCTTGGTGATTATGTCAAAGCGGGCGGCAGTCTCCGTGCTGCCATAGTCATTCGAGGCGACGCACTTCCACTTTCCGACCATCTCTTCGGTTGCCTTGAGAATGACCACCTTGTAAGAGTTGTCCAGCTTGTCGTGGACTTTCTTGACGTTCTTATTACTGTCCAAGATTTCCTTGTCGTCCTTGAACCACTTCACCAGTGGCTGTGAACTCATCTTGTCCAGCTGGACGACCATCTCCACGTTGCTCTCCATTTCCTTGCAGACGATGTTCTTGAGCACCTTTGTGAAGACGGGCTTGGAAACAATGGCCACCTTGGCGGTCGTTTGGCACTTTCCGTAGGCGTTGCTCGCCTCCAGACAGTACTCGCCCACATCCTCAGTTAGTAGCTTTTTGATAGTCAGTGTGTACTGGGCACTGGCCTCGTCGTACTTGTACGTACGACGGCTGTCCAGCTTGATCTCCTTCTCGTCCTGAAACCACTTCACTTGTGGCGTTGGATTACCCTTTATGACGGCGGTCAGCGTCACTTCGGCGTCAGGGGCTGTCTCGGCGTTCTCCAGCGGCTTCACCACGTACGGCGGGCCCTGGACAATCAGGTTTCCGGTACTCTGTACCTCGCCCTCGCTGTTGACGGCCTTGCACGTGTACACGCCATGGTCCTCAGGGGCCACCTTTGAGATGACCAGCGCTGAGCCCTTGTCGTCATTGACCACTGCAACACCTTTCTGGGCCTCTTTGATTTCCTCGCCATTGTGGAACCACTTGAAAGCGGGCTTGGGCTCACCATCCACCTTCACTTCCAGCTTGACGTTCTCATCGCCCACCTTCACTTCAAGGTCCTGCAACTTTTCTTTAAACTCAGGGACGGCTTGCTTTCTCTTAATGGTCAGCTCGGCACTGGCCTCTTCTTCGCCGTACTTGTTCTTGGCAACACACTTGTACTTGCCCTCATCATCGGCAGTTGCCTTCTCTACCTTCAGTGCAAAGTTGCCATCCTTGTCTTGTTCCACTATTTTGATACGCTCTCCTGCCTCTACTCGTTTGGCGTCTTTGTAGAACTCCAGAGTTGCCTTTGGTACGGCCGAGCACTGGGCGGTGAAAATGGCCACCTCGCCTTCCCATACTTCAACAGCTTCAAACTTTCTCATAAATTTGGGAGCAGCTGTGTAAAAAGATTTCGAAAAAGGTTATCAGTTTTTGATTTGTATCAGTTATAAACACTTACAGTTGACAGTGACCTGAACATTACGCTCCTCTTTGCCGAGGTCATTGCAAATCATCACCTTGTAGATGCCTGCATCCTCTGAAGTGGCCTTGTTGATGACCAGCTGACACTTGTCATTCTCAATGACTGCCTTCACTCGTTTTGATTCCTTAATTTCAGCACCTCCTTTGTACCAAACCACCTTTGGCGGAGGCACTGATTCGTACTTGGCCTCCAGCACCAGCTTCTCGTTGCTCATCACCTCAATTTTGTCAGTGATCTGGATGATCTTAGGCTTCTTGAGCACAGTCAACTCAGCGGAGGTGTCAGCGGTGCCCAGCTCATTGCTTGCCTGCAGGCGATACGAGCCGGCGTCTTCCGCTTTGACGTTCTTAATGATCAGTGCGTAGTTCTCCTCATCCTCGTAGAGCATCTTGTAGTGTTCACTGGCCTGAAGGATCTCGCCACCCTTGTACCAGTTGATCTTTGGCTTCGGATAGCCGGTGACCTGTGCCTCGAGAATGGCCACTGACTCGCCTTCGCTGATGCTAATGTTGGCCAGCTCCTTCTTGATCACCGGAGCCACTGGAGGTCGAGCCAGCTCTTTGATAACTCCTTGTACGTTCAGTTCAGCACTAGAAATAAATGCAGTATGTTATCTGTGAAAATCCTAAACCCTTGCCACTTACCTGCACGAAATCTTCTGATTCGCCGTGGAGGCAACACAAGTGTAGATGCCCGCATCGTCTGGCTTGACGTGCTGAAAGATGAGCACAATGTTGTCCTCCTGGTCATCAAACTGCACTTGAAAACGTTCGCTCGCTTCAAACTCTTTGCCATCTTTGAACCATTTAAATGCTGGCGAACCAGCCCGAGGGCTGGAAATGCTGTTCTCCTCCGTCATCGAGCCGTTTTCGCCATTTGCATCCAGTCCCCAGAAGACATTCTTGTCACCTGCGTTCAAAACAGTATTCAAAACATTGGTTAGGAAGATAAAAGTACGCTCATACTTGAAACGGAAATTTTGCCCGATGTCTCATCTTCGCCTTCGGTGTTTATAGCAGTGCACCGGTAGACGCCTGCGTCTTCTGGCTTCACGTGCTCGATGACAATTTCAAAGACTTCCTTTGACTGCCAAATCACCTTTAGATGGTCATCTTCTTTCAGCGGCTTATTGTCCTTATAGCTAATATCAAACAGCTAATCAGCACTTGTTATTCGTTGGCAATCATTCACTCACATGTTAATACTTGGAATGGGCAATCCTCGAACGATGATCTCAAAGCGTACTGTCGCCCCTTCAAGCAGTTCAGTGTCCTTTAGCTTTACTTTAAAGCGAGGCGCGTGTGGAAGGAAGGAGCCACCAGGACTTGTCGGACGAGAGTCACCTGTAGTAGAAACGAAAGGAAAGTGAGTGAGCAGTTGTCATGTGACACACTGTGAGTGTGAAATGCAGTACAGAGAAGTCTGCTTTCGATAAATAATGAGGAAATCAAGTGAAGAGCAGCAGTGGGAAAGGCCTACCAGAGAGAACGTTGAGCGTTGAACTGGAGGAGGCGGATTCCTTTCCGTTTGATGCAATGATAGTGTAGAGACCTGCGTCTTCGGGTGCCAAGTTGATCAACTCCAAGTAGTATGTGTCGTTGCTTTTACTGGTGCGGTAGTTCTTGCCAGATAGAATCTTATTGTCCTTGAGCCACTGTACATGCAAGTTGGCCGCATCCACTTTGCATTCAAACTTGGCGTTTTCGCCAACTAGAGTACAGAATGAGAAAAACGAAAAAATGTGCAAAAGTTGTACCAGATGAATTTTGTAAACAACAAAAAGGGAGAATCCATACCGTGCCTAGTGAGCGCCTTCAGTGGCTGAGCAATTTTCAAGCTCGCCAGCGGAACTTCAGTACTGCGAGAAACTTTCATCTTCTTACTGGCCGTCCTGGCGATCACCTTACCGACAGTCTCAGGTGCTGTGGAATGAAATGAATCAGATTCGTCCATTAGAGAATACATGTCTGTGCAGGGGAGAAATAAAAGGGGCAACGTTTGAAGACCGGCCACCACGAGGAAGAAGGGGAAATGGATGTGGGCGCAAAAAAGAAAAATTCGATATTTTTTTGGTTTGCACTTACCGTCAACGGAGGACAATGATTCGCTGCGCAGATTGTCAGTGGCGGCGGTGGTCGCCTCGGTGCTGTCCTCCAGTGCCTCGGCATTGGCATTGCCGGCACTGCTCTTTGAGGAGCTCTCCAGACTGGCAATACTGCTGTCCAGTGTGCTGACTGGTTCACTGGTCGCTGCTGATGCTGATGCTGCTGCTGTGGCTTCTGCAAGCTCGGTGGCCGCCTTCTTCGCCTTTGCGAGATTGTTGTTCTCGTCAACCTTCACTGGTGGCTTCACCTCCTCACTGGCATTGACGTTCATGAAGAGGTCGTCCTGTTCGATGAAACTCTGCTCCTCGGCCTTCTCCTGTTCGTCGTCCTCAGCTGCAGGTATACGAGTGAGATTGTCGAGCCAGGTTTTCGCCTGCTCCACTGACTTGCACTTCAGTCCAATGGGAAAGCTTCGGTCGGAGAGGTCCTTCGATTTGATGATGAGCACCGTGGGGTTGCTCTCGTCAGGAGCAACTTCCACGTCGGGCAGCTGCAAGTTGGGTTGGCAGTAATAATAATAAGTTGGTGTAAGATGATGGCAAACAATAGAAGACACGAGTCAGTCAGACAGAAAGACGAAATACAAAAATGAAAGCGAGGACGACAAAAGAGCGACAAAAAGAGAGAGAAATAGGCAGCACTCGACAGGCAGCTGTCTGCCAGAAAGTGACTTACTTTAACAATCTTCTTCACGCTATACGTGCGCTGGCTTTCGCTGATGTTCTTGTTGATCTCCGTTATAAACATTCGCGTTTTGAATAGAAATATAAATCGCTCCTCTGCCTTTCCGTTACTCTCAATGACGTCAAAGTAGTCCTGTGGTAGTAGAGGGAGTGTGTGTGTGTATGGGAGAGAGAAAACAAACGTGTGTGTGTGAATGTGCGAATTTTACAGTAGGCGAGTGCGCATTTATATTAATAGATAGCGATAGAGAAGAAGGTGTCGCAGCTGCTTACCTTCGCCTGCAGTACATTCTTCAGCATCTTGCTCAGCTTGTCGGAAGACTCGCCGAGCACTGTCGGCAGTGGGGAGGCAGCCGGACGAGCGCCAGTGCCACTGCTGCTGGCTTCCCCAGCTCCGCCATTGCCTCTCTTCTCCTCCTCGTCGTCCACGTCACTTCGGTCAGTCTTCTCCGGTATTGCGGCAATCACTTTCACCGCCTTCTCGAGGTCGTCCACATTTTCCTGCATTCGCGACAAGTGTTTTGACAGTTCCTGGTGTTAGTGTGGGCCAATCAAGATATGATCAAAACAATTTTCAGCTTCACCCAAGTTCACCTACCTTTAGCAGCAACTGGTAATCACTAATTCTTTGGAACGGCAACTAAAAATAGACAAATTATTTTTGTTGTGTTTGTGTAATTAAAATTGATAAACCACTAAATGAGCCCTACCTTTAAGTGATCAGCTAGAGTTTTCTCATCGCGCACTTTTGATGCGTAGTTCTAGTAAAGAGGAATTATGCAATGACATTCGTAACTTTTCTTTTGATAACTTACATTGAAAAACTCGCTGACATCAGAATTTTCATCCAGAATGGCCAACGCTTTGGGGAGATTTTTACAGTATGTAGTGTGCTTATCAAAATCGTCTTCCAGCTTGAGGAACATTGTCCCGATGGTAGCTGGCTCTTTGGAGAGCTTCTGAAAGTTCTTCAGCAGTACATCATTGTGAAAGGATAGAAGCTCTTTGAAGCAGCCAAAGATATCATCTTTCACTGCTTTAATTTCCTTTGGCGTAATTGAGCTCTCTGACTGGCGAATGTAGGTACGCTGTACAAACTGCATGTCTCGAATGAGATCTTCTTCGGTTTCAATTAGCTCACGCACTATCATGCTACAAACGGGCAACACTTATAGTTTTTACACAAACAAACAAGTCTCCACTTACTCTTTCTTTTTCTTATTGTCCTTGGCAATAGCCTGTTCATCTTTGGGAGTCTCCTGTGTGACGTCTGGAGCATCAACGTCTACCGTTTCGTTGGTTGCCTTTAGGTAGGCAGATGGAGCAAAGCCTTCTTCCACTTTGATAAAGTTTTTACTTCTCCTTGTTCGTACTCTCCATCTGTTGTTGCAAAACAAAGAGAGGCAAATGGTTTTACAGGTATTAGAACTCTTTTGGTACTCACTTGTGAGGTTTGTCTTTGCTGAGAACCACCACCTCTTGACCTTCTTTGAGACAGATCTCATCTGTAGCAGAACGAGGTGGCTTGTAATCGAGAATGGCTTCATACACTTGTCCCTGTCGGCGTGAAAAAAGATAGTAAACAAATCAGAGGATGATCAAATGGTCATTGTAATATTGGGGTAATTTGGAACGCAAGCAAAAAAGTATAACTGAAAAATCCATTGAGTACCTCACTTTTAGAGGCCGAAACTTTTTGTGAAGAAACAGATTCGTTGAGAAAAGCGGGCTGAACAGAGTTGTTGTTGTTGCTGCTGCTGCTGCTGCTGTTGTTGTTGTTTTCTTGCAAAACATTGTTGTTGATGTCAATGGATTCATCACTTTTACTCGTTTTGTTGCTTGACAAGTTGCATGTAACAAGACTCGATTTTCGTTTGTTGTGCTTCAGAGACTTTGATCGGTGCACTGAATCTCGAGCATTCTCATTCGATGCCCGTCTGGGTCGTTTTCTGCCGCCAGGTTCATCTTCAGATGCCCAGTTTTTCTGCTTGAATTTATGTTTTAGAAGCTGTGATGGGTTCTCCGCTAGATCATTTGGCGGAACGGCAATGCTCCTTCTCGGCTCAGCCTGTCCATTGAGAACGCCGTAGTTCCATTCAGTGGGTCGACCGGGCTTGTCCTTGCCAGGCTTGGCCGGCCTCGGATCAGGCAGTGGAAATGTGAAATTGTCGCCATTGACGTCATGTGCGTAGGTGATATGACAACTGGAACGACGGCCAAAGTAGGGAAAGTCACTTCGAGAGGGAAAGTAATGGGCGCCATCGAGGGAGGCACTATGACCGGTGATCCGACACAGTGACGACGAACGACGACGCTCGGGAGTGCTGGTGCCGGAGTTGGGGTTCTTTGCTGCGGCGACGATGCGAGCGTGATTCAGGTTTTGATCTGACTGCCACTTGGCCAGGGGACTGTTGAACTGCCCATCATTACAGCTGCTGCCTTTTCGACTTTTCGCACTCTTCACTGACGAGCTTTTTCCCTTCTTTCTCTTTTGTGTGCTGGTTGACCGCTTCAGAACCTTAACAGGGTCACCGTTCACTACAGTGCTCATTGTTGTTTGTTGGTTAGCTGATGGTCAAGTGGAAATTGTGACTGTGGACGGAGTAAGATCACTGTTATAGGAATGTAACACTCATAGTAGCACTACATAAACTTGTTATATTCTGGTTTGCACTGGAAAACGCACACCGACACAGACGAAAAAGGAGATTGAAAATGTCAACACTGAAAAAGTGCGGTAAATATATTGTGGCATTAAACTCGGTGATTAAGCCACAATAGTACTTGATTCAAGAAAGGTGGCTATTTTGGTTGAAGAGAAAGAGAGACAGATTGAGACTGAGATTAAGCTGAAGAGAGAAAACCCACGATGCTGCTGTCGCAGCTGTTGCATTACGCGACTTGGTTGATCTTACTGGCGGCTCATTTCACTGTCGACTGTAAGGCAAACCTCTCTCGACCTCGTGCAATCTGTGCAACACAACACAGACACACTACATGCAAAGGGAAAGACTGGCGACAGCAGTAATCGGAGACATGGTCCGTAGTTAGGCACTGGCGTCTTGTTTTACAAGCGAAGAGAAGTGGAAGGGAAGAGGTGCCCAGCCAAAGGACACACACAACTGCTGAGCATCACCGGGAGGAAAGAAGAATTGAATAATTTGGCCACTGAATGGAGCAAATGTGCAATTGTGCGCGCCAATGACGATGGCAATGTTGAACGGGGAGTTGAGGGAGAGAGGCACTGAATGTAAGTGTGTAAGTGTGTGAGTGAGTGAGAGTTAGTTCTCGCGCACCACTAGACGCCATCACTTTCATCATCATCATCATCCTCATCAGCCGAGTATACTTTGTACGCCAGTAATGACGGGCTATAATTAGCAAAAGGCAGATTTTTTAAACTTGAATTTTCTCGCTCTGCAAATAAATAATATCATCTGCGAGGACTAACTTCCAGTGCAGTGCTAAAGTTATCTGCCGCCGTGAGTGGTGCTTGAGTAAGTGCGGGAGTAAGTGCAACAAAAGTAAGTGACACCAAAAGTGAGCGAAGAGTAAGTGCGGGCCAATTGATTAGCCTTAATTCGCGCCGACCGTGAAAGCGGCCACTGTGCACTGTGCACTGCTAATTAGTGTGCCACACTGACTTTCTTTTATGAATCTGGTGAAAAGAGAACCTATTTTTCTTTTTCTAAGTCCAAAAGCGCAAAATATTCAGTTTGTCTACAGAGCTCACTGCCAAAAACTATTACTGAATGGCAGTCTATCAAAGTAATGGCAGCCGTGATTAAGCTCACAAACACACAAACACTATTAATAACTGCAGTTTAATTTGATAAAAAGGGCAAACTTGTAGACACTTGTAGCACTTTGTACTTTGTTTTAAATCGACTGCGCTGTGTTTACAATTAACCAAAGAAAGACAGATGCCTTGAAAGACATCAATAGATCATTCGACCCGGCGCAGAGAAATCATCGAAATGACACGAGGAAGGTCAGTATTGGTTGGAAGGCAGGCAGATGTTGCGCTGAAGTTGTGGCACTGGTAGCCGGCGATCCTCTGTGCAATATTCCTATTCTCCCTCTTTCTCTGTCGATTCAGTCTTTTCTGCAAAACAGCTAATATGTCTACTTGAAGTGTATATTAGAGGCGTACTAGTAGAGCAATCAGAGGCAGTAGTGTGGCAGCTGTGGGCGCGTAATCTGGCCATCAGTGCACATCGACCATTGCTTGGCGCAATACTCACAGAAACCGAAGCAGACAAACATGCAGCCACTGACGCCTGCAGAATGCCATTCTCTCTCTCTCATGCAGAGTTCATCCGAGTTTTGCCGGGAGAACCTTCGTCATAATTTATCAGCATCTCGAATTGTTGTCAAAGCAGGCCAGTAGTGTGATGTACTGCAGCTGTACTGTGAAAAAAGAGAGACACTGCTCTGAGCCAGTCTGCCTTCTCTGTCGTTTTGTGCAATAAGGTTTACTTTTCCTGCCAGTGGTTGCATCAACAGCAGCAGAGATGGTTGCCGCTGCAGAACACAACTGCAGGGGAAAAAGTCGCAAAACGCACCTCGAAGAACAGGGCCACATCTTCTCGCAGCTTCTGTGCAGCAGCAACAGTCTTTCTTTGTACGCCCGCATGTGTGTTTCTGGTAAATTGTCGCTCGCTCACACTGCCTCTGCTCCACTTGCCTACTCTTCAATGTGAGGAATTTGCCGACGACGATGACGATGAAAATAATTCAAATGACAGAGAATAGAAAAAGACGTAGTGGTGGTGGTGGTGGTGTGTTAGTTTAGAGAAACTGTTCAGCACCAGTGGCACCATTGGGGCACAATGCTCGATGCGACAGTGCCACTGCCATTGTGATGGCAGCTCAATTGTGCCGCTCTCTCTTTCACTTTTTGTGCTGCCTCTGTCTGCCCGTGCAGCACACTAAAAGACAGATCAACTCTACCACTGCACTTCAACACTGTAAATATAACTAATATAAATATTTCAACTCTTTCCTCGTTCTTCCTGCTCACTGGCACAGAAACCCTTGCAGACGAGATCGTCGACAGGACTGACAAAAAATCCTTCCTCTTAGACTGCTTCTGGCAGAAAATGTGCATCGACATGCAACCTACATTTACTGACATGGCAAAAAAGGAGTGCACAGACGCGCATATTAATGCGGTAGTTAGAAACACACACACACACATGCAGACTAACGCACAATTTTGAGTGAGTGAGTGAAAGAATAATTGACTTGTCTTCAGACTACATTTCTTGTCCGTTCTGGAAAGTGATGAGCACCCGATCAGATGTGCAAATGGCAACGGCTCTGCTTGGCTGCAGAGGCAAAGAGCCTACTACTGCTGTTTTTTCTAATTGAAAACCGGAGATTTACTTCTCATATGAAAATGGTTAGCATGACAAGGTCGCCATATCGGCGATGAATCAGTAAGCGGTAAGCAAAAGGAAAAGGGGAAAGAATATAAAACAGCCAAACTTACGGCATCTTTGGAGTCAAGACGTGCGAGTGTAGAGGATTGACGAGAGGAGCTGGTGAAGCGTGATCGTCTGCCTGAGCTGCCAAAGCCGCCCTCATCACCGCCGAGTTCGGTCACGGAGTACTGAGCGGAGAAGGAGCGAATTTCCTCGTCCGTCGGTGTGGTCACTTTGTAGTCGTCAAGGCTGTCCTTGTAGTCGGAAGTGAATCGCCGAGAGGAGTAGGCACTGTAGGCGCTCTCACGCCGGTCACCAGTGCTGCCGCCGTCCTCATCGAGGTAGCTCAGTCGAGTCGTCCGTCGAGTGGTGCTGCTGCTGGAGAAGCCGTAGTCATCGTCGTTGTCGATGCTGTACCGCGAGACCCGACTGGTCGTCGCGCCAACGCTGTCCGACTCATCTCGGCTGCCAAAGCGCGAGTAGTTGCGAGTGCTCGAGTAGGAGTAGTCGTCATTGTCTCCGCTGGACAGTAGACTCTTGTACTTGCTGGTGAAGCGACTGGTCGCGCTGCTGCTGCCGGCACCGCCCTCGTCGAGGTCGCTGTCAGTGGAGTAGCGACTTGACAGACGAAGGCGGGAACTTCGCGAGGTCAGTTCATCACCACCGGAAGTGTCGTCGCCGCCAAAGTTGTAGCTGCGCCGAGTGTAACTTGACACTGAAAGACTGCTGTCGTCATCGTCCCCTGTTGTTCGACGGGATGTTCTCGATGTGGAGGTTGTATCTGTGTGTGTGTTTGTGCGAGTGTATGGGTTTGGAGGAATGAAACACAAAATGTGTTAAAGGGGGCACTTCACTAGAATAAAATGGGTACTATAAAGTGGTTACCATCGTTGATGCTGCTTAGTCGGTACGAAGAAGACTTGTAGGATGACCGGTAGGAAGACATGCTGTTAAAAGGGAAGAGTTGAGATGAGACACAGACACTGAAGAAAAAAGGAAACTTGGGGAAATAGATACCTGTTGGCTACTGAATGCCTTGCATGATGGACAGATCAGTGTGGCCGATTGGCTGCCGGGCAATGCAGTAGGTCAGACCACTGGAGACAACTCAATAGTGGTGGTGACGGCGGTGGTGGTGGTGGTAGTAGTGATGGTACTGATGGTAGTGATGGTAGACAGGCAGTCCGGATGACGGAGCTGGTGAAGAAAGCCACTGCTCGAGCCAAGAGACCAAATCGGCAGTCTGGTAGCACTGTGGCTGCACTCGCTCTCTGTGCAGGAAAATGTTGTCTTCTCTCGGGCAAATGGCAATTTCGAACATGGGAAGGGAGATAAGTCGGGGGAATGCAGTCACACACACACACACACACACCGCTCACTCTCTGCTCAGGCACAAGCACACCGTATTTCTGTCTGTGTGCGTTGGCTTCATTTTTAAAGGCGTACCAAAGGCATAGGAAGCACACGGCGCTAAGGCGAGAAGAAATGTTTGAGAGTAAGAAGGAGGGGAGGGGAGGGAAAGTGTGTACGCAACAAAAACGATGTACAGTTTTCTACTTCTCCACAATCGGTGTCTGCTTTACCGCAGCGGAGCGGTTACCGCAACAGGGCAGAGAATACAGGGGCGCCAGTCGATTCGGTGCCACCGTTTGCTTTCTCCTTCCTTCCTTCATTCTCTCTTCCTGTTGCAGGCAATCTTTCTGCCAACGACAACATCTGTCCCTATATTATGCGCTAAACTGTCAGAGCGGAGTACAATTCACTGCACTGCACACTTCCGTTTTCACCGTTTTTCTCTTCACTCCCTGGACTTTAGTCAAGTTTGGTCACCAGTGAGTGTGTGAGAGTGTAATTTGGTAATTACCATCAATCAATTTATGTAGGCTGTTTTAGAAAACTTAACAGGGAAGCTTTGTCTGATACGCGAAGTGGCAACGCTTGCAGTGTATGGTTGCCATTTTCCTGTGAAGCTGCTGTCGGTCTGCTGCCGCAGCATGCCGTGCACCAGCCAATTGGCAATATTTCAATTAATTACATCGACATTTACCCTGGCTAGGCAGTGCTCCACTAGACAATGGAGAGAAGAAGCTAAATGAAGTGAAGTAGTGTTATGTAGTAGAGGCTTCTCAAATTAGCAGCTGCTCTTCACCATAGTTCGCCAAGCCAGCACAGTTAGCAGTAAGTGGTAAGCCGGTGAAGAGAGTAAAAGAGGGAAGATGACGGCGGGCAGTGTGCGCCATGCCCGACATTCCTCCGGTATTCTTTCCTTCCTCCTACTTCACCGAGGCAGCAGCAGAGCAAGGCACTTCTTCGAATGCCTTGAAGCCTAATTGAAAATGCGACAGTGTGTCTCCACTAGAGAGACGTGCGGCTGCCACGTCGTTGCCATTTAATCTGCCTGTTCAGTCTCTCTCTCTCTGCACGGGCAAGCTCGCGCGTATAAATAGCTGGAGCATATATGGCCTGCTCTAAGACTGGAAAAAGAGAAAGAGAAAGAAAGAGAATTCGTCACTGGAGCAACGGTGACACTCTGCCGAAGGATGATGAGCCTTCTCTGAATCCCACTCTCTGCTCTCCTCGCTCTGCCGAAGATTCCCAATGAGGGCGATGAGGCGCGCGCTGTCTTCTGGTGCAGATGCGCCGGCTTCAGCTCGTGCAAGTGGTGTTACTGCCGAAAAAACAGCATCCTCTAGCTTACCTAAGCCAATGCGTAGGCCCCAAATGAGAGTCTTTGTTTACCCGAACAACGGCAACTTGTTTACAACCACAAGCTCGAGTAGCGCCATTCAAACTGAAAAGACTTGCCCTATCCTCCCCACTCAGGCACATTGGCTCATTGTGACATTGAAACCTCCTCCTCGATTTGGCAATCAAACTAAAGCTGCGCTTTTATTGGAAAAAAATATTTACAGCATGTGGTGTTAGAAATACAGGATGGCTTAAAACAGCGGTTCAGTAGTAATTCTGGAAAACAATAGGTTCACATTCTCTAATTGGTCGTAGACAGAAGCAGTCAAAATT
>JAALOO010001376.1_pt1 | contig 16704 bp, 16 predicted proteins | sample 7257641 | NCBI WGS metagenome assembly JAALOO01 (sample SAMN14085613, study PRJNA598686) | mite metagenome | biome: ENVO:01001000; feature: ENVO:01001002; material: ENVO:01001226; isolation source: single female mite from University of Michigan culture on fish food culture... ...
AACAAAGATTGAGAAAAGTTAGTAGTGAGCGAAGCGAGCTACTGAGCCCTTGTTAAATCATTTAAAATTTACACAATATTACGCCACCTGAACATGAGTTGGATTGCACAAAGCTATCACAAGTTGTTGACGTATTTTTAATGACGTATTTCTGGATCAGTGCTGCATTGCATTCCAAGTCCAAGTCCCTGCGGAGAACTAAATCTTATTCGATCATGTGCGGCTTTTGTCTGCACAAGTCTGACACAATTCTGTTAACGAAACCTACTGGAACCATTGTTTTTCATTGTCATTCATAAATATAGCGTTCTACGCAGGCAGAAACCAGTGGTTACCGGCTACTGATACTGATGTGGCTATTGATACTGCAATAGAGCAAAAAAGAAATCAACCGGTAAAATCAGATCGCATAATTAGTTCCATTAGCGATTCGTAGTAATGTAGAGAAATAAATAGATTCAATTTTTTACGATAAAACGCACTAAAAATGCCTGAAAATCAAAGTTAAAAAGTCAAAAAACTTAAACATACGGGTTCTAAAAATGATTGTGCGGAAGAGAAAAACATTGCGGAATCACTTTGCGTTTCCTTGAATGAAATTTAGTTCTGTTTACATTTACATTAGATCAGTTTTATTTTTTACTACACTGCAAAACTAGTCTAGATTAAAATTGTTTTAATGACTATTCAAATTGATGCATTGTCTCCGTTATTTAAACTTGATGAAAAACTGAATTTTTTTAGAAAATGTTTCTCAGCAGTTAGTTATCTAAAACTTGCACATTCTAGAATTATCTTTGCACATTCAAGGTCGCATTAATCAAGGTGCTTCATCAATAATGTTCATCTTTTGACTGTCAATGATAATTATCAATTCATTTGATGCCCACGCAAAATATAGACCAAAAACACTGAAATGAGTAGTCAGTGATGATAAGGTCAGCGGTTAATAACACGATTCTGCCAAATTCTGCAAAACTTTCGTTCTATACTATTGCTTCAATGGCGCTTTCCTGGTACCGATAGTTTTTTGGAAACTGTCTCGCCGAAGGCATTCCCTCGTGGTTCACTGCACCGATCAAAAGAAGGAAAGGGGAGAGAGGGAGAGGGACTCTTTCAGCTAGCCAAAATATGTATGAGCCTGCAGTGAGGACATAATTCGCTTATACTGAGTATGTAAAAGTTGGAGATGCGTGAGAGAAGGGCGAAAAGAACGGCGACAGCAACGAGAGTGGGTGGGCAAATGACATCCACTGCTGCAGTGAGTGAGTCAGCACGGAGAGTGTCAGTGTCATCAGGTGCGATCTCATGGGAAAGAAAGTGGACATGGCGCCAGTGTGATGCAGTTGGCAGTGGCAGTGGCAACCATGCCATATCTGAACACAGCGGCGTCAGTGCATCAAAGGTGGATGCTTACCAAAATTACCGCCTACATGTGGCAGTGATTGGCAGAGAAAGGTGAACAGTGCTGGCACGAGAATGGTTGTGTACAGGAAATGAAGAATAGCTCGCTGATGAGACAAATCACTGGGATGAGCTGTGGATGAAGAGGAGGATGATGAAGAGGAGGATGATAAAGATGATGATGATGAGGTGACAGAACAGGTGCCACTTTTGTGGTGTTGGCGAAATGTTGGGTCCTTTTTGGAAGACCGTAAACATGCTGTCCTTTCACTGCAACAACGATCATGCCAAAAGGCAATCACTCGAGACGACAGCGTTGATAGTGGCGGTGGCTGTGCTGAGGACTTTGTCTTCCTCTGACCAACAGCAGCACCACCATCTAAACTAGTGGTGGGCGCCATTGTTGCAATTTGGTGGGCGAGCTAAACTCCAAGTGTGCACTATTGTCACTGAATAGTGCTCTTCGGTGTCGACTCCAGCTTCACTGTTAGTGTACTCTTCTAATGAAGATAATTTTTAATTAACGGAAAAAAGTTGAGCATGGCAGCTGGTGACAAAGAGTCGTGGGATAGTTGACCTGGAAAGTAAATCAAATTTAAGTTCATTAGATTGTGAGGAATTCATTTGAAATGCAAAAACTCATTTTCTGTTAAAAGTCAATGCACCCAGCACTGTTTAAATCATCATTTCTATAAACAGAATGACTAATCTGCTGAAAACGGCAAATGCAACAGCAATCACTTATCAATGTGAAGCGTTTCCACTTTCTGCTTGTGATCTGGTCTGTTTCCCTTTAATAACTAAAAAATTCCTTCATCACGAAAAAACTTGCTCATCAATGCAGTGAGACGGCATTTACATAACTTAGAAGCACTTTTATTGTTAAGTTTGCTGAGCTAGTTGACACTACTGCAGCTGCCGATTGACTGCTCCTCACAGTGAAACGTCTCTTTTCAGTTGCTCACTTCTTCAGTAATTGGCACTTTTCCTTTTTATGAGCCGGAACAGTTAGTCGGTCAAAAAGCTTTGCCAACTTCAGAGCTACACATTTGCTTGCCTTCAAAGTCGTTAATTATGACCAATTGCCAGATCTGCCACCAGGCTCCTGGAATGCTGTGTGCATTTTCACTGTCGATTAGCACCAGCTCTGGTGTCTTTAGCAGGAACCAATACGATATTTTTAGCTTTCTCCAGTGATTTAGCACTTTGCTAGTCAAAGCTCAACAAGTAATTGCGCACTTGCAGAACATGTCACAGCAGAGAGCGGGGGCAAACAAGTGTCATCTGATCGGTTCAAGACACCAGAGAGTACTCTCTTTTTCATTTTCAATAGCAGTCAATTGGCCAACCAGCAAGTGCACAGCAAGTCAATCACCAAACTTCACTTAATTTGCCTCTCTGTTCTCTGCACTGACTAATTTGGTCGTCTTTACGCTGATTGCACCGGCAGCACTAAGCGAACACACCGGGCGTCAGAGTCATTGGCGCGCACGCCTAACTAAATGAGCACTTGATGTGCCCCTTCCCTCCCTCCCTCCCCTCTCCCTTTTCCAATCACTGTTGGCCACTGAGCTCACTGTCACGATGATCTAAAGACTGCAACTGACAGACGCCAAGTCAAGACTGAACACTGGTGTGTGTATGTGCGGTGTGTTTTGATTTGACAAAACGGTTAAGCAGACTGACAGGCACTCAGCTGGTCTGTCGGGCACCTGTAATTAGAACATTGACACAGATTGAGCAGTGGCAGTGCTGTCGCTTGGCTGAGCTTTGCCCATTGCTCGCATGCCGGCGACGAGTAGTAGTAGCCTGCTCGGTCGGTCGGTCGGTCGGCGCACCAACAACGGCAATCGAAGCAAATGACTTGGACTGTGTGCGGCACACGGACGGCTCGGGACGAAAGCCATGGCGCCCGGCGTTTATGAGCAGCAATGAACAGCTTTGAAAGAAGAGAAACGACTGTCGGGCGACACTGCCGCCGTGTCGAATCGATTGATCACTCGCTGAGCTGAACACTGCTGGCGATTGATAACTGTCCGAGGAGCAAAGAGCAGCAGATCGAGAAAGAGAAAGAGAAATTAAGCCATTCGACGGGCTACTACGCGCCACTGATGGCCATTGTCGCCCGACACTGGGAAATGCTCTGAAACAAAGGCCACTGGAGAGGCGGAGAGTCAAGAGTCAAGAGGACCGAGAAGGCGCCGGTGAAAGGTAAACGAGACAATAGCTACTTTCGACTTTTGATCGACGTGATTCGTGTGAAAATGTGTGGCGATAAACGGAAAACAAGTGGTTGAAACAGGTAGCAATAAAGATTAAAACGTGAAAATTACGTTGAACTGTGTAAATACTTCAATTGATACTGGTGGGGGCGATAAATGCTGGAAAATATCACAGATATGTTGGCAGGAAATGGCGAGATGGAATAGTAAGAATTAAATCTGCTGATGAGATTCACAATACTTGTTGCAATGTGGCTTTTTCAATTGATTGCCAGCATAGTGAGCACAGTGGCACAAAGGCCAAGAGGCACTACTGGCCGCAAGAGTGGAGCACATCCAGTGCTGTGGAACACACTGCTGAGACGATGGGCAAATAGCACAACTGCAGAAACAGTGAAGGCCAGACAGTTTTGAGTTGAATGCACAAGTGTGCTTCTTATTTGGTTTTGGAACACTCAAAGTTGGCACCGATTAGGGTCACATAATGCTGAGGACCGCAAAGGATGTGAAAAAGATGATGAAGATGAGGGGAAGCAGATGACAACAACAAACAAGATAAACGGTGTGTTTGTTGACGGCGGTGGCTGGTCGCACTAGTCGCGCACTTGGCTTCACGTTGAGCAGTCTTTGTGTAGGCAGTGTAGTGCAGCCACGTTGTTCAGCCACTGCACACCTTGCAACACTGGCCTCTGCACTAGGCCCTCCGGTCATAGGGCACACATTCACAAACAAATAAGAAGAAGGAGACTGACTGAGACTGAGACGCTGAGACGGAGGGAGCAACTAGTGTGAGACCAGGCAACGGGCAAGTGACACCAAGCGAAGCAAGTGGCTGGCAGTCAAAGTCGGAGTGTGTGTGCATGCACATCTAGTGCAGCAGCTGTCTGAAGTGATCTCACTTCGCTTCAGCTTCAGGAGTCAGTCTCGCCGCGCTAGAGCGCAGAACGGCCAGTCGAAGCTGCACAGCCAAACTCGTTATTGGCTGACGGCCGAGGCTGACGACGACGACGACGACGGCGGAGACGACGGCGACGACGATGATGCCGCCGACGGGAGAGAGCGAATTGAAGTTGAAGAGTCTTTGCCCGTGCCAGTGCACTGAAGAGACTCAGAGCACTGTTGCTTCGGAAGAGTCAGTGCCTGTGCCTGGCCAGCATACAAAGGCAAAACACCGCGCGCGCAAAAGGCAAAGAACGAAGAAGCCAAAAGCCAACGACGATGACGGCTTCAGCTGTTGTTGTTGTGGCTGTGTTAGACTGCTCCATCACTGCTAGGGAATCATTGTGCAACGAAGGAAAAGGGGGCATTAACTCGCACAACTGTCAGAGTTCAAAGAGACGGAGTGGTAGGTGCGACGGACTGAAAGTGACAGCCACGGATAAACTCGGTTTGTCCGGTTGAGGTTTGCCGCCCAAGAGTGCGACATACGTCCCTATCAGATGCGCCCAATGAGTGCACTGTGCAACCCTTCTTCAAGTGTCCAATCGGCAGACACATTAACTCGGTGACTCATTCATCGGGCGACCGATAATTACACCACTTGTTCATCTTCAACTCCCCCTTCTCTCTATTGCATAGCTGTCTTTGTGCTTGACAAAGCAGATTTCCTCAATGGAGTTCACTATTACCGGCAACGACAGTGGCCCTACTGTCCGCCACTGGACAGTGGACAGTGCACCTTTTCTACCTGTCTGCAGCGTGACAGAAAGTGTTCCCCAGTCTGGACAATGTGAAGAAAGGATGCTAAACAGTTGAACGGATGCATCGTTCAATTGGCCATTAGAGCGGTGAGCGGAAAAACCGGACCGATTGTGGCGAGGTGGAGAGGTGCCATCACCATCAGTACCGAGCCGTGATTGAATTAAGACGCCATCCATGTGGCACTCTCCTCTAGGGTGATACTCTAGCCATCTTCTTGTTGTTGCTGATCGTGGCACCACTGCACACTAATGACCGATTGACATCGGACACAGGCACTTCGTGAGGAGCAATTGGCTGACTTGGCCAGGGAGACGTAAGAAAAGCAAAGGGTTTGCAGACCTGATGTGCGCTTGGTTATTCTTAGACACTAGTCAGCGTTGATAAGGCAAACAGAGAGCAGGCTGCCCGCATACAAACAGCGTACCCGCTACAATGTCGGCATTTTAATTTGCACTGTCATCTGCAGCAGTAACAGTGGCTGCTACGATGATGATTTTTTTTATATTCACATAATTACCACAACGAGTTTGGTCGATTATGTCTATTTTCTTCTTTTTCTTTTTCATACAGCAATGGCTAGTTTCCGCTGCTTTTTCACATTATTTCTTTTTTATCTACTGCCACAATTAACTAGCCCACTGTTAATCGATACCGCCGCCTAATAATCATCGGTTAATTCAATTCTATCCTGTTTGTCTTATCGAATGCGGCATCAATCGAGTGTCGGTAAATCAATTTACTTATACCGTTCAGTCTTTTTTTGCGACATTCATATAGCTGAGAAACTATTAACTTTGCCTACATTTGGATGACTAAAACAATCACCTTTTTTTCTCCAATCTAATTTTAAAATCATTACTGTACTATACCGTTATTTACCGTTACTGTATCTGCACTAAACACCACCGAGGAAGTGCCACTGAAATATGTTGTTTTTTCTTCTTTTTTTTCTTTTTTGCCAAGTGCAGAAAGTAAATCAACTTTTCTGTATTCACATGTTACGCTAGTCAGTATGCTAAGCAAATCGTCGCTGTCCTCCTTCTCCTCCCTTCCTTTCTTCCACTGCCCAATCCACCGAATGTCTTCTAAATCCATCTTGGAGCGTTGCAGAGCCGACTCTTCTGGGCAGTGCTTTTGTTTGAGGTACTCCGCTGTTGGCTTTGCTTTGTACTGCGGCTCATGATTTAAATCACGCCAGTCAGAGCGCTCGAGCTACTGCGCCAGTGAAATCGAGGACAGCACAACTGAAAGAGCGCTGTCAGTGTGATTACCACTGCCGAGCAAGGTGAGCACATCACATTGCTGTGTGCTGCTATCCGCTATGAAAAAAGTGTCGGCTTCCAGTAGTAGTACTGCTAATGCGGTCACTCGTCTGATAGCGCACAGTGGACGTTCACTTTATTGTTAAAATGTCAATTTTTAAATGTAGTAAAAGTAACTTTTACTGTGCACGCTCATTTTTCTAGAACTCTTTCTTTTTATTTTTTTCTGCTCTTTCTGAACTGACTGCAGGCACATTTAATGGCCCTTGAGTAGCGCCCTAAAGCGCGTCACCTCGGTTGCTTCACTTTGCACTGGTGTCTGAAGACACATACTCAGACAGAGGCAATCTGTTGCATGGCTGTGCTTCGCACTGCGCTGCTCTCCCTCCTCTCTCTTTCTTCTCGTCATTGCATCCGCTGGCCAGCTAATCAGCCCACTTCGATCTTGATCAGTCTGGGCGACTAGCATGGTCGACGAGCATCACCACTGCTAGCAGCAGCCACAGATGTGCTGTCTGAGCGACTACCTTTGCGTCCCTACCATTCCACTGTCGATTGTCATGTCCTCCGGCGCTACTGTTTTTGGAGAAAAAGGTGAGCAGCAAAAACCCCAGATACAGAGATGAAGAAAAAGAGAAAGCAGAGAAGACATGGCTCTGCTGTACCGGCGACCCTTTTTGCTCTTCTAACATCTTTATATATTTAGCTTTACTTGGCCTCATCTCTACTCCTCTCAATCTCTTTTCTTTTCTCTTTTTCTCAACTACCTGTAGTCTTCTCTTGTTTCTAACCTTGGGCAAATGTGTACAGAAGCACTTGACAATCAAAGAGAAAAAAGCACGTGTTTGCCAACTGCTATAATTAACACTGGGCTGTTTGTTTCAATGGCTGAAACATTAGCACTTGGTTGAGAAGATGGTGCCAAAAGTGGCCAGTACTGTTTCAGCTACAGAAGAGCTGAAAGAATAGACGGCCACCGTAGACAAAGGTGCTATCTTTGTTTTTCACAACCTTCATGCACCGTTGATGGTCGTGAAATCGATTTCCAAGCGACAAAGTTAATTGCTAAAATTCACAATGAGGCTTTATTACACCCAACCGGACAACAAAGAAGTAAACAGAATTATAATTTGCGCATTCTTATGCAAATTAAAAATAAAGAAAACTTTCACAATGTTATACGTGTGCGATTAATTTAATAAATGTAAAACAATAGTTTAATGTCATTTTAAAAACCAAAAAATTATAATGTTAATGCTTCAGATTAAAAGTTACTAAGCTCTATTTTATGTGGTTGACCCTTTTTTAAATTTTGATTCCGGGTTTCAAAGTTCCGGATAAATAGGCAAATGTTGTTTGCCGATTAGTCAGCCTTTACTTTGCCATAGTACCCAGACTGTTCTCAATTTGCTATTTCTTTGAAAAAGCTATTGATTTTTCAGTCAACCATTAGTGCTGTCATCATTTTTTACGCCCACTTGTACTTGCACCTTATTCAGTAGCTCGTGCCAACCTAAATTTAAAATTTCCTTAGCCGTTTAGTGTTGTTGTTTTCAATTTGCTGACCACTGCCCAGATCATTGATTGATGCGTGGGCGAGTGAGAAGGGAAAGCGAACGGCCGAATTAGAGCGATTAGGTTGCTTTTAATATTTGTCCGATTATTTGATGCTTCATTCAACTCAGTTTTGTTTGCACATAATTTTTGTATTTTATTATTATTATTTAGCAAATGTAGTCAACAAGGTAGAGTAGACAAAATGTGCAATAGAAAATTAAAACATACAAACAGTGACAAACAAATGGATAATAAATATTAATAAATAATATACCGATGATCGGAGTGGGGTGCAGTCACTTAGTGCTGAAAAAATCTAAAAAAGGCTCTAAAGGACAAAGGGGACTGAGAAAAGTTGAGGAAATGACTAGAGAAACTCCAAAGGAGTAAAACCCAAAAAACACGTATTCATGTCAGGTGCGAGCTAAACTGTCTGCCTGTGTGTATGCTTGAAAAGATGCTGCTGTTGGCTCTGGTTGAGACTAAAATCGCTGAGGTGCTAATGCGAGAAAAAGAACTGCACAGATGAACTGACTCAGTCGATCATGCAGTACATTCGAAGGTCAGTGACAGTGCACGGCTTACGACAGCACTCATCGACCACACCGCGCACTGGACGACTCTTGCGAGGACCCTTGTGGGAGGAGTGAACAGCAGCAGCAGCACTGTCATCAGCGAGCAGTGACGAGGTGACCTCTCGCGGACTGGCCACTGGCACGGCCTCTCCCACCGGAACTGTCTCCACCATGGCGATGTTCGTCTCTGCGCTGAGCAGTGTCGAGCTCTGTCGAGATCGAGTTCCTGAGGTCAAAAGGGACAATATGCATAACATTATGGTAAGTTTACTTGCTAATTGTCGATTAATATTAACTGATCTCATTCATCAGTTATCATCATTTATCATCACCGTCCTGGTACTGCTCATCACTTACCGTTATGCCCACTGTAGTACTTGCCGTCACAAATCAGCCGCAGAACCTCCTTGAGGACATTGCCACAGTAATGCTGGCGTTTGCCACTGGAGGATCGAGGCACTCGAGCGGCAGCTTGAAATGGAATCAAAGTAGAGTCGTTGATGTGCTCCAACAGCAGTGCCACAAAGGTGGTACTGATTCTGACTGGCTCCTCAGGCATCAGTTTGGTCACATTAGAGCGCTTTATTAGTGTGGAGATGTTCATTGGCGTGGCATTTGGCATGGTGCTTGGCAGACGACGCACTGGCGCCGAATGATGTACGCCTTTGCGCGACGCTAGGGCAGCATAGGGTGCGGAAGGAAAGGCGACAGTAGAACTGGGCGCACCGGCAGTGAGCGCACTGATGCCACTGACTAGCAGAAAGATAATCGTCGAAGGGTGCATTGTCTTAAGTTAAAAAATTGTAAGCAAAATTGAAAATCACAAAGGTCAAGAGAATGACTAGAGCGAAATGACTAGAATGGATGTAAATCACAATCAGATCAGCTAGGAGCGTAACTTTGGTCGGACTAGTTTGCAAAATTGTACTTAAAAAGAGAGCGACAAGTGTGAGGTAAAAAGGGAATAAAGATAGTATGGGTTGCTTAAAAAACTGTCAGTTGCCAATTTAGGTAGCAACTAAAGGTGAAAGGGGAAGTGAGGGGATTTTGGTGTGGAAGCAAAAACTTGGACCAGAGCTAGGCAGCCGAGTGATGTTTAGCGGCTCTGCTTTTGGGGCTTTTATACCCGAAGCCGCGAATGGCGATCTCAATTCGATTCGGCTTGATCCAAACCTATTCCATGGGTAAATAAACAGACGGCGCTGGCAGTGGGCACAGGGCACAGAAGCATCGCCCCGTTCAGAGAGCGATGTTCGCCCACAGAAGACCACAGTCGGAGAGAGAAAGAGAGAAGTGCACTCTCCTCATTTCATTCCGTCTGTTCCCGGTTCAATTCGAACTGATTCGCAGCTGACTGTGTGATTCTATTCCAAAAGAGAACTGCTTCCGAGCACACGCATTCGACAAAAAAGGCGGTAGCACACACACACACACACACACACACAAACAGCTAGGAAAAATGTCACAATGAAAAGAGCCAAGTCAATTGAGAGCAAAAGCTTTGCCCAATAAACTGAATGAACGATATTAAGATACATTTTTGTAACTTGAAAATCAATCATTTTTTGCTCAATTAAACAGTTTTTATTGCTCTAATTGTTAAAATTATTAATTTTTCATTAAGAGTTTTTTCCTCAAAAGTTCATAGGAAACACGTGATTTTTTGTAAATTTTTTATAATGTGCTAAGTGAAAGAAACGCACACCTAGGGTTTTTGACCTGTATCGATTCAATTGAAGAGTGTTAAACCGTCGGTCCACAGCCATGGAGCATTGCACTTTGAACTGGCTGTCCTGGTGATATTTTGCATTGCGTAGGCTCAGTTAATTTTAATTCTCAAAATTTCCTTGTAATCGATCGCTCAAATGAGTGGAAGGAGTGCAAAGAGACAATCAATTTGCATCCCATTTACATTGTGCAGTCTGTCTGCATTTACACAACGCCGTGATTACCCAATTGCAGCGACGAACAAGGAATGTGATGCTGGTAAACTAAATAATGCAGCAGCAGTCTCCGTGAATCGATTGTTTTTGTAGTATTTGTTCACCTTGCACTACCGCAAACCAGCACCCTAAGCGCAGTCCAATTTACCACAACCCACGCAAAGACTGCCCCAGCACTATGCACCTCATGCTCACCAGGAAACCAGTGCTGTTTCCGTTGTCACATCTTTGCCACAAGCCGCGATGCTGATCATTGCCCTTGGTTTATCAATACTCTTCCTAACATCGATTTGTAGTGTCTGAGTTTGCCTTTTTGCTTCCTCAAAGTCAAAATGAGGTGAAAGTAAGTGCGTTTCGGGTGATGCACAGTAAAGAAAAGCTAAGAAAGCTAAGAAAGTGCGCCCGTTAAGTGAAACCGACGTTCACCAGTGACCGTTCGTGACCGGGTCCAGTGTTGAATGTGCCGAGGAGGGCTAATCCGGAATTAAACTGCCACTGCCAACGGTTGTGTGGGTGCCCCAGTGTCTGTTGCCTGTGGTCATCAGTAGTGGGCAAATAAATAAAGCGACACCTACTAGGCCAGGAAAAGGAAGCTGACCTGCAATACTTTCGCAGAATATTCCTTCTTTTCAGGTAATTACACTACTAATGTAAATATTTTTGTCAAAACGGAAAACACTGCCTTACATTGTTCAGACATTTTGCTTTTTTAAACTCCCACACGTTCTTCGCAGCCTACAATAAGAGTAAATATCATTTACCTGATATTTTTACCGACGGCTAAGCAGACGTATCTGTAAACACTCAAATAGGCTACGAAAAATGAACAATGCCCAATGACCAGATATTGTAACTGCATCAGACTTCCTGAAAGGGTGTACATTTTTCATGTCAGGCAAAGTCTTAAATGGACATCAGTCAGATTTTTCTCGTTCGACCTAAAAACAAGCAAGTCCTTTTCGATAATCGGCCGTTTGTTTATCACTCAGATTTGTTTACTACAGAATCCTGCTCTGCCAATTACGAATCAGTAGTATTGAGAAACACCCGTAGGCGTCAAGTGGCCTTAATCTTAGCTGTGGGCACAGCAAAATATGAGATTTATGTCTGAAACAAACAATTCTTCCCCGTTTGGCTAATTCTAGCATGTTCTACTAATTCTCAGCACTGCAAGGCCTTAGTTTTACCTTTGAACTTTTTTTGCACAAGTGACACTAATACTGGTAACCTCAATTCAAGTTTGGTACAAAAATAAATTTGGCACTATCTTTAGGAAATGCTAAAAACAAAAGATACTTTTTTATTTAATTTCATAAAACTCAATAAAAGTTTAATTTTCGACAGTTTAGTACATTCATTTTGCTTTTGTTTTGGCTGCACTTCCATTGACCAGCTTACTGCGCGCTAAATTACTTGGCGCCTTGTGGAACACATACGCAAGATTGTTGCTGGCAACATTAAGCAAGTTAAAGACATGCAAGGGATTGTTCGCCCGAATCAGCTCATGACACAAATCAGCCACCAAGTTCAGCTCATTTGCCTTTTTGGTTAGAGTTCGATTTTCAGCAATGTTCGTTTTTCGCCCCGAAGAATCAGAAAAGTGCGTCAAAATGGCGAAAGCAAGGTAGCGCACATATGGGTCTGCATGCTGGTGAAGTAGTACGTGAAAGTTTAGCATTGAGTTTGCCTCACGTGTAGACACCAGTTCGGGATTGTGGAAAAACTCTGGCAAACGGTCTAGTCCGAGCCACTGCTCAGATGCTTCGTCGTCAAAAATGGACTCTGCTGCTCCTTGATGCTGCTGAAAGAGACGCTTGATGACGGTCAGAAATGCGGCAGCTTCCGGGCCAGACAGGTACAACGACAACAGAATAAGTCTGCAAACAAGTGCTTAAAATAAGTAAATTGAATACAAACACACACAAAAATGGTACAAACCTTTGAACGAGCGACACAACTCGCTTCAATGACAACTGTTTAAATCGCTTGAGAATCATCTCGTCAATACACTCGAGAAGCATAGTCATTGACTCGTATATGACCGTTGGATCGGTGCATAGTTCATAGAGAATAATATACGGCACCTGGAAGTCGATGGTCAACAGATTTCCCGACAGTGTCAAGATCTGTGAAATTGTTTTCAGACAGCACAGTCTCTCGGTGGAAGAAAGCCGACATTTCGCCTGATGGTCCCCATTGAGCTTATCTCCCTGAATCAGTTTCAGCAAATGATTGATCAGTTCGTAGATGTAGACGTCATTGAGAAAGACCGAATACTGTGCCATGCCATGGAAGAGTGCCGGAAAGAGCGGCCGATACCACTGGTCAAAGTCACGCACTTCCTGATCGGAAGCGAGCAAGTTCACCTCGAGGCATCGCTTGACAAACCGAAAGTATAAAGCAAATAATTTAGTGTGAATCTCTGTCTTGTGCGAATGACGTTTCTCCGTGCTCTCCACTGCTTCCGCTTCCAGTAGTTCCTTTTCTAGTTTGCTGAAATGTTTCGCCCTTTTGCGCTCCTTCCGAGACATCATTTTGCGATCCTTTTTCGGTTCTGCAGAGTTTTTGGCAGATTTCCCAAAACTAGGCGCATTGTTGTTTTCGTCACTGGCCAACTCGCGCAAGTTTAAGGAAAGAAATGTCCTAAAGACATGGGGTGAAACGCGAAAGTTTTGCTTTACGATAAACTCGCTGATGATGTTGACCGCTTCCAGCGAAGCCTCGCCAAGAGTGTCTTCCTTAAAAAGACGGTTGAAAGCCTTTCCGCAAATCTCTCGCATCTCGTCATCAGCGCGGCTGGTATTGCAAAGCACCTGTGCCAGGCTTCTGATCACCTCAGAACGACAGTTGAAGTTGTAGTGGCGAGAAAGTAGCTCTGAAAGGCAGAAACAAGCGACTAGGGCTAACTTGTGACGAGCTTTGCCAGTGGTGAGCATGACTTTGTAGAAGTTGTACTTGTTTGAGTTGTCCAGTTCTGCCGAGACCATTCGCTGGAGTCGTTGAATGTACAGTTTGTAGTACTGGAGAACACTCTTTTCATAAAGATACGTATTCATTGTGCCCTTTTTAAGTTGGTGTTTGCTGTTTGCTGCTCCCGATTCATTAAAATTAAACCGTTCTGCGAGTCTGATAGAAAATGTCTCATGTTAAAATCAATTTGTTTGTGCCAAACAACTTACTTGTAATTTGGAATAATGTCGTTAAAAATAACGCAAAGTGATTCAGCGGCCGTTTGTTGGACGTTAAAGAAGATGATTCCGTATTCCGGGTCAGAAACTGAAGCATCTAAAAGAGTGAAAAGTCGTTTTAGGCGGTTGATATTAGCTTCCGGATGAGACATGACAGCATCACTTGTTAGCGCTACTTCTTTCTGCAGCTTGGCTTTCTTTTTGCGAATCATCACAAGATTTTCAATGTACGATTGATCGGCCAACTTGCTGTATATGGCCAGTTGTTTTTCTTTTTGGAGATCAACTTCCATATCTTCTTCTTCCTCGGTTTCGTTCATCTTTACTGGCTCTTCCATGTCCATCTTCTTCAACAGATTTTTTAAAAATCATCAAAACAAAAAAACACGTGCTCAAATTAAAATTTGAGTCTCTACGCGCCGCCATCTGTTGGCCAGTTTCTCGATTCAAAAAACGACTTTTTTAGAGCTCCAATCAATGAGAGATCCTCTGCTAAATGAATTTAAAATTAACACTTTACATCTTTTTCATGATAGGCAACAATTATTCATCAAATCTCAAGTTTGTAGTAAATTTCATTTTTAATAAAAACAATTTAAATATATCATAGAAATTGATCGCAGTTAGAAAAGTAAGGGGTTGGGGGTAACAAAATATGTACACTCATAAACACAATAGATAATTTCTTTACAAAATGCTCAGTAATGGCAGCAACAATAATCCGGCATTGTCGGCGCTGTCTTTGTATGAAACGGAGGGCAATACTAGGCGATTCTCGAATGAACTGAACACTGGTTTGTGAGTTTGTGTGACGCCAGAGGCTTACAGCTTTGTGTGAAGATTGTCTTGAGATCCTTTAATCAGTGGCTCCTTTACGGAGTCCTTCGGTTTCATGTCCACAAGGACTGAATTTGAGATCGTCCGATCTGCTGCCAGCAACTCGGTTTTGTGTTCCAGTATGTACCGCACACAATCGTAGATGAAAGCATATTGTTGCTAGAGAAAAAAGGAAAACGTGTCAGCGTTTTTGTTGCATACGACTGGTTTAACAGTTGATAAATACCTCAGTCTGGACAAGCTGAGGCCGCCAGTTTCTGAGTCTATAAACGAGACCGTAGATATCAATTGTCGATTTGACGCTGGACTGGAAAAAGTGAAGCAACTTCGAAGCACCACGTCGAGAACTGGGCGAGTGTAATCTGAGAACGTTCTGAAGCAACTGGTCAACTGCAATGAAAGTACCCGTTCGACCGACTCCAGCACTGCAAAAATTGAAGAAGATTAGTAGAATGATAGTGGCATAGAAGCAGAGAAATGTTAACTTACAGGCAGTGCACCATTATAGGCAACTCTCGCTCGGCAGGTTTTTGGTTGTTCACAAAGGTGCGAACTGTATGCACAAACTCCACCAGTGATTTGGCATTGTCTGGCGTCCCGAAATCGACCCATTTGTTAAAATGAAATTGTGTCACTCGGTGAATTAGTCGGCCGTTCTGTGGTTTTTTAAAAATTAGTTTAAAAATAAATGGCAACTTTTGAGAATAGCGTCTGAAAATAATGTACCTTTATAAAGTGAATTTTCTTTATGAGAAATGAATCTTGCTCTTCGATGTGATCCAGTTTTATTTTAATTTTGCTTAATTTGACTTTTGGTTTTGGACTTGACTGAGGACTGGAAGCTGCCGTTGAGTCTGCCGACTTGTGGCTGTCACCAGACTCTTCGAGATCACTGGGTAGGTAGAGTTCTCGAGTAAGCTGGTCTTCGTCGCTTTCCGAAAACTGTGGAAAGTATACAGGGTTTTCTACAAATAAATGATTTTTATCAGTATTCTACCTAAATTAGATCGTAAAATGCTACTGACCCTTTTCAAGCAAGTTTACTATCACTGCGACTTTTTTCTCCAGTATGCAACGGTAAAAGTCATCGAGCGTATTTCGTAGCGGAGCTTGACACGCAATGTACTCGTGCTCAGAATGCAGTCCCTGAAATCAACAGAATCAAATCAGCCAATTAAAACTAAATAAAATTCATTACCAGACAAAAAGATTAATACACACCTCTACGTAGTTAGCATTTATGTAGTCTGAATCCGGAAGGTCTGGAATTGGACTGATTTTGACCAGTGAGTTTTCATCTGCAGCAAATCACTGTTAGCAACTCGATGTTCGTTGAAAACAAATCGCAAAGCACTTACATGGCAAAATGTTGGCATATCGATTCTTCATGTTGTAGGAAGTCTTCAGCATTGGCTGCTTGTAGACGGTCTCCCTGCAGAGTACATTGAGCAGGTCAAACTCCTGCGAGAATCCATAGCAGCTGTCCTTCATGTTTTCCTCGTAATACTTGCTGAACTGGTCCAGACGAATGGGCCGCTTTGTGGGAATGCGCGACCGAACACAGCTGTTGGTGGGCGAGGGCGAGGAGCGACTTGGCGAAGAGCCACTGCCGCCACTCTCCGCCGCTCCTCGAGAACTTCCAGTTTCCACGTTCAACGACTTTGCTGCCTTGTTGTTGTTGCCATTCTTCGTCAGATACGAGACAAAAGAGTCGGGCATCTCGGCCAGCAGCCTGCTTAGGGAAAGTGAAATTGTTAATGTGATCTAAAGCAGTGATGAGCAGTTTCTTTGTAAGGCATTCATTTGCATACAATTGAGCGAGAAAATGCTACCATGCAGTTCAAAGGCAAACTTTTTTAGGAAAATGTTATATAAACTTTGGCGAATAAAACGACTGTTTTTTGTCAGTTTAATGAAAATAAAGCATTTCACAACTGCAAAAAGGACAATTATTATAATATACAGGCGAAACTCACACTACATAATGCTTTTGTGCAACACACTGATTATGTACA
>JAALOO010001377.1_pt1 | contig 16703 bp, 11 predicted proteins | sample 7257641 | NCBI WGS metagenome assembly JAALOO01 (sample SAMN14085613, study PRJNA598686) | mite metagenome | biome: ENVO:01001000; feature: ENVO:01001002; material: ENVO:01001226; isolation source: single female mite from University of Michigan culture on fish food culture... ...
TGTATGATGTAGAGTTTCGTTTCATTCTGCAACAGGATTTCTCTGCAGTACAGAAGGCCAATGAAAGAAGTGAGGCAGTGAGAGTCCAGGAAGAGCCGGACGAGACGGATTCGGATGCTAGCACTGATATTGATGAGGACTATAGTCCTCCAGCAAGAGCATCATTCAGTGGTCAGTAATCTTTGCTTCTCATTCACCTATTATACACTTTGACTGACACACACTTTTTCCCCCCTTTAGAATCGCAGCAAAGCACCGAACCAGTGGTCACCGCAGCCAGAGGCTCAAACTCAGGTGCATCATCATCTGGTGAACAACAACAACAACAACAACAACAACAACAACAGCTGAATGGTCGCCCTCAGGGAAACCACAGAGCTAAAAACTACCGGTGTGAGCAGTGCGACAAACGCTTTGAACGCCAATTTCATCTCAAGCGACACCAATTGGTGCACACCGGCATTAAGGCGCACCGCTGCCCCACCTGTTCCCAGTCTTTCGGGCAGAAGGGCGCCCTCAAGCAACACCAGGTAGTGCACACTGGCGCCCGAGACTTCCACTGCCCGACGTGCGCCAAATCGTTTGCAGAGAAGGGCGCCCTTAAGAAGCACCAAGTAGTGCACACTGGCGCCCGAGACTACCATTGCCCCACGTGCGACAAATCTTTCGGGCAGAAGGGCCACCTTAAGAGACACCAAGTGGTGCACACTGGCATACCATTGGCTCACCAATGTAGGGTTTGCTCTAAAGCATTTGCGACAAAGTCTGCTCTCACCCAACACCAAGCAGTTCACAGCGACTCTCGGCCATTTCAGTGCTCCACCTGTGAGCAAACCTTTACAGTGAAAAGTTATCTCAAAAAGCATCTTAAACGAATGCATCAGCAGTAAGACGCACACACACACTTTAATTGTCAGCCTCTCTTTTCCTTTTTTTTGCTGTCATTCAAAGATTAATTCAATAACAAATAAAAAACTTGTATAATTTGGTTACAAGCTCTTATTCATCAGTGGTGTCATTGAAAAGTTGTTGAAAAGAAAATGTCGGTTTCATATCTCAAACAAGAAGATCACACAAGTAGGACTCTATACACATAGAAACAATACTACAAAATTACTACAAATGTATAATAATTGCAGCCTACGTTGGGCATACTGATCAGGCCAGTTTATAAGTTGCAACACATGTTAGAACAAGAAAATGCCCAAAAGCACGGTGAGGGCTTCTTCACCGTGAAGCGAGCTGCATTCAGCCGCTCACGCTGCAATTCAATTGAATTTAGAATGATCTAAAAGATCAGACGCAAAGATGCCTTTGCCGTCTGGAAGGGGCAACGGTAAGCAATCAGCTGCAGCTTCAGCTATCACAAATAGCCAAAACTTCTTGCACAGTGCCCATTAAAGGGGTGAAGGGGGGAGCACTCAAGCAAAACACACGAAAACCGGTAGACAAGAAGGATGCTATATTTTAGCTTTATTAAAAGGGTGAGAGCTAAGCTAGCAGAATACAAAGAAGAATGAAGAATCAGTCGACTGGTGACTAGTGACAGTGGCTTGTAACTGCTGCCGAGTAAGTTGAAGATGAACTTCGGCTCTTCTTCTCCTACTTCGTGCACAAGAGCGAGAGAAGAAGTGTCCGGTGGAAGTCCGTTGACTGAAGACGGGAAGTCTGGTCAAGGGCCCTAGATGGGCAAAGCAAGCCTACACGATACGGAACTGGTAGACCCGTCAAGCCCTGAGCAGGTTCTTCGACGATGCCTTCTATACTGCGGGCGGCGTCCAGTGGGCGTCCAGAACCAGTCGGCCAGATTGCAGCCATGCTGCAAAGGAAAGCACGAGTTACACTGCTGAACAGTTAGCTGATTCAATGCCCAGTAGAACACGAGAACCCACAAACACAAGTGTATAGTGTTTGTGTGTCGTGTGTCAACTGGTGTGCAAGGGGCTGGGTCAAAGGCCCCTGGGTCAACCGTCCGCCAGCCGTCTAGTCAGTGAGTGCATGAGATGCAAGAGGTTGCAACCAATGCTGTTGGAACTTGGAAGCACTGTCTAGAAGTGTGTGTGCGTGCGTCTTCAAATCCTTCAAGACTTGGACAAAGTACGGGATGATGTGTGGCAGTAACCATCATCCGCGCTCCTCGGATGATGCTTGGTCGAAGTGATTGAAGTCATGTCGACCACCCAAAGTGACTTGTCATGGTGGTGACTTGTCCTAGATTCATTAGAGCAAGCGAATGGGGTGATTTGTTTGTCTGTGTGGTGCTCTCAAACGGAAGTTTGTGTGTGTGTGTGTGTGTGTGTGTGTGCAAAGGGGAATACTGCCTACTTCTCTGACGTTTAGACGCTGTCGTTAGTTCTATTGTGTAGTGATGCTCGGGTAGGGTAGGGAGTCCCGAGTTTTAGTCGCATCACTAATGGGGTTGTCATTCCAGTCTGGACAGTATGACGAGCACCATAAAAGCTGGAAACAAGCTGGAAACAAGCTGGAAATGAGTTTGGTATAGAAAAAGGGGGAATGGGGACTATTAATCAAGAGGACCACTCTAAAGAGCTCTGCTGCGTTCTCACTTCTCACTTCTTCTTCGCTAGGTGCGTCCGCCAGAGCAATTCGCTCTGAGTGTACGGTCAAACAAAGCGGTCGAAATAACAAGCCAAGGCTGTTCCGCTGTTCGTGTCCGTCGACTTGATTCCAGTAAACGTCAGTGAAAGTTACTCCCCCTGTTTGGCTTTCATATCAGCCTTGTTCTTAGATGCTATTGCGAGACTAATTTTTACTCCACAAATGTTTAATATATAAAATGTTGATACAAAAACGCAATATAAATGATAAAGAAAAATATCAAAATCAATTCTATTTACTACTAGGTTTATCAAAAAATCTGTTTGAAAGTAGAAAAAGAAACAAAATTAGTATACAGTAAACATTTGGCAACACTCAGCACACGTACCATTACACATTTCAGTTCCCAGTGAAAAATAACCGCCCGGTGATGTTGCAGCAGTGCTATTAATCGTAACGGCGAAAACCTGTTAAAATCAAAATCAAAGTTCAGTTAATAGACTACATGACACCGTAAAACACTTTACTTCACTTTGCACTTACTGTTGTACACTCTTGCCAGTCACTTCGCTTTTTGCAAAAAAACTGTTAACGTCGCAGAAAATTGTCAATCTGCTCTAGAAGAACATCAACCGCGCGAACCAGACGATCACTGGCTGCCTGACATTCTCTTGCCGCGGCCCCATTTTCGCCTTCATTTTCGCCTTCATTTTCGCCTTCGTTTTCGCCCTCTTCCTCGTCTTCGCCCTGGTTCTGGTCCTCCTCGTGCTCCTGGTCCCCCTCCTCCTGCTCGCCTTCTTCCTCTTCCGCCGCCTGCCTCTCCTCCTCTTCTGCTTCTGCTTCTCCTTCTCCTCCTTCCCCCACCTGGACGTTTCCAGCCGCTAGTCTTCGTCTGATCCTCAGCTCTTGAGCCGGCCGCCTCATCCCAAAGAGATTACGTTGAGGGATGCCTCTCACCCTAAGGTGAAACTCCTCCGGGCGCTCTATGACATTGTCCATCTGCCCCCGGTTGGGAGCAGCACCACCACCACCACCACCACCACCACCACCTTCTTCCCCTTCAACCTCCGCAAAGGCTGCGGCCTGCTCCGCCGCCGCCGCCGCTTCCCTCACCGCCGCCGCCGCCGCCCTCGCCGCCCTCGCCGCCCTCACCGCCGCCGCCTGCCTCCGCAGCGCCGCCTCAATAGAGGGCACCACGCGGTGGCCGAGCGCCACCTGGCGGGTGACCCTGCACGCCGTGCGGTAGATCCAGTAGATAGCGGTGCGCAGGGCGAGCCGCTCTGCAGGCTCTGGGCTTAACAGGCTTCTGCCTCTGGCAGCCACCACGCCTTCTCCGCCTCCTTCTTCGGCTACGCCCACTTCTCCTCCTTCTCCTCCTTCCCCGACTTCCCTGACCACGTTGTCCAGGGAGCGGAACATGGCAGAGTAGAAGTGGCGGCCGCGGTACGGCCGCCGCCCCCGCCGCCCCACCATCACGGAGTCCGTCCGCTGCAGGTCCTTGCGCAGATCCCGCCTACCGAGGCACTCCAGCACGCCGGGAAAGCCTAGAGCCCACAGCTCCTTGGCGGAGCAGTTCACCCCCCTGACGAGCTCCGCCTCGACCAGCTTCAGCAGCTGCTGTTTCACCTGCTCCGAGCGGAAGCAGGTCGACTGGAAGAGGGTGATCCGCTGGCGACGTCTGGCGGTGATCGGCGGTCGAGGCAGTTGTCGGGCAGGAGGAGCAGGAGCAGGAGCAGGACCAGGAGCAGGAGGGGCATCAGGAGGACGAGGCAACCACTCGGCCAGCTCGTCAACAGCTCGACGCAGCAGATTGTGAGCTTCATCAGGATGTGGTGGTCGATGGTTTGCTGCTGGACGCACTAGTTCCGCTTCTGGTGCCGGCGGAGGACGGCGGTCATCATTGAGTCGGTGTTCGTTGTCCACTGGTAGCCATGGCTCTTGGCCCATTTCTCTTTGCAGATTTCGCTGAAGTGCTTGGACGTTCTCAGCAGCAGCAGCAGCAGCAGCAGCAGCAGCCACTTCTTCATCATTAGCTCTCTCTTCTTCATGCTGTCCATCAGCATTTCCATCTCCTTGGTTTTCTCCTCCTTCCTCCTCCTCCTCCTCCTCCGCCTCACTATCGAAGTCACTGTCTTCTTCCGCCTCCGAGTCGGTGAAGACCTCCTCCGGAGGGCGAGTGTTCACCTCTTTGAAGCACCGTCGGATGAAGCCGACCACCTGTCGGTTGGCCTTCCAGTTGGTGTCCTCCGGGTAGAGGTGCCGGTAGCTGGCGGTCTCCGTCGGTCTGCTGAAGAAGCTCAGGTGGCGAAGGGCGGTGGTTAGGTGAGGAGGTGGCGGTGGCGGAACAGGACCATCAACAGGACCATCACCATCACCCTCACCCTCGGTTTGGACTTCCGGTGCTGGAGCTGCAGGAGGAGGAAAAGGTACTTCCGGAGGTCCTGGAGCTCCTCGACGCTGGTGACGACTGGTGGCCGGCATCATCAGCGTGGCCACCTGCCGCTTCAGGCCCTCCTTCACCTCCTCCCAGCTGGCATCCTCCCGCCACTGCAGGCCATACTGCCGCTTCAGCAGCTGCTGCGCCAGGCGGACCGGGCCGGAAAGGAGGCCGCCGCCGCCGCCGCCGCCCTTGACCAGGGGGCCCAGGTAGATGGAGCGGATCTGCTGCGGATCGAGCGCCAGCAGCACCTCCAGGAGGTTCCGCCCCGGCGGATAGCCGACCAGCGAAATGTGCGTCAGCCGGCGCAGCAGTGGTCGAATCGCCTCCACCTCCATCGGCGCAAAGACGCCCTCCTTCTCCTCGAAGATGTGCAGCTCTTCGAGGTGCCTGGGTGGCAGTGGCGGGTGGTACCGGCGCCCCCCTCCTCCTCCCTCGGGGTCGCCGTTGGCGAGCCAGCTGAAGAGCGTCCTCTGGCGGTGGCGGCAGTCAGGCAGCTCGAAGAGGGTCAGCGACTGCAGCCCGGGGAAGGCGCTCAGCAGGGTGACCGGGTTCAGGTCGACGTTGCCCAGGACCAGGTGGCGAATGTGGAGGCCGGTGAAGAGGTGGCGCAGCGTGGCCGCCAGTCGCCAGACGCCCACGTCGCGCAGCTGACTGACGATGAGGTGGTCGGTGTGCTGGAGCCAGGTGGGGTCGAAGGGAAGGAGGTCGCCTCCCTCTTCGGCGCGCAGTGGCGGCTCTCGGTGCATCTCCCTGCCGAGGTGATTTTCCGCCTGGGGCTGCTCCGACGGGTCATTCAGGGCTGCAGGACGTCCTTCTTCATTCAGCTGGGGCCGAGGTGGCAGAGGAGGAGGAGGAGGAGGAGGCGGATTAGGGCGATCACTTTCCGGCGGCGGCGGCGGCGGCGGCGGCTCCTGCCGAGGGGGCATTGTTCGGCGGCGGCGGACATCGGCCGCCAGCTCGAAGCGGGCGTCGACGCCCACCCGGCCGCCCTCGACCAGCCGGTGGCGGTCCAGCAGCTGCCGGTAGGCCGGTAGGCAGTACGGGCCGGTGAGCAGCTTCAGCGTCTGGCGGGGGCGGGGCTGGTGGTAGCGCAGCGCCAGCCGCACCGCCTCCTGCCAGCCCTCCTCCCGCTGGCTGACCAGCGCCAGGCTGACGAGGGCGTTCAGCGGCGTCGTCGGCTCCGCCCAGAGGCGGGCGTTCTCAGAGGCGGAGAGGGCGGTAATTAGCCGGCGGAGGATCGGCACCAGGACGTCGACGTTCAGTGGTGGCACCTCTCGGGGCGGGGGAGAACTTTCGAGTGGCAGTTGCGAACGACGATGCTGCTGCTGCTGCCACTCCTTTCCCTCCTCCTCCTCCTCCTCCTCCCCCTCCTCCTTCATCATCATCATCTTCTTCTTCTTCTTCAACGGAGGAGGAGGAGGAGGAGAAAGCGAGTGCCTTTCCCTGGAAAGATTGTCCGCCATGCGAACCAGGGGGCCATTGTCTGCTGCTAGGTGGCTGCTGGAACAGTTGCCACTGTTGTTGCTGTTGTTGTTGTTGTTGTTGTTGTTGTTAGTTTGGGCTGTCACTTTGCTTTGGTTGGGATTGCTCTGGTTGGGATGTAGGCACTTGGCAGTTTCATACTCCTCCTCCTCCTCCTCGATTGTCGGTCTTCGCCTTTTGTGGGCGTCAGCTGATGATGACGGGAGCTGATCACCCTCCTTTTGGTCTTCCTTAGAGGACATTTGTAGTGGGCAGCAGTGGTCAACGGGGGTCACAAGTGGTGACAGGTGGTGAGATTGAAACGATTAAGATTGAATGGTGAAAGGGCGTCAGTAGAGAGAGAGAGAGAGAGAGAGGCACTGAAACAAAACAGAAAATCACGTTTAGATTTGTGGTCATCAGGTGGGATGATTGAGAAAAACATTTACCTGAGCAGGCACGAGACTGTTGAGAAAGAATAGCTGGTCGCTTTCTAAAAGGCGGAAGAGAAAACACAATTTAATTAGTTGCAGAAAGCCGAAAACACAGTTAACAACTCAAAAGCTTTACACTGCAAATGAAGACTGTGATGTTGACCGATTCTCACGCCAACCTGAGCTAATGTCAGTTCTCCCAAGATCTTCAATTTGATATGGCAAGTAATTCGCCCTCCAAATGGAGCACTGTATCAAAGGAAAACCAGTTCAAAGTTTGGTCATCAGAACAATAACAATACCAAGCCAGCGAAACTTACCTCCAAATGTCAGCACTTCAGAGTGCTCTCTTTCTCAACACAAAGCACAGTGGTGTGACAGGTTCAATGCTGCCTGGCTTGGCAACAAAGATAAGATCCACCACCAAAGGTGTACCAAAATCTGGATCTTTTTATCACCGAATGGAGATTGTGTGTGTGTGTTGTGTGTTGTGTTTGCTTCAGACAAAGTGAGCTAGGCTAGCAAATAATGAGAGAGCGATGGCAGCGGCCACAGCAGTAACGAACGCACGCCGCGATTCGAGCAAGAACAAAGCGGCAGCCAGCGCTGTCAATGTAGCCGCTTTGGGCTGTTTTGTGGGCAATTCAGCCCCAGAAAGATTTACCCTTTGTATGAGGTTGAGTTCAGGTTCTGTTTTCTCTGGATTCAACAACCGTGGGCGGCAGAACACAGTTTCAGTGAAACTTTCAAAAAGTTTTAATGGCGGCAAATTTGTTATTTTGGTTATTTTTGTTTATTATGTGTTTAAGTTATACAGATAAGTAATACAGATAAGTAATACAAAAGTTTTAAACTTTTTATTGGCTTAATTCTGTCCTGAAGTGTCACACAAATTCATTTTGAGGATTATTTGATCTGTAAAAAATTATTGTTATTAGAAATAGCATTAAATACTGCTAATAAGTAGACAATTTACCGTTTGTATAGCCAAAAAATAAATGAAGCAGTTCCAGCGACAGTTACAATTGAGCATGAAATATAAATTAACCAATTTCTCGTTTTCTCAACCTAATATTGTTTTTTAAAAAAATGGTTTATTGAACACTTTACAAAACAAAAATTTTGCAAAATATTACCTGAATCGAAAAAGGTTTTCCATATTTCCAAGAAGTAACAGCATGTTCGCAGTTATCGAAAATACAATTGAAAACATTTGTAATGTTTTTAAATTCAATGTTTTGGTTTGCATTTTTTAATTGTGTTTCATAAGGCAGTTCTTGATAATTTTTTTCTTTAGCTATATTTCTGTGGTTGTTTATTCGACTCGGGTCATCGCCAATTTCTTTCTTTAAATTACAATTTTCTTTCACACCTTCCTTGTTAGAAAAATAAAAATTTTCGTTCGTAGTTTTGTGAATGCACATATGATCACCAGTTTCATTGTGCACTGAAGTATACATGACAAAATGAGAAAAATTGCGTAGACATTTTCGTTTTATTTCAATGATATCTGTTAAATTAATAATGCTTTTTAAGTAGTCAAAATCTCCCCAGAAAGAAATGTCTTCTACAGGCTTTTTTCCAAAAACTAAAACACTAAAAAATTATTAGTTTTATTTTAATAAATAATGCAAGTTTTAGAACAACGGGTTAAACATTTAAACGATAATAATAAAACACTTACATTCTTTGAGTTAAAATGGAGATAGAATGATTTAATATTTTTGATGTTTTATTATTAGTGTTAAAAAAAAGTTTTGGTCCAACTCCGTTGAGATGATTTAATTGTTCGACGCTGCCTTTTATTAATTTATTTTTTAACAATGTTTTAAATTTTTTAAATTCATTTTCAAAACTGGTCACTGTTTTTTCAATAAACACTTTATTATTTTTATCTACAAATTTGATTTCTTGTTCGTAGCTGTTGGGAATAATTTGTGAAAAGTTTTTTGAAAACTCTAAAACATTAATAAAATTGTTTGTTTTTAAATTTTTAACAATAAAAGAAAAATTTTGAATAAAATTAGAAACGAAGTCAGTATAGTTTTTTAATATGAATGAGCTGTTATCGATATTTAAACCATTAAAATTATCTTGACTAGAAACTAATGAAGAATTTAAACAAATTATAAAAATAGAAAATAAAACAAACATTTGAAAAAATTTAAACATAAAATAACAGTTTATAACAATAAATGCTTTTAAATTTAATGTTAAATAAGACATTTTTTAATTTAAAAAATAATGATAACTTTTTAATTAAGTTCACAAAAAATATAAAACTGGTGAACAATTGTGTTTTGCAACCTCACTTTTTAAAAAAATTTAAAAAATTTATGTTGTAGTAACTGTTTTAATATGTTTAAATAATGTAATTTTTAACTGTGATTTGAGTGATTGCACTTGCAAAAATGTTTCATTTTTTTATTTTCATGTTAGTGTCTATGTTAATATAATGTTGTTTTTTATTTAGTGTTTAACTAATGTTAGCTACAAACTTTTGTCATATTGTTGAGAATAAACACTGCTAAATCGTGTGTTTCAGTACAAACACACATTTACACATGCATTTGCTTGTCTTTCAAGCCAAGTTTTTAATTTGGAAAGTTCGTTAATTTAAAAAAGGAAAAAGACTGTAGTGATTAGCATGCCAGCCCCTACAAAAGCTCTTTTTTTGCCCTGACCTCTCGGACAGTCGCCTACTCGACGTCATCACCAAGGAGCTGCTTCATTAAGCTGCTTTATGTGCTCAGTCCACATTTAGCTTAGCTCTCTACAGCAGCAGCAATCTAGACATAACATTCGCAACATTTTTCCTGCACAAGCAAGCCAGCAGCCTCACCCTTTGTGCACTGCATTAGCTGCACATCTCTGCAGCACTGAAACGCAGTGCCCATAATCGTGATATCGCCTGGTAACTAGCGTCCCTTCTGTCGTCACTATCACCATGCTCCCTGTTCGCATTGGTTTCGAAGGCCATTGCTGATTCACCAGCACACACCTCACTCTCTGCTCGCTCTCATTGCTTTTCATACGCCCATTTTGTTTCAGTTCCAATAATTTCAAAACATTTGCTAAAATAAAGTTCAAACACACCCCTTAGTGTACAGATCCCTGACTGCCCGCACTTCATCCACTTTACTGGGGGGACTCGTGCACTACAAGACTAAGAGTTAACACATTATTATTCAAATTATTGAAATTATTTTTTATTTTTCAGATTCACACTTAGTAACAATGGCAAAAATTTTAGTTAATTTAAAATACAGTCATTTTAAATTCAAAATTTATATTGTGCAGTTGTGTTTTGTGTATTTGTAGCTGATTTTATGCTACTTTTTAGCGGCAACGTTTCGTTTTTCTACAGCTGTCGACGACGACGATGGCGACGACGACGATGGCGACGATGACGATGGCGACAACATAGACGACGAATTTTCGGGCGGGTTTGTGCCCCAGGCTGCACCTTGAATAGGAGGAGGATGGTCGCTTCCAGAGTTACTTTTGTTGAACATGTTGCTTTTTGAAAAAGAAAAATTAAGTTGACCCAAACTAAAAGGCATATTGCAGGCAATCTTTTAATTAAAGCTGTACTCTTGCAGAACTGTCACTCAAACTGCCGAACAGTTGACAACTGTGTGAACAAATCGGTGACTGAATGGCTAAATCAATGCCCCTTATATACTTTTTGGCTCCGGCAGTTTGCCAGATGGGCTAATGCCGGGCGATTCATATTAATTTTTACTGATTTCCTGTCGATTGCACCCAACGGAAGTAAAATAAATGAAAACCGTCACGTACACACAGCCACTGTGTCTGAGCCACACACTCACACACAATCCAATACGTACGTGACAGAAAGGTAAACATATTGGCAGTTTTTTTCGTCTGGTGACCAATGTTTGAATGTTCAGCCACAACAAAACACCAGCACCTTGTTGCCTGTAGACAAAACAATCCTTGAAACATGAGTCATTCTGGAATCACGCGCCAGTGCTCATTATGATCATCTGACTCACAGTGCTAGAAAACATAAACAAATTTGGTATTGTTTTTGCCAAAAATCACGTTTTTACATTGTAAAACTTGCATCTGCATAGGGAAACCAACCAGCCCGACTAATGTGTCACTAAGTGCTACTTGTGATTTTTCTAATGGAACCACTTTTTGGTGACTAGTAGTCCTAAAATTGTGGAAGAAAGCAGGCCCTGAAACAAAGTAGGCCAGGGTGGTTTTGACGTCTCCTTCATAATGTGAAGCCACTTTTTAAACTACAAAAGGAAAAATATTAGGTGACAATTTATATCAGTTAATTTGACAATGTAGTGTTTTCGCGCTGATAACTTCCGTCACCTTAAAAAAGCTCTGAGCATCTGTCAGTGTTTTTAACTTCTCAAATGCACGCCTAAATATAAAAAGTCAAAATTAATTGATTGTTGCACAAACAAAAGTTTTTTTAAACATTAAAAACATACTTTTGAGCAACTTCAATGAGACAATTTTTCAAAGTTGTCCTCATTGAAAATGGTGGTTTGACCAAAGTGGTCTGCTGCTCAGAAGTGGTGGCCAGAACGGTAGCTAAAGTTAAAGAGTTGTGCTGATTTTCCTGCAAACCTTGCGAGGTTGAGGCGGAAGCGGCGTCCAGAAAGTCAAAGAGCCACTTGATGGCAATGAAAAGGCGCTCGTTGACGTTGAAAAGCGTCCCCACCAGGTCGTCGACGTGCTGCTGAATGGTGCCTCTGGTGGAGAGTAGCCAGATCAGGTAGTTTTCCGGTATTGACAAGTACTAGGGCCCTGGATTTAGGCCTAAATGGATTGCAAAAAAACACACCCAAAATAAGAGGAACAAAATTCACTGCCTGCAGTTGCTAACTGTTGGTGGTTCATTTGAAAACTGCAAATGCTTTATGCTTTTCATGCAAGCAGAAAGAGAAAAATTCAACAGTAATTGGCTGAAAGGGGAAAAACAGTGGGCGAGTGAGGAGGGCAGTGCACGGTCCCCAGTGGCGAGGTTTGGCCACTCATGGCCACTGCGAGGGCCCAATGTCAGGTTCTGGAGACGGGCCCTTGCAGTCATTTGCCATTTGTCGCCAGACTGAGTCTTTGTTCAGTAGACTTAACTACATAACAAAATTTAATCTTTATGCTTAAGGTTTATATTTACAACTATTAGTTATTTAGTTAAAAGTTAAAAAATAGGTATTTATTTAGTTAGTTATTTAAGAACCTTTTGTTTTACCAGCAGTTTTTAGTTATTTTAGTTTATTTATTTTGCATAATATTTTTTTACAAAAATTAATTTTGTTTTTTGTTTTTTAAAATAAGTTTATCATGTAGTTAGAACAAATCTATTGTTTAATTATGTTTAATGTTTTTTAATCAATAAAATTGTACTCACTTACACAAAATACAATAAAAAGTTTTGTTTTAGCTTGCATTTACTAAACGTGGTTGTTTGTCGGCATTGTTGAAAGTTCAAACTCAGTAAGTTCAATATTATCGCTGTTTGTATAAAGAGACGCATTGCGTTGATCAATTAGAGGTCTTCGTTCATCTTGTTTTTCAGATTTTTTTCTGTAAAATTATTGTTGTTAAAAATTTTAAAACATTGTTTATTAAAAAAATTACTTTACGATAAATATAAATAACGATCCGAAAACAATAAAAGCAACAATAAAAATAACTATGCTGGACAAACTTTTTCCTACTACAACCTAAAAGTGTGTATTTTAAAAACCGATTATTAATTTTTCAGAGCGACAAGTGTAAAAATCTTTTACCTGCCCTGAAAATGATTTTCCATATTTGAAATAAGTAACAAGGTGTTCGCAGTTATTTTTTAATAAATGGTAATCACCTGCCGAACAATTTTTAGATTCGACACATAAGAAAAATATTTCAGCATTTTTCAGCTGTGTTTCAAAAGGCAGTTCTGTATAACCTAATTTTTTTGCATAGTATCTTTGATTGTTAATGCGACTCCAATCATTGCCTATTACATCACGTAATAATTCAGTTACTTTACTGCTATTTCGTTTAGTTCTGTGGGTGACTATTGGATCTTTAGTTGATTTATCATTGCCGGTGTACATGACATAATGAGAAATTACAAATCTTTGAATTTGAATAATGTCTGTCAGGTTAACAATGCTTTTCACGTAGTCATAATCACCCCAAAAAGAGCTGTCAGCAACAGGTTTTTTGCCAAAAAATAAAACACTAAAAAAATTAACAAAACATTTGAAAATTAATTGAATATTTTACAAAATTTAAAAATAAAAAAAATAAAAAAATACCAAAATTACATTTTTTTTGTTAAAATTGAAATAGAATGACTTGTTATTTTTAACGTCTGATCATTAATTTGATGAAAAAGTGTTGGTCCAACTCCGATTAAATGATTTAATTGGTCAACGCTGCCTTTTATTCCTTTTATTTCACCTAGTTCTAAAATTTGCTCTAAATTTTTTAATTCATTTTCAAAACTTTTTTTTGCTTTTTTTATATAATTTTTATTATTTTCATCTATAGTTTTAACTTGTTGTTTGTAATTTTTTGGAATTATTTGAAAAAGCATATTTGAAAAATTTTTAACATCGATGACTTTTGACAGCTTTAATTTTTTAACAATAAGCGAAAAATTGTCAATAAAGTTAAAAACAGTGTCAGTATAGTTTTTTAAAATAAATGAATCGTTGTTTTCATTTTGACTAGCAAACACTGACAAATTTAAACAAAATAAAAAAAATATTAAAATTGTTAAAACATGAAAAATATTAATCGGAAAAAATATGTTAAAACCAGACAACATTTTAAAATTTAATTTTAAAAGTACCATTTTGTTTAATGTTTTTTAAACGATAAAAATTATTTTAAACATAAAATAAGTAAAAATCTTATATAAAATTTAATGCAAATTCCAAAATTTGCTGAATTTTCTGTGTATGAGGTTTATGAATGAAAAACTTCAGGATTGCAGCTTGTGAAATTTGTGAAATTGAAAGTGGCGCCTTATCACAAAAAATTCAGTTTTTAAAAAACAATGAGTAAAAAGATTGCAAAAAAGTTATTTAAAAACGTATGATAATGTATTGCTAACAAATATTTAAATAAAAAATAATTAAAATAATAAAAAATTACATTGGAAAAAAATGGATAAAAACTTTGGGTATTAGAAAAAAAATGAAATAAATTCATGTCTTTGCTAACGTGGCAAAAAATATTTGTAGTTGCTGAGCAGTTTACTTGTATATGTGTTGTGTGTGTGATTGAGAAAGTGTTTATCAGTTCATGCCTTGTTTTTTAGTATTGCAAAACGTCTCCAGTACGTTTTGGTGGTTGATAAGATGAGTGGATGCTGAGACAACTTGTGTTTTGCAGGGTCTAAAATTTAGTTTAACTCAACTGTGTATTTTAATGCAGTTTGTTATTTCCTATTTTGTAACTTAAAATAAATTGTCAAAAAAACTAAGGTGCATACTTATCTTATCAAATTTATTATTTCAACCTGCTGATTTTTTCCCACGCTATGTTATTCACTGTAACTACCTGTTAAAATGCCAATATTTGTATTTCTATTATTAAAAACAATTTTTAGAAACATTTGACTTTTTTTGCATTAGTGGACTTTGTGCTTAATAGCAAATTTTGTTTTTTTTGTATTTTTTATTCAATTTGAATTATTAAAAAAACATTTATTTCTATAAAATTTGATCAAAAAATACACTGATTAAAAAGTACACTGCATAAACTGAGTATATGCTGGTTCTGCTAGTACTACATAAGGAAAAACATTAGGTGACAGTTTTAAATCAATTAGTTTGCTAATGTTGTAGTTTTAAGTTGATAACTTCTTCTATTTCAAAAAGGTTCTGAACATTTGTCATTTTTTTTAGTTTTTCAATGGCACGTCTAAATATAAAAAAGCAAAAATTATTTGATTGTCATAAAAATGAAATAACAAATTCATTTAAAACTTAAAAAACTTACTTTTGAAAAACTTCAAAAACACATTTGCGCAAATTTTCAAAGTTGTACTCATTGGAAATGGCCAACACTTTTTTACACCATTGAGCGTCTGCTGTTTGCACCTCTACACAAAGTGCTTCCTTGCAGTACTGAATTAAACTATCTAGTTGATACTAAAAAATTAATAAAAAATTAGTTTTTTTGAAAAGATTTAAAATAACAGTGATATCTACCAAATGTGCAGCTTTACAGAGAGCTGTACAGTGCACTTTTAAATCGCCGGTTTCTAGTTTTCCAGTGTACATAAAGCGTACCACTTTTTTCATGGCGTCATAAGGCACCTCATTAATGACCAAAGTGTCTAGTTTGTTATCTTTTAATGTGTTTTTAAAAAAAGAAGATTTAGTTTGAAGTAAAGTTTTATGAACTGATATTGTGCGGTCGTCAGTTTCAGCAGGAAAACAAAATGTCACAGTAGAAAAATCATTTGACTCAAGCAGTAATTTACAGTTGTCTGTTTTTGGCACAATTTGCTTTTTGTCATAATTGGCTTGTTGTTCAGCACTTGGTTCAGTTTTATTGGCATTCTTTCTACAAATTTTTGTTTGATCTCTTTTTAACCATGTGCGAATTTTTCCAATTTTTTCCATGTAAATATCAAAATTAGAAACTGTGTTATTAATGTATGGTAAAAACATTTCCATTTGTTGCGCCCAAAAGTCACAATTTTTTAATGTAATTGAAACATCAATTTGATTGCTTTTACTTAAAACTCTGCCGTAAACTTTATTTATTTGTAAAGTTGTTGATTGGAACTCTGGAAACAGTTTTGCGGCAGTTTCATTTGGACTCATTATTTGTTGTGGCAAGTTTTGACAATTAGGATTACTTGTTACAGAGAAACTTTCCATTGTATTTGTCGAACCCCACAAAAACATAGAACTGTGAATGTTTACATTTTGTCCAAGTTGATTTAGGTTGTTTTTACAAAACACCCGAGGAATTACGGCACAGTTAAAATTAAAGTAGCACTGCTGAAACGTTTCCAAACTGACAGCCACATGACATGGTAGTGCTTCAAAGATGAACTCCTCTTCAAAAGGATTTTCTTCCGTTTGAATAATATTTTCGTTTATTCCAAAAATCACTTCACGTTTGTACGAATCAAAGTAAATGCCAATGACATCGCCAACTTTCCATCGAACAGAAAAATTTGTAAAAGGGTAATTCCTTTTATGCATTACCAAACACCGGTTGAAACCATCAATCCCAATTGAAAAAGCGTTTTGCCCTATTTTGTCACCAATGTCCATTTGTTTTGCCGCCAACCCAATAGTCATTGGGCCTCCGGTGATGAGAGTCACCTCAAAGTAAAATGTGCCCGGATTAATTGAAAATTTTGAACGAATTGTTCTGAAATCTTTTTCATCATTTCGGATCATTAGGTTTGACGGCGAAAAGAATACATTTCCACCCTGGTCATCAGGGTTCATTTGAAAAAACAGTGTTTTATTAGAAACACATGCATCATTTTGATTAGGTTTATGCAATTCATTAAAATAAAAGTTTAAGTACAAATATAACTGTAAATGAATTGAAAATTCAATTGCTTTTTTTACACGGTGAACAGATTTGACTCAAAAAAAGTTACCATCGCCGAATTTGGTATCGTTGTAAAGGTAAAATTGAGCTGAGTAAAATAGTATTTGTGGTTTATTTGTAACGGGTCCTGGGTTTCCGGTTCCGGTCAAAAGGAGTTTAACCGTACGAAAAATCATAAAAAAAATTTTTGATTAGTTTTTATTAAACTTAACCTGGTAAAATTAACTAGAAAAGTGCTT
>JAALOO010001378.1_pt1 | contig 16695 bp, 14 predicted proteins | sample 7257641 | NCBI WGS metagenome assembly JAALOO01 (sample SAMN14085613, study PRJNA598686) | mite metagenome | biome: ENVO:01001000; feature: ENVO:01001002; material: ENVO:01001226; isolation source: single female mite from University of Michigan culture on fish food culture... ...
ACATCTTTATTACGCTTTCAACTTTTGGTGATTATTAATTTTCCAGCTCTGCTTTGTTTGCCTGCCTGCCGCACAGTCAGTCAGTCGGTACAAATTAATTATTAATTAGAGGTAAATCAAGTTTTTGTACTTTTGTACTCTAATTAATTGTAATTTAATTAGAAAGGGGGCAGCCGAAAAATTCTAGGTAATAAATTCATTGCCAGCTTTTGAACCTCATCACCTTTCAAATAAAAAAATATTTTAATAACCTAGCATCATCAACACCAGCGTTTCCTCAACAACGACTTTACCATAAAAAATCATCCAAAAAATTAAAAATCGACCAAAACCGGATAAATTACACCAAAAGAAAAAACGATCTTTTGCATCTCTCAACCAGCACTCGTTTTTTGCTGCTGCTAATTCGTCTCGCTGCACAAATGAACGAACAGAAAAAAATGAGCGAGACAAGCAGCAAAATCTTTGGACTTTCAGGCACTAGCACTAGCATTGGCAATGGCTGACCAAAAGCCGAGGAGGGGAAAAATAGAAAAAGAAAAAATGCATAGCAAAATTTCGTCTCCCCTAACCAGTCAGTCGACAGCTGTGGTGGTGGTGGTGGTGGTGGTATGACCCAACTCTGTCTCGAGGGTGAGGGATGAAGCCAAGTTCTGACTGACTGACTGATGCCTGTCAGTCAAACGTTGAGGGGAGAAAGAAAAGAGGAGAAAGAGAGGAGACGAGTCAGTCATTTTCAAACTGGCTCTGCAAAAGAAGAAGAAGAAGTGGCAGCAGCAGGCAAGGCCAAAGTTCGCCTGGCATTCAGGGGGGACGGTTGCAGCTTTTGCTGACGGCCAATGTCAGTCAGTCCCTGCAAAATGGCTAAATTACAAATGAAAGCTAGATTTGCTTCTTTTTATTAAACTTTTTCTTTTTATTTACTGCAAGTAGTCTTCCTAGTTTAATTTTGAGCCAGGGGTAAACAACAATGCTGGTAAATAGTAGTAAAATAGAATAAAAATCAAAACGCAAAATCTAGACAGCATCTCAAACCCTAAATTAAATTTTTCAGTCAGTCATCTTTTTCTCTTCTGTTCCTCTTCTCTTCCTTCTCACTGCCAAATTAAATTAAATTGCAATGAATTTAAAATTGCCCTGCTGCTTCATTCTGCTGTCAAATATTTGATGTGTCAGTGGCCGTTGCTGCTGCTGCTGCTGCTGCTGTTTTGTTTTCATCGTCCATTTCATTTCGTTTCTCTGCGCCCTTTGACTGTCATCATCGGAGCTGTTGTTGTTTGCTGGGCTGCAAATATTTATTAGCAGTATGCGGAATTATTCTCTTTCTGTAGATGGTTCAAAAAGGTTTTTAACATTTTCATCATTTGATTGACAGTTCAAATAAACTAGTTCTCTCTCGCTTTTTCTTTTTAAAAGATGGCAAAAATGTTAACTAAAAAAATTTGCTTTTAGCAGCTTTTTAATTTGTGATTGTAATTAAATTTGAGCAGATGTTTTGCTAACAAATAAGTAAATTGTATTATTTTAAAACATTTTAATCTGGTTAAACTTTTATGAGATTAAGTGTGTTTTAAAAGTATAATGCTGCTTGAAGGTTTGCTAATTGAAAAAATTGATTTATTTTTTAAATTACAAAATAAGTTGTGATACTGTTTGCGACATCTAGTGCACTAGTATTAAAGATTAAATTATTTTTAAATATAAAAACTAGAAATGTCTCTCATTTAAACTGATAAAAGAATTCACCAAACATGCACTAAAAAATTGATATCAACTAATAAGTGATAAACTTTATTTGAAATCATTTTAATTTTAAAGTATCAATGTAATAAAAAATGTTGCACAACAAAAATTAAAATTGATTTTAGAAATAGCTTTTTTACACTGGATTTTAAAAACTATCTGGTGGCCTAAACTTTATCAACACACTTTTTGATTTGTTGATAACAATTTTGCAATCATGAAATCACTTCAATATAAAGAGTGCAATAATAATGATGAAATAAACGATTACAACAACACTTTTTTATCAGTATCATTAAATCAACGATAAAGATCTAGTTAAAAATTACTATAAAAACTTAACAGTGAAACTTGAGCTTTATCATTACAGTTTCACCTGAACAATAACAATTTGACTTTAAATCTTTAAATCTAAAAATGTTTTCAAAACACATTTTAATTGTTGTTTCAGTGTGTTTAATTTTTCTTTTTATAGCTAAAACAGAAACTAAAAATGAAACCATTGCCCAAGTGGTTGCTACTACAAATTTGAGCGGACCGGCAATTATGGCCGGCCAATCATTCAAACTACGCTGTAAAGTAGAGCATTTTAACCACAATAAAAACGGCTACTTTTACTTGCAATTTCTTTCCAGCGCGCACTTTCTTTTTGCCGACTACTTTATACCTGGTAGGAAAATTTGATAAACTTTTTATATAGCAATTATAAATTAAAATACAACATTTTCAAAACCTTTTTCAGCAATCAAATCCCAACCAGAAAAATTCAACACTTTTCTCACTTACGCTGACCGGCAAACAATTGCCAATGTCAGCCTGTTGGAGCACCGTTTTCCCGTTTTTGAAGTGGTCATTATTGTGGCTTCTAAATCGGTCTCTTTTGATGCAGATTTTTATTGTAAAGCCTCCTACAATGGCACTTATTTTGAAAAATCTTCAAACAAAATTCCAATTTTGGTGATTTCTTCCAAGTAAAAAACAAATAGAGTATAAATTTTTGTAATCTTTGAAGTACAAAAAGTTTACAAAAATTGTTCACTCGTTTATGCTAATTTTTATTATTTTTTGTGCACATAAATAATAAACTTTTTATACTACGTTTAACAATTATTTTTCAGTTCTCATTTTTTAATTAAAATGTGACTAAAAAAATAAAAATGTTTTTGCATTCAAAATTTTAAATTTTACTTAATTGATAAAACTAACTGTAACTACTAAATGTAACACAAGCAAAGCTTTGTGCAATTTTTAAAGTACAAGGAGCGCACAAACATTTTGAGTCTAACAGGTGGTCGTTATTATTTCTACTTTTTATCTTTTGCAGTGCTCACAAATAGTAAACATTTTAACTACTTTTGATCAATATTTGTAGGGTTTAATTAACTAATCAAAATGTAAGAAAAAGTTGAATGGGGTCATTAAAGCTTTGCCAGTATAAAAGATTGTTTGCTGCAATTTAAAACTAATAGTTTTGTTTCAGTTGAACTAATCAACCACACAAAACACACTAAAAATGCTACAAAAAACGCTAATTTCACTATTAGTTTTTGTAGCTGTTATTCAGCTCAGCCAATCAGCTCAACTGAAGTTGACCCTCACCTCCAATGTCACCAGGGCCAATGTTGGCCAGCCATTTACGCTCCGATGCGAGGTGGAGAACGCAAAGCCAGAGACAAAAGACTACAAAATTGAATTCTGGTACAGCGTCAATGGGCAGCTGGCTGTGTTTGACTTTTACAGTAAGCGCTAACTAGTATAAAATTATTTTTACAAAAAAAATTAATTTTTTTCCCCCCATCATTTTAGATTCCTTCACCAAAGAGGACACCGCTTTCTCCTTTCAGGCCAACTTCAACGACAAAAACCAGCGGTACATTTCCCGTCTGGACCCGCTGTTGCACAAAGCCCATTCCGGCGTCTACGAGGTGGTCGTCGTGGCAAAGACCAACTTCACCACCTCCTTCTACTGCGTGAAGCCACTCGGCATTATCAATCACAACTCAAATTACCTTACACTGGCGGTAATTAACTCTCACATTCCTGAGCCAACTACTAAGCCACCACAAAAAAAAGTTCAAGTTACAATTTCGACCAATGTGACGGAGCACTACCGGCTGAAGGAGGCCTTCAGCCTTCGATGTTCGATTGCCCACTTTGAGGCAAAGGGAAAGAAATATTCAGTGCAGTACTACAATAGTCGAGATGGCCGCTTTGCCAGCTTTGATGTTGATGGTAAAGAAAACTAAAAAGCTTACTCATATTTAAAAAATTTACTCATTTCTTTTTAGCTTCCGGAAAATCATTTCTCTCCATCGGAGAAGATTTCAGAAAGTTCAACGCCCACCTAGGAGCCAAGTCAGAGTTTCCTACCTTTGAACTGGTGGTCACGGAGAACATCAACGCGACGCTCAACTACTGGTGCCAGCTAGTGCTACCAGATAATGAGGTCTTTAAATCAGCCCTCTGGAAACCGAGTGGCCTCTACCTGAGCTTCACCTCAGCTAATACCGAACCCAAGACCAAGAGTCACATTGGCCGGTGCACCATTCACGGCTTTGAGAAGCACACCTCAGTGGACTATGACGTCTCTTTTTACACCGACCTGGGCGATCAGAGTAACCGATTTCTCGGGAGTTTTGCAGTTAGAGGTAAACATTTAAAAAATAAAAAAAACTTATTAAATTTAACCCTTTTTTGTTTAGTCAACCGAACAACTGAATTCTCGCACGAACTCCACCTCGACCATTGGACCTCGATTGCAGCCAACGTGGCAGGGCAAACTTCCTACCCGAGCTTTGAGATTATCGTTCAAACGGATGTTAAGGTCAGCGCCCGGAACACTGCCTGGTGGTGCTGGCTGCGCATTGCCAGGCCCGGTCAAAACGAGTACCGACTGTTGGAGTCAAATAAGCAGAAAATGGAGGAGTAAAACTTTTTGTTTGTAAAAGTTGTGCAGTTGAAAAAAGTTAATCAATAAATAAACTAAACGTTTACTGGTTTGACAAAAAACTTACAAACATTTTTTGTTTTTTTTATATTTGCTATTGTCAAACATTCCACTAATCTCAATTATCCATTTTGTAAAATTACTGCTAAATTGGCTGGAGTAATAACTTATTAGAAAAATGTCACTAAGTGGTTGCAATGCTTTGTACAATTTAAATTAAAAACAAAAGAATGCAAAAATTAATCAATTGATTAAGATATAAAAAATGTTTAAACAAACAAGATAATAATTTGTTTAAAACCGGTAACAAAATGGGCCATTTTGTACATTTTATACTGTTAAAAAATACAATCATTTTAAAAATGAAACTTAAAACTGCACTGCTTACTGTTTCAGTGTGGTTATTACAATTACTTTTGCTGTTTAACAACTATAATTTTGTAGAATGTGTTTTGAATATAACTGTTTCAAAAAATGTCAACACTGTAAAAGTGGGTCAACCATTTACAATCCGCTGTGAGGTGACTAACTATGAACTAGGAATCGGAAGTTTTGATTTAGATTTTGTATACAATCAAAGTAAAATTATTGCTTACTACTCTATTCCAGGTATTTCTAATAACAAATGAATTTAATTTTATAATCAATTGCAAAATTACAAAAAATATCTTTTTAGATTTAAAATCGGTAAATCAAGAGGCAAAGTTTGTTTCGCAAATTGAAAATGCTGACAATTCACACATTACACATACCAGCCCATTGGGAAACCGTTTTCCAGTGTTTGAAATTAGCATTACTTTAAATTCTACATTCAACACTGAATTCTTCTGTCAAGCTGATTACAACACTGCTGTTGTGGCAAAATCAAACAAAATCACTCTCCTTTCAGAAGAAATGACTACCCAAGAAACGACAATACCCGCAAACGTTACCACTCCTCTCATTACACAAACAACACAAACTACCCCAACGTTCCCAAGATTTTTAACAACAACACCCCTACCATCAACCCCACAATTAATTTTGACCAGCAATTCCAGTACTGTACGCCTCTACGAGCCCAATAACTTCCACTGTCATATTGACTACTTTCACCATCAAGGAACAAAGTTTCAAATCAGTTTTTTCAACAACCGAGATGGACAGCTGGCTAGCTATGAAATAGATGGTAAAACAAAAAAAATTTTAATTTAATTTTAAATTTAAGTTTAACTTTTTCTTTTGAAAAAAACAGCTGCAGGAAACTCCTTTTTTTCTGCAGGAGAAAACGAAAAGTTTTCCGCCCATCAGGGTGAGGCAGCTTCTGCTTTTCCAAACTTTGACTTTGTGATCACCGAAAAGGTGGATCGCAAATTAAAGTACTGGTGTACACTAGTAGTTAACACTAAAGAATACCTTTCCAATTCCTGGCAGCCTCAAGGGCCTTTTGTAGAGTTCATTACCTCAACAAATACAGTGGGAGGACAGTCTGAGCATCGAGGAAAATGTTCAGTAGACAATTTTGCCCAACATGACTATACTGAATACCGAATAAAGTACGTCACCAGCCTTGGTCCTCGAATGTTTCAAGATAACGTGCTCGCTTACTACTGGATAAGACGTATGTTTTAAAAAAATTAAAAATTTTTTTAAATGTGTCATTTAATTTTTTTACTTTAATTCTAAACTAGCCAACAAAGGGACTGAATTTGTACATGAGTTGAACTTTGCTCCCTGGTCATCAATTTTTCACGGCGCCAATGATTCTTATCCGGATTTTGAGGTTGTTACCAAAATAAACGGAAATCTGGTAGAACACCGTAATCACAATTACTGGTGGCAGTGTGTATTGGCGGTTGGAAGGCCAAGCGAGTTTAACTACCAAGAAATATATTCAAACACAGAGCAACTGTTTTTTGACTTTTAAAATTAGTTTTGCAAAGTTTAACTGATTCAAATAAAATAAAATTTAAAACTACAAAACAATATAACTTTAGGTAATGCACTAATTAGTACAAATGCAACAAAAGTAAAAAAGTTTTGAGATAAAAGCAAAAGATATCTCATACAATATAAAAATGGTTGTTTAATTTAAAGCTTTTAACTTTCCAATAAATCAAACAAAAACAACAACTATAGCAACAAAAATGCTACAAAAAGCACTAATTTTATTTCTTTTTGCTACCGTTAAAAGTCAAACAACAACTGTCACAAAATTCCCATCCACTCCTCCTTCTCCTCTTCTTCTTCCTCAACTAAACCTAACCAGTAACTCAAGCCAAATATACCTGAACATTCCCTTCAAACTCACCTGCTCAATTGCCCACTTTAATGCCAGTGGAAAGCGGTACTCAGTCAACTACTACGACAGTCGAGACAGCCTGCTGGCTACCTACAAGGTCGATGGTAAAAATTTTCATAACAAATTAAAATTTAAAAGATCTAAATCTCTAAAATCAGCCACAGGAAAATCACTTCTCTCCGTTGGAATGAGCACGGACCTCTTTGCCCACCACGGTCCCCGGTCCTCCTTTCCCGCCTTTGACCTGGTGATCACCGAACGAACTGACCCTCACCAGCGGTACTGGTGCGAGCTGGAAATTGAGGAAAAAACTAGCAAAAAAATTCAATCCAACTTCTGGGCCTTCACCGGCATCTTCGCCCACTTTAACACCACCTCAACGGTGCTAGTCAAAAACGGCGCCCAAATTGAGCGTCAAGGACGGTGCTCAATAACTGGTTTTGAGCTACACAACAAAACCGAGTTCAAAGTCGAGTATCACTACTTTCTGAAGGCAAACGGCCACCGAGCACTCTTTGCCTATTACTGGCTCCAGCGTAAGCAGACTAAAACTTTTTTTAAATCTTAAAATTAAAATTAAAATTTTAAATTTTTTATTAGCAAACTCGACGCCAGAGTTTGTCCACCAGCTCCACGGCGCCCCCTGGCAGTCCATCACCCCCGGCAACCTTACTGTTTATCCGGACTTTGAGGTTATCACCACCACTTCAAGTGCTGGCAATGATGCAGAGGAGCACAATGAGTGGTGGTGTGAGCTGACGGTTGGCCGGTCGGGCCAGGCCACCTATCAGCGGATCAAGTCAAACGTCGATCGATTTACTAAGAAGTAGTTTTAGTTTTTATCAAGTTTTTATGGCAATAAATAGTGGAAAAAACATTTTGGCTATTGCAAGCAGGCAACGAGTTTAAAATTTTTGTTTTTTTAATTTGTTAAAATGGTTTTTAATTTTGTGATTTCCTTTTCAATGTGGCTACTGGTCACATTGTTGCTATTGATGACGATCAGTAGTAATAATGCAGTAAAAGGAGTTAAGGTTATTGGCTCGACTAATGTCAGCACTGTGCATGTTGGTCAGCCATTCACATTCAAATGTGAAGTGACTGAGTATGAGCTGAATGAAAATTTTAAAATATTTTTTTATTACAATATGACAAATGACCGATTTGCTTATTACGACATAACAGGTTATATAACTTTGCAATTTTTAACTTAAGTGTTTATTTAAACAATTGTAATTTTTTAAAAATTGTTTTAGATCCAAAATCAACAAACGCAAAAACAAACTTTTATAGTTTATTTTATAACATTGATAAAAAATATATTTCTCAAATACAACCACTAGTGCACCGTTATCCAACATATGAAGTCAGCATCACTCCAAAAACGGCATTCAGTACTGAGTTTTATTGCAATTTTTATCAATCATACAAAAACATAGATTTGTTCTTTAACCACGTCTCTGTCACTGTGATTGAAAAAAATCCAACACTACCTCAATTAAATTTAACTAGCAGCTTGAATGCTCTTCACCTCAACGAGCCGTTTACACTCACCTGTTCACTTTCCGATTTTGACCCGGTAAATAAAAACTACTCAATCTCCTACTACAGTAGCCGTGATAGTCCTTTGGCTAGCTACAAAATTGACGGTAAGTTAAATACAAAAACCATTACAAAAAATAAAAAATTAAACTTTTAAATCAAACACAGCCACTGGCAAATCCTATCTTTTTGCCGGAGAAGACGAGTTGTTTTCCGCTCATCACGGACCGAGGTCCGCTTTTCCGGTCTTTGATCTGATAGTAACTGAAAGGGTTAATCGTCGCCTAGAATACTGGTGTGAGCTGGAATCGATAGAGCAATCGTCAATCGTGAAAAAGTACCAATCACCTCACTGGAAATCGTCAGGACCTTTTGTCGACTTTACAGCCACAAACAGCTCGACGACACCGACTGAACACCGAGGAAAATGCTCAGTGGATGACTTTGCGCAGCACAGTTCAACTGAGTATAAAGTTCAATTTTACAGCTCTTTGGGGCCCAAAGTGGGAGAAGATAACCTACTGGCATACTACTGGGTACAGCGTAAGTTTTAATCATGAAGCTCAATTTTAATTTTTAATGTGCAAAATTGCAAAATTTTTTTTATTAGCTAACGCAACGCCCGAGTTTGTACGCGAGCTTCACCAGTCTCCCTGGACCTCCATCACCGCTGGAGGCAGCATCTTTTATCCAAACTTTGAGATAGTGGCAAGTGTTTTAGCTGGAAATGATAGCAGAGGGAAACAGCGGTGGTGGTGCGTACTGAGCTTTGGAGTGCAACATACACAAAGTTATCGACAAATTAAATCTAATGTGCAGTCACTTTAGCTAAAGTTTTTTTTGATAACTGCAAGTTCTAATGATTTTTTATTTTACACGCTAAAAAATAAAACTTTTTTTAAATACTTTAAATTGTGTTTAATTTTATTGATTTTAAAATGATTTATAATTTTGTGATTCATTTTTCAATGTGGCTACTGATGACGACCAGTAGTAATAATGCAGTAGAAGGAGTTAAAGTTATTGGCTCGGCTAATGTCAGCACTGTGCAAGTTGGTCAGCCATTTACATTCAGATGTGAAGTGACTGAGTATGAGCTGAATGAACATTTTAATATATATTTTTATTACAATATAACAAATGGTTTTTTTGTTTACTACGACGTTAAAGGTTCAATAGCTTTGCATTTTTAAGCTTTTGTGTTTATCAAAGTAATTGTAATTTTTGTAAAACTTGTTTTTAGATTCGAAATCAACAAACGCACAAACAAACTTTTATGATGACAAAAGTAACATTGATAAAAAATATATTTCTCAAGTTCAACCACTAGTGCACCGTTATCCAACATATGAAGTCAGCATCACTCCAAAAACGGCATTCAGTACTGAGTTTTATTGCCATTTTTGGAAAAGTACCAAAAATATGTACTCTAACCACGCACCTGTCACTGTGACCGAACCTGTAACAACACCAACACCTTTACCAGTAACACCGTCAACACCAACATCTTTACCATCAACACCTTCAACACCGACACCCTCACCAATACCGCAAATAACACTGACCAGTAATGAGAGCACTGTCCACATCAATCATCCCTTTACCGTCACTTGCACAATTTCAAACTTTGAAAACTCTGGAAAAAAGTACCTAGTCAACTACTTTAACAACCGAAACGGATTGCTCGCCAGCTATGAAGTTGACGGTACTAAAAGCCTAGGCAAATTAAAAATCACAAATAATAAACAATTTTAAACATTTTAGCTTCCGGCAGAACGTACCTCTCCTCTGAGGACCACATCAGCAGCGTCTCAGTAAACTACGGATCTAGGCAGGCCTATCCCGTTTTTGACCTGGTAGTTGATGAAAAAATTAACAACAAACTGAGATACTGGTGTGAGCTTGCCGTACCGACTGATGGTTCACCTAAAATCAAAAAGTACCAGTCCCCTATCTGGAAACCGACTGGGCCTTTTGTTGATTTTACCTCAGTTTTCAATAACACAGATTTGCAGCATCAAGGCAGATGCACAATTGATGAACTGGAAAACTTTTCAAATCTAGTGTACCAGGTGCTCTTTTACAGTGATTTAGGAGGGGATGCAAATGAAAAAAACTTGTTGGGCTATTTTACTGAAACGAGTGAGTAATTTAAAACTGCTTAAAATTAAAAATATTTTAATGATTTTTTTAAAATAATAGACAACAAATCTCAGTTCATTTACGAGCATCCCGCTTTTCCATGGATTTTTATTGCTCACGGAGCCAGTGTCTTCTATCCCAATTTTGAAATTATCACAAAAGTAAATGAAAATGATATTAAGAAAAATGGTAGCAACAGGTCATCGTGGTGGTGCGTTCTGAAAGTTGGGCAACAAGGGCAAGCAAACTATCGTCTAATTAAATCAAACAAAAATCCTCTTTAAAAAATTTTACAAAAGTTTAAAACATTTGTACTACATTCTTGTACTACAGTTTTATAATCAAGTCTATGTTTTAATAAATTAAAATGTAAAAAATAATCTGTTTTCCTAATATTGAGTTACAACGCAAGTTTTAACCTAAAACTTATTTTTTCAATTGACAAACTATTACTTTTCTATAAATTAATGCAACTTTTGAGTTTGTGCACCAGTTTCACCTGTCTTTCTGGACCTCTATCAATGTTAGAAACAGAATCTTTTATCTAAACTTTGAGATAGTGGCAAGTGTTTTAGCTGGAAATGATGGCAATAGAAAGCAGTGGTGGTGTGTGTTGAGCATTGCAAAGCGACATACACAAAGTTATCGACAAGTTAAATCTAATGTGCAGTTAATTTAGCTAAAGCTTTTTTGATAACTGCAAATTTTAATTTTTTATTTTACACGCTAAAAAATAAAACTTTTTTTAAATACTTTAAATTGTGTTTAATTTTATTAATTTTAAAATGATTTTTAATTTTGTGATTCATTTTTCAATGTGGCTACTGGTCACACTGCTGCTACTGATGACGACCAGTAGTAATAATGCAGTAGAAGGAATTAAGGTTATTGGCTCGGCTAATGTCAACACTGTGCAAGTTGGTCAGCCATTCACATTTAGATGTGAAGTGACTGAGTATGAGCTGAATGAAAATTTTCAAATATTGTTTTATTACTATACAAATGGAGTTGTTGCTAAATACGTAATATCAGGTATTCAATAACTTTGCATTTTTAAACTTTTGTGTTTATTAAAGTAATTGTATTTTTTGTAAAATTTGTTTTTTAGATCTAAAATCAACAAACGAACAGACAACATTTTATGATACCAGAGGTGACATTAATAAAAAATATATTTCTCAGATACAACCACTAGTTCACCGTTATCCAACATATGAAATCAGCATCACTCCTAAAAAGGCATTCAGTGCTGAGTTTTATTGCAATTTTTATCAACCGGGCAAAACAGATTTGTACTTTAACCACGTCCCTGTCACTGTAACTGCCAACACCTCAACATTACCGCAAATAACACTGACCAGTAATGAGAGCACTGTCCACCTGAATCATCCTTTCACCGTTACCTGCACAATTTCAAACTTTGAAAACTTGGGAAAAAAGTACTTGGTCAACTACTTTAACAATCGAAACGGACTGTTAGCTGGCTATGAAATCGATGGCAAGTAGACAAGTTTTTAAAATGTAAACTAAACCATATTCCGCACAGAATCAGGCAAAGCTCTCCTTTCTGCTGGCGAGTTTGAAAACGTCACAACTCGTTTCGGCGTCAAATCGACCTTTCCTGCCTTTGACCTGGTCATCACTGAAAAGGCTGACCGAAGGCAAAACTACTGGTGTGAACTGGTGGCCAGTGTTGACCTGAACAAGAAGTACCCATCACCAAGCTGGAAATTCAGCGGGCCATTTGTCGATTTCACCTCCACCGGAAACGGAACAACTGAACAGCGAGGAAAGTGTATCATTGACGACCTTGAGCGGTACTCTGAGCTAGAGTATCAGGTGCTTTTTTACAGTGACCTAGGACCAAAGGTGGGTGAAAATCTACTAGGCTACTTTTGGCTAAAAGGTAAGCAAAGTTCAAAATAAAATAAAAAATTAAAATATTAAAAATTTTTTGAAATTAGACAACAAAGTTCTTGAGTTTGCTTATGAACATCTTTCTCCTTGGACCTCCATTGCCCACGGCCCTGGTATCGCCTATCCAAACTTTGAAATTGTCACCAAACTAAACAGCTCAGTAAGTGTAAAAAATTGGTGGTGCGCCTTAAACATCGGAGTGCCCGGACAGACGCCTCTCAAACGACCGATCAAATCAAACTTGCAACTACTTTAAAATTTGCTTTTTCTGATTGATAAAAAAAGAGTGCAATCAGGTTGCCATGTTGAGCAACTATCACTTTTATAACTAATAATAAAATGTAAAACACTTGTTTTACAGTTTTTAACAATAATCAAGTCTACCTTACATAATACTTCTTTTTATTTGTTAACAATGCCGTCAAATAAAATTTTAAATGCACTTTTTCTTTTACTTAATTTTTCGCTTATCAACGGCATGAACATCACCGCCTCAACTAGCGTGAAAACGGCAACAGTCGGCCAGCCATTCACCATGAAATGCGAGGTCGGCAGCTTTAAACTGGAAGACGAACAGTTTGACTTGTTCTTTGAGTACAAAATAAACGAAAACTTTGCCTACTTTGAAATACCAGGTAATTCCGATTTTAAAATTCCAAATCTTTCCTAAAACATTTTATTAGCATCAAGCAAACAGGCAAAATTTGGCCTAAACCTCAATGAAAAGGACAAACCGTACATTACCCATGTACAGCCACTAGAGCAGAGCTTTCCAGTTTTTGAAATCAGCATCACCCCAAAGGCGGCCTTCAGTACTGAATTCTACTGCCAAGGATACTCAACTAGTTCAATTAGCGTCTACTCTAATCAAGTCCACCTTTCAGTAATTAAAAGTCAACCCACAACAACACCTACTCCAACAACTTTACCTCCACCACCTAAAATAACCCTTACAAGTAGTGAAAAAACAATTCATCTCAACAAACCCCTTACCATCACTTGTTCCATTGAACAGTTTAATGAAAGGGGCAGAGAGTATTCAGTAAAGTTTTTCAGCAACCGAGATGGCCTGTTGGCCAGCTATGAAGTAAATGAAGGTACTGGCAAATCGACATTTTCCCCTTCAAAAAGTACCAACTTTTCAGCCCACCAAGGGCGACGGTCAACTTTTCCCACCTTTGACCTAGTCATAACTGAAAAAGTTGATCGCCGGCAAAACTACTGGTGTGAGCTAGAGTCAGCTGGCAAAAAGTATTCATCACCTCACTGGAAAGCTGCTGGACCGTTTCTTGACTTTAGTACTTCAACAATCAAAAACGGAACTTCAACCGTACATCGAAGTAGATGTACAGTAGAAGACTTTGCAAAACACTCTGAACAAGAATACCAAATTCTCTTTTACAGTAATTTTGAACTAGAAAAGAGGAACAATGAAAGCCTACTTGCTTATTACAAAATAAAACGTAAGTTCAAAACTTATAAAAAATTTTACAAAAACTAAAACTTTTTATTTCGAATATAAAAACAGCGCACAAAATACTTGAATTCATCAACGAGCACCCTGATTCTTCAAACTCAATTACTCACGGCTCTAGCTTTTCCTATCCTAACTTTGAAATCCTTTTGCAATTTTCTAAAGTGGATGGCAACAAGAGGTGGTCCTGGTGGTGTGCACTTCGCACCGCCGACGCTGATAAGCGAGAACAGCTGTTTGAGTCAAACAGAGTGCCAGTACTTTAATTTAAATGCAAAAAACCGTACAATTATTTAAATAAAAGTTAAAAGAATGGCTCTGTACACTAGTATTTTTATTTTTTACTTTCTATTTTTTATTGGTCTTTGCACTTCAGAGTACACAACTTGTCGAACAGCAATCGGCCTTGGGTGACAGTGTGGTGATTAGATAATTATATAAAATAAACCGGCACAGTGATGACAGATAAACTAACGCACACACACACACCACAAAACGGCCTTTTTGAGGTTAAGTCAGTCAAAGCTGATCAACTAAAAAACAGCTCTGTTTGAAAAAAAAGTTACTTTTTCAGCATTCAGATTATCTCAGTCTGCCTGTTACTTCTCTCAAACAAATTCACTTACAAGTCTGATTTTAAGAGGTGTCAGCTTTTACTAAAAGTGCAAAGAAAGAAAGGCAAAAAATCATCAAAATTTTCTCATTTTAAAAAATTATTACAAAATAAAACTAACAAAATGCAAAAACGAACCGACGTAACGGAAAACGATGTCGACAAGCTGCTAAACGTCTTTGGCCAGCTAAACAGCTGCTCACTGTGGTCTCAGGTAGAACGGGAAGACTTTACCGTGCGGCGGTTTGAGTAAGTTTTAGTATCTTTAAAAAATCACTTTTAAAATCATTCTCAACACAAATCCACCCCTAGAATGGGCTACGTCAACGACATTGCCTGCTGTACACTAACTCCTGAAGCAAAAGCTCGTCTTCTACCTCAATTTCCAACCGACGCCACCGCCGTGGTCGTCAAATTTTCCCCTCCGGAACTTTTCTTTGAGCAATCCCGACTGGAAGTAGTCGCAAATAATACTATAATTTCTGAGCGAAAACTGAGCCCCCGGCTGCTGTACATTGACGAAAAGACGACCATCAATGAGTACATTCCGGTAAAGAGAAATTAGAGTTTAAAATGAAAAAAAACTTTAATACTAAAAATAAAACACCAAAAAATCAAAATAGTGCCGCAACTACGCCGTCGAGGATGACCTGGAGGAGAGCACCGTGAAGCAGGTAATTAAAAAAAGTTATTTTTAGAAACCTTTTTACAAGATCAACCAATTGGATTTTAATTTGTACAAATCTCTAGCTAGCCCGAGTCCTAGCCCAGTTCCATTCCCTCCAACCACCTGTTTCCAAAAACGGTTTCATAAAGTGGGAGGCGATGAACGAAAATCTAGGCAAGATTCCCGGCGCCGAGGCGGTCTGTGAAAAGCAGTTTTTGATCAGCGTTGAAGCTGATCCTGCCCTGAAGGCAGAGTACCGTAAGGGAAAACTTCTCTATAACTAAAAAAATTTAAAAAATTAACAAACTTTCCCAAACATTAGATGAAGTTTTTCAAGATTTGGACGTCGTGGCGGTGATGAGCGCCAACAAGCAGGCAATGGCCCAGGTCGGCTCGCCGCACGTCTTCTCGCACAGCGACTTTAATCGAGGAAATCGCTTGGTGAAGGAAGTGAAGGACGACAATGGAGTTACAATAAAAAAAGAAATTTATTTGGGTAACCTTTTAAAATTTTTATGCCAACTTTTATTAAAAATTTTAACTAAAAATTCCTTTAGTGGACTTTGACTACTCCACCTACAACTACCGAGGCTACGACCTGGGCCGCTACTTCAGCAACTACCGTCACACCGACGACATGTTCGGGAATGAGGACTTTCCCACGGATGAGCAGATGGGACTCTTTTTAAATGAGTACCGACTGGAGTGTGCCAAAGTTCAGGGGGATCACTATCTTAAGATGGAGATCAACTCTCTGGAGCAGCTAATCAAGGAGGCTAAAGGTGAGTTGAAAACAAAATTTAATTTAATTTTAATTTTTGTACCATTTTTCCTTTCTTTAAGTATTCCTTCTTAACGCTCTGACAATCGACTACTTCTTCTGTCTAATGATGTACAGCCTGAATCCGGCCGGAGAGAAAAAGGAGTACTTTTTGGTAATTTTTTGAATGAATTTTTTTATCTGCCTGATAAATCTAAAGTAATTTTTTTTGATCAGAAATCAGCCAAAAATCGGTACGCAGCTTTCAAAGAGGTAAAGGAGCGCATCACCAAAGACGGGACGCTGAATTAAAAAACTGAATAAACATTTTTTGTTTAACAAAAAAAAAATAAAACACAAAGTTAATCACTAAGTTAAAGCTTTTACATTTTTGATTGAATAAAAAACCTGAATGTCAATCAAACAGATTTGACATCACAAAAATTATTTTTCATATTTTCAGCATTATTTAGCGGCATGTTGATGAATTAACTTTCTTTGACAACAGCCAATCGATTAAGGCCATACTCGATTTACTGAAAAGTGGGCTTTCTTGCGCCGTCCACAAAGCATGTGTTTCAATGAGGCTTGTTATGATTCTCTAGGTAC
>JAALOO010001380.1_pt1 | contig 16668 bp, 14 predicted proteins | sample 7257641 | NCBI WGS metagenome assembly JAALOO01 (sample SAMN14085613, study PRJNA598686) | mite metagenome | biome: ENVO:01001000; feature: ENVO:01001002; material: ENVO:01001226; isolation source: single female mite from University of Michigan culture on fish food culture... ...
AAAACTGCTAGACAACTCCGAGGACAGAGAAGGCTTTGGAGGCGGCGGCGGCGGCGGCGGCGGCGGCAGTGGCAATGGCGATGACAGTGGCGACAGTGGCGACAGTGGCGACGGCGATCCCAAAAAAGCCCACAAAAACCGCCAGCGTCGTCAAGCCTCCCTAGGCTATGAGCCCGGCTACGAGGAGAACCTCGACGTTAGTGGAGGGGGCGGTGGAGGCCACCTCCCCGAACCAGGCGCCATCGAGGTGCTGGTCGTGGGCGCCCCCGCCCCCCTGTGGATCCCCACCAACGCCAAACAGGCGCCCCTGGTGGCGACAAAGGTGCCCGGCGGCTTCGCGGAGAACCGCGAGCGCGAGTACGTCTGCCGCCATTACTTTGCCCGCCACCAGGCGATGCTCAGCGGCATGTACCTGGCGGGCGGCGGCCGCGGCAAGTGCATCATCAACCTGGGGGACCGGGTCCATTCGGAGCGGAAGTCCTTTGAGCTGCTGACCAACCCGGAGGCGGTGCCGCTGCGCTGGGTGGGCGGCTACCGCTACGGGGACGCGCCGAAGAACGCCTTCCTCGGCGGCTACAACAAGGGCACCCTGGGCTACATTGCCCGCGTCGACGAGGGCGGCAGTCGGCAGGTGGGCCGGACGGCGTTGAACAAGGAGGCGGTGCTCTTTGTGTACAAGGGCAAGGCGAAGTTCAGGCGCAGTGGCTACCAGGTGCTGGTCTTCGATGAGGATGCTGGTGGCGGTGGTGGTGGTGGTGGAGGTGGTGGTGGTGGTGGTGGTGGAGGTAGTGGTGATGATGGTGGAGGCGGTGGTGGTGATCGTGGTGACGATGAGGAAGGAAGAGGTGGAAAAGGAGGAAGAGGAGGAAGAGGAGGAAGAGGAGGAAGAGGAGGTAGAGGAGGTAGAGGAGGAAAAGGTGGAAAAGGCGGAAGAGGCGGAAGAGGTCATGGAAGAAAAGGAGATAACAGTGAAAGCGACGGGGGCAGGAGCCCAGAAGAAATTGCAGAATTAGACAAGCTGTGGAACACGGAAATTGGTGACCCTGACATCGTCCACCGCCTTGATGATGACGCCTACCCGACCCTGCTTAAGAAATCGCCTGTCGTTGCTGACGCTGCTGCTGATGGTGCTGATGGTGCTGATGGTGCTGATGGCGTCACCGCAGATCCAGCATCGTCTGATCCGGCTGCTGAAGACTCGACCGACCCCCCCTCCTCCTCCTCCTCATCTGCTGAGTCCGGTGCCGCCGCTTCTCAGCCCTTTTTTGAAAAGCCCAAAAATGGCCTAAAGAAGCTGATCGACTTCATCGAAGGCAAAGGCAAAGGCAAAGGCAGCAGTGGTGAAAGTTCAACGGGACCATCAGCACCGCCGAAAAAGGTGAACTTGATGTCGTCAAAAAGCGGAGGCGAAAAAAAAGTCCAAGAGGAGGAGGAACCGCAGGTGAAAGACCCGGAGGAGCAGGAAGAGCAGGAGCCAGAGGAGCAGCAGGAGGAGGGGCAAGATCCGGAGGAGCCGCCCGCAACCGAACACTATCTCTTCTAGTACTGCTTTTAGTCATCATCTTCAATAGTATCCAGTAAAGAGCTGCTTCATAATAAAGATGGCGGTGGTTTGCTAATCAACAACAGCAGAAAGTGCAGTGCAAATGCGAGAAAAAGCAAAGATGTGCAATAAACGTCGTAGGCGCAAAACAATGCTCAAAAGTGCTGAGGATCCTCAAAAAAGTAGTAGTTGACAGTTGATGAGCAGAGCTTGTTGTTAAGACTTGGGAGGAGGTTTCTGCTGTTGCTGCTGCTGTTGCTGTTGCTGCTGCTGGAGTTGCTGCTGGAAACGCTGCTCCAGTCGCGAAGCAATCTCCTTGACGCGGGAGGAACCACCAGCAGAAGTCGGCTTTGGAGAGGTGGCGGCAGGGGCAGAAGGGGAAGTGGCGGTTGTGGTGGCGGGGGTGGTGGTGGTGGTAGCTGGAGAAGCTGTTCCGCCCGGCGTCGGCTTACGCGCAGAAGCTCGAGTCGGGGTAGTGGTGGTGGCAGCAGCAGCTGGAGGAGTTTGTGCCAGCGGTTTAGGCGGTGTAAAAACGGCGCGGAGGGCGGCGACGTTGGTGGAAGGTCGAGGAGGGGTGTTCTTGTTGCTGGTGCCTCCTCCTCCACCCCATTGAACAGGTGGTCCTCCAGGACTTTGGTTAGAGCCAGGACTAGGGCCAGAATGTCCACCACCTCCTCCTCGGGGGGAAGTACCTCCGCCTCCACCATTGCTTCCGCCACTTCCTCTCGACGAGCTAGAGCCGCTGCTGCTGCTGCTGCCCACTGCCGCCTTGCTCAGGTACTTCAGCTCCAACTTCTTGACGGTATTCGCCAGCTGGTGCTCCATCCAGCCCAGCAGCAAGTGAACTCGCTCACTTCCTCTAGAAGAAGTTTTAGAGCTCGAGTCAGTTCCTGGAGGAGTGGTCGACTTAACAGCTGCGATTTTCACGGCCAGCGATTCGGCCAGCGCCTTCTGCCGCTTCACCATCTCAATGATGCCCGAGGGGAGGCGGTCATCTTTGCGGCTGTGTCCAGAGCTGCCGCTGCCACCGCTTCCAGTCGAGGTGCGAGGACGTCTTTGAGGAGAGGTGGAAGGGGAAGTGGGGGTTGACTGACCACTACCACCACCACCACCACCAGGACTTGAAAAGGGAGTGGTAGGAGTTGGAGAAGTAGAATTGGTCTTTCCACCACCACCACCACCACCACCCCCTGGAAAACGCCTCTTCCTCCGCAGCCGCCTCAGTCGTCCCCGAACCGCCCCCAAACGGCGTCGATGGCCCCTCGCCTGGCGCTCCATCACCCGCAGGCTGCCGTCCAGCTGGCGGACGGCGAGGCGAAGCTCAAGGAAAGCCAGCAGCAGTGTCTTAAGCTCCTTCTCCTTCTGCGGCTGCTGCTCCTTCGACGCCCACTCCTCGCCCATCAGCCGCAGCTGGCACTTCTTGAGGGCATCACCATCAGTGCCGGTGGTGGCCAAACGCTCGGCAATGGCGTCGTAGCGGCGGGCAGAGTTCTGCAGAAATTGCTGCACGGCTGGAGCCAGACTGGTCAGCGGAATGGCCACCGGGTCATTGATGCTTCGGGGAGTGTTTGCGGGAGGAGGTGGTGGTGGTGGAGCTCGTGGTGCTTTAGGATGGCCTTTATTCGAACCTTTTCCGCTCTTCTGTCCACCTTTTCCACTTTTCTGTCCACCTCCTTTGTTCTGCTGCTGCTGTGGCTGCTTCTGCTGCTGCTGACCTCCTTTTCCACTTTTTCCCTTCTTTTTGCCTCCCTTTTTCGTGTTCTGGCTCTTGTTGCCGGTGTTCTGATTCTTGTTGCTGGTGTTCTGCTTTTTGCTGCTGCTGTTGTTTGCCTCCCCATCCTTCTTCTTCGTCGTCTGCTTCTTCTTCTTCTTCTTGTCGCCCTTCTTTGTCATGCTGCTGCTGCGGTTGCTGCTGAGGTTGCTTAACAACTAGTTTAAAAGTTTTCTTCAAGGGTTTGCAGTCCAAATAAGAGAGCAGACAGGCAAAAATATTCAGAACTTTTCACAGTTTTGCAGCGTAAGCGTAATGTAAAGCTGCAGCCTGCAGGCGGTGAGTTGCTTTTAATAGCCGCAGCAACTAAAATAATGGGTCCAACAATGGGAGAAAAAAAGAAAAATACGAATTAGAACTGTAGAATCTGTAGAGCACACCACAATTGAACAATGGAATCTTGAATCCCTCTTTGCATGTTCAGGGAGAAGGTGGAGAAGGCGAATCCGACGAGCCACTGCCACCACCACCACCACCACGACCAGCAGTAGAAGGAGAAAATTGAGTTGATCGAGTACGAGCAAAAGTAGATGGTGGTGGATTGGAGGTGGGGGTGCTAAACAGAGGTAAGGTGGCGTCAGGGGTGGCAGAAAAAGTAGTTGGGCTTCCCGTTGCCGGTCCTCCGAGACCAGGCTGCAAAGCATCGCCGTAAGCAATCGGCCAGCGACCTTGCTCCGCCGCTGGTGGAGGTCGCAGTGGCTGAGTGAACACCGGAACAGCAGCAGCTCTTGGTCCTGGACCACCTCCACCTCCTCCACCTCCAACAAAAGGCAGCGGAACGTCCTCCAGGCGGTCAATCTCCCGCTGCGTGTCCTCAATCCAGCTCTCCAGGGCTTTTAGAAAAATGGCCACTCGAGGCTCCTGAGCGAGAATGGTGGTCACACCGGGAAGCAGGGGCACTCCAGGAGGAGCTCGAGGACTACCTTCCTCTCGAGACTTCCGCCCCTTCTTCTGCTCCCTCTCCCACGCCTTTGCCCGCTCCTTGCGCAGCTCCTTCAGCTCCCGTCCTTGGACCTGCAGATAGGTCTGGCCAAAGGCGGCCTTCAGCCGGCCCATACGAGCCTGCAGCTGGGTCTTAGGCTTCACCCGCTTCCAGGCGGCCGCCTCCGTGTCGGTGGCCAGCTCCAGCCAGGTGGTGAAGTGTTCCTGAAAGCGACGGAGAATGACCACCTCAGCCTCCTCCGAGGCGGGGTCCTCCGCCCGGCGGCGCGTCTCCTCGCCAATCTCCGCCTTCTCCTTGGCCAGGCGGGCGGCCATCTTCGTTAGCTGCTCCTGCAGTCCCGCTTCAAGCGGCGTCAGCGGATCGGGTCGACGAAGCTGCTGTTGTTGGCTTTGGGTTTGCTGTTGTTGGGCTTGGGCTTGGGTTTGCTGTTGTTGTTGTTGTTGTTCTCGGCGACTAGAGGCGCTGCTGCGGCTCAAGGTGCGTCGAAGGTAGTCCATTGAGTTTTGCTGCTTGAGAAACCACTTCTGAAAAGTGCTAGAAGTGAGAGAGAGAAAGAGGACTACTGATTAGTAAATGTGATCAAATGCAGACGTCCACCAGCTAACACCGTACGCAAACGTGTGCTCAACAAAAGTTAGAACTTGCTTTTCGTTGTCGTCATAATAATTCAATAGAGAGAAACAGTTAGAGTGAAAATAGCAAATGAGATAACAGAGATATAGTGCTTTCAAGAGTTGTGCTGATCTGATAACAGGATAAGAGAGAGATTAGATCAGAGAAATCAACAAGGTTTGATTTTGTTTCAGCATTGAAATATGAAAAATAGAGATACTGTGTGTGTGTGTTTGATTCGCAGAAGATTGCAGAAGTTGTTCAACTCAATAATACTTTGTTCAGTGTGATAAATAGTGTTAGTTTTGTTGTTTTGCTTTGTGTTTCAAAATCAAAATAAATAAATGATTTGTGGATTTGTGATAACATGAGAGAGTTCGGTGATTGTGATGAATTATAATTATAGTCTTTGTGTGTTAGCTTGTTGTTCATTAGGTTTTTTGTTTTTGTTTGTTTCTGATAAGTATGCGCAGGTATGTTTAGGTTTTTGCAGATTTGTGAGAAAGGAAGGTCATTGTGGGAGGAAGAGGAGGAGGAGAAGGAGGTTTCACAAACGGGAGGACAAACGAGATGACAAAAAGGGAACCAAAAGAAAAGAAAAACAAAACATAAAATATAAACTTACAGAAAGAGGAGGAGGAGGACAAAATTGACGAGATGAGAAAGGGAAGGGAAATTCGGAACTTAGTACAGTTGCTCGGGAATGTTTGTTCACTGAAGGAGAAGGTTTGATTATGGTCAATGGGAAGTGGATGAGGAGGAGGAAGAGGAGGAATGGGCAAATCAATAATCGTCCAGAATGAATGAATGTCAATGAAATGTGCCTGATCCAAAAGAATGTCCGAAGGAGAAGAGTGTGTGTGCTTCAAGAGGGGGGAGAGGAAACAAAAATAAAGTCAATTTAGTCAAAGTTTTCGAGGCCTCTTCAGTTGAAGCTAGGATTAATCAGCGTGGAGCTGTGAAAGGCGCTCCGCGAGCTGTAGTCGGTATTTTCTCGACTAAGCACCTCCGACTGGTAATTCATATTGGGCATCGACGTCGGCGGAATGACGATGCGGTCGTAGGAGTACGAGGCGACCAGATTTTGGCCATTGTACGCTTTTCGCCTAAAGAGGGAAAGGATTAAAAATGTCATTTCTTTTCCTCACATAAAACTTCCCACTTTACTCACCGAATCAACTTCTGGCCAAAGTTCTTCAGCCACCCGAGGAGGACAAACTCCGAGACGCCCGGGTAGGAGCCGGGATTGGTCTTGCCAATCAGCAGGTAGAAGCCGACGAGGACGGCCACCGTGAGGAGGGCGTAGTGCCAGGCGATGAAGAAGGCGAGGGCGAGCTTCGCCAGGGCGGCCACCAGGACGATCCACCGGTTCATCAGGCGGAGGTACCAGGCGGAGGTCTTGCAGCCAATCTCCGCCAGCTCGGGGTCAGCTGATAGCAGCCGGTCACCAGGCCCGGCCGCCTGGTTCTCTTCAGAGGAGGGTACCTCCTTGGAGGTGTAATCGGCCACCAGGTTCACCTTGAAGCGACTCAGGTCGGAGGTCTCAAAGCGAAACACCGAGTTGCTGGTGCTGTTTTGCAGTGCCGGTTGCTGCTGCTGCTGAGACTGCTTCTTTAGTTTTCCATTGACGGTGGACATCAGCACATTCTCGCCGTTGCCATTCTCCGAGTCGGAGCCCTCCTCCTCATCCTCGTCACTCTCCGCCGCCATCAGCTGCTTGATCGTCTTGGCCTTTCGTTTTGGGACTTCCGGAGCAGAATGCTGCTGCTGCTGCTGCAGAAAAGGTAAAAGATTGTAGGTCTAAAAATCTACACTTCATCTTTCTTACCTCCTTTGGACTTCCTCCCACTCCTTTAGCCGAGGAGGCGCCCGACACGTGTCGCTGCCGCTTACTGGCCGAGCGCTTCATCTTCTCAATAAACTTCTCCCCACTGACGATGTTGGAGCAGTCAGAGGAGGAGGAGCCGTCCTCGTCGTCAGAGCTACTTTTCGTACTCTGTCGCCGCTTGATCTTGATGTGCGCCGTCGCCGGCTGCACCGACCCGTAGCCGACCAGGTGCTGCATCGAGGGCGTCGGACTGGGCGGTGGCTGGTCACCACCACCCCCACCACCAGTAGAACTGGTCTCATCGATTCTCAGCAGCGAAACCGAGGAGGTGTCGGTGAGAGCGGTGGTCTCATTAACTGGTGGTGGTGGTGGTGATGAACAGGAGGTCACCTCGACCGTCTTCTCGACCACCTTTCGGGTGCTTCGAGAGGAGTCCGGCGAACCATCATCGTCCCCTCCGAAATTCCCTCCACCTCCATCACCACCACCACCACCACCTCCCTCCGCCGACTGCTGCAGCTGCGTGGCAATGGCCATGAAGCGCTTCTCGCGGCTAATCTGCAGGTCAAAGGTCATGGCCATGCTGAAGTAGGCGTACTCGATGGTGGCGTAGGTGAGCAGGTAGGGAATGGTGACGATGGGGGCGAGCACGTTGATGCCGCCCAGCATCACAAAGGTCAGCGTCACCAGGGTGAAGAGGATGAGGGCGTTGATGGGGACTGCGGGGGGGGGGGAAATTAAAAATTTAACAAAGGTTAAAACCTCAAAAACCCTAAAAAGAACTTACTCTTATTGGGCCCCCTGCCGGCGGCAAAGCAGCGCACCACCGGAAAGGAGTGCAACTCCTGCGCCAGATTCTGCAGAATCCGCGGCGCCGTGTACATCGACCCGAGGCTGCTGCTCAGCGCGCTCATGTACAGCCCACAGAGAAAGAAGAGGCCCATCGCGGAGACGTGCTGCGCCACGAGGAAGTCCTTCATCAGGGCGGCCCTCGAAGCAGTAAGTCCCAGGCCAAAGATGAAGAGGAGGTGGAGGCCATAGCTGCTGACGATGGCCGAGAGGGAGCCCACGGGAATGGACCGCGTGGGCGTCTGCAGGTCCGCCCCCATATTGACGCCGGCCATCACGCCAATGGCGGAGGGGAAGAAGACGCCGACCACGGTGAACAGATGCGACCAAAAGTCCAGGGAGCTAGCGGCCGCCGCCGGGTAAAGGTTTCCTCGGAGGTGCTCCAGCGAAGCCGTCACCGGACCATAGCCTAAAAAAGCTCCAAAAGTTAAACACCTAGAATCCCCCCAAAAAATCCCTTCCACTTACCATAGTCCTCGTGGCTCATAAAGAGACCGGCGCCAAAGTCGAGCACCGCTCCGACGAGCGCCACAAAGAGAAAGGACTGCAGGCGAAAGAGCATCTTCACGCCGAGGACATTGCAGACAAAGAGGAGAAGGATGGCCCCGGCGGACACTATCTGGTAGGTGTAGGCGGTCAGCTGGAGGCTGGCCACCCGGTGGCCGTCGCCGTGGCCGTCAGAAGTGACCGAGGTGACCTCGATCATCAGCACCTTGGCCAGGGTGGCCGCCAGCGAGGCGAGGAAGCTTTGAAAGGAAGAGGGCGGTGGGGTGGAAGGAGATTTCTGGCCTAAAAGTTGACAGGAGTTAAAAAGAGGTTAAAAATGCCCCCCAAAAAAATACTCCTCCTCCTCCTTACCTCTATCAACCACCACATGTCGCTCAATGAAGAGCGACACCAGCTGCACAAAGGTCTCGGTGAAGCCGACGGTGTGCAGGGCGCAGCTGACCGCCTGGCCAAAGCAGTAGACCAGGGAGACGGCGCCGGCGATGCGCGAGCCGAGAACGGTGCTAATCAGCAGGTGAACGTTGGCTCGGGCGCTGGCTACGCTGCTTGAATATTCCGGATCTTCCAAACCGCTGTTTCCACCAAGTTCTCCTCCGCCCTCATTTAAATCGACATCCGCCGGCCGTCCCGCCGAGTTTCGCAGTATCTGGTGGAGCATATTGGCCAGTGTGTTTCCACCACCTCCGACCGCCGTCGCCGCACACCGCTCCATAATGCCAATGGCCGCCAGCAGACTGATGGTCGTAAAGAGGAGACAGCCAAAGACGATCCCCGCCGACAGCAGAACGCCCTCATTGCCCACCAGCCAGCCGATGCGCAGAAAGCTGAGCACGCCGAAGAGGTGCACCACCGTGGTGATGAAGACGCCGTCCCAGGTGCCGAAGAGGACCGGCAGATTGGCGGCAGCGCCCAGCTGAAGGGGTGACGCCCACCAGCGACTTTGGTGGAGGTCCTGAAAAAGAAGTTTAGTAAAGTTCAAAGCTTAAAACTCAATACCTTCTGCTCGGTGTAAAGCTCATTGTAGCCGGTGGTGGCGGTCAGCGTCTGGCCAAAGGTGAAGAAGCGACGCAGGCCGCTGGGAGCTGCTGCTGACCCTGCTGCCTCTGAAGATGCTGCACCACAAAGACCTCCATCGCCGAGAGCTGACTTCAGATGAAGGTCCTCCTCTTCGGCGCCATCGGCGGTGCCTCGCTGTTGTTGTCCGGTTTTTGAAGTCTTCTGACCTCGGTCTCTTGAAACCGGTCTTGAGGAGGAGGGAGTGGCTCCAGCCCCAGCTCCCTTGGTCCTGGCTGAACCGACGCTCGAGGACCGTGAACCACCACCGCCACAACCACCAGCCTCAACAGTGGTCCTCGTTGCAATCGAATCCCGCGAGGTGGACGGCCCCAGAATCGGTTCAGTGTCGCCGGCGTACTCAGTGGCAGCCGAGGTGGAGGCGTGGTAGTGGTGTTGCTGCTGCTGGACCCCAGAAGCTGCTGATGTTGACCCAGCAGTCAGGGCCGAGCCACTTGAGGTGGAGGCCAGTGAAGCGGAGGAACCGGTGGCGCCCACCGACTTCTTCGGCGACGAAGAGGAGGAAGCAGTTCCGAGCAGCTTCGACTTGGCGCTCGAGAAGAGCTTGCCAATCTTTTTTGGCATCTTTGCTGTTTTGTTGTTGTTCTGGTCTTTTGTTCTGCTGTGGTGGTGGTGGAGATTGTGGTGATCAAATAATAGTTAAAGGTGATAAGATAGATAAGCTTATAAGAGCGCAGATCAGTAAATATGAGGTAAAACACAGAAAAAGAGGAAAGGAAGGCAAACAAAAGAGAAGAAAAGAAAAACAGATCAAACAAAAAATATTACAAAGATTGTACAATCAAATCGGAGAAGAAGGAGGAGAAGAAGAAGCAGTAGCGGCAATTGCAGAGAGGGGGAAATCAGCAAGAGAACAAATAAGATAAATGTCGCCTAAATTGAAACTGACAGGTGAAAGTGGAGTGCAGGAGAGAGAGAGAGAGAAGAGTAGAGCCCAAGAGATCGAATAATGAAAATCGATTGTACGACAGCAGCTTAGGCAAGAGGGAAAGGAAACCTTTTCGTTTCCCACTACCAACACGACCACCTCTTTCCTCAGACCCTCAGCAGCGAGCCGTAGGACTGTACGGCGGTCTGCCGTGGCGCCAAGTGCACCAGCTCAGAGGCTAGCTGCTGCTGCTGCTGCTGTTCTTGTTCGAAGCTGCCCACCTTCTCGTCCTCGTCCTCGTCGACGTCGTCGTCGCAGCCAACGACTGCCTCGTAATTTCTCTCTTCTCCGTTCGAGTGCTGGTGCGAGTATTGGTGGTGGTGGTTCGATTGGCTATTGCCTCCGTTCCTGTCCCCGTGGTCTTCGCTACACGTAGTCGTCGTCAGGCGGCAGAGGAGGAATCGACGGCAAGTGGCGAGCGGCAGTAAATCACGGCCACTACCAACAGCGCCGATGCCTGCTGCAGAGGCGAATCCGACGCGGCAGAAGAAGGGCAGAGGTGATGTGGCCGACGTGGACTGCTGTTTTTGATTCTGATTCTGCCGTTGATTCTGATTAAACTGCTGCTGCTGCTGCTTCTGTTGCTGTCGAATTCGATCTGCCCCGACTGACATGTGAGGCAAAAATGAGAGAAGAGAGAAGAAAGAGGGCAGAATGCAAAGCAAACAGAAGAGGAGCGAGCGAGATAGATCGAAAATGAAAAGGCGAAGCAGATTCTGAAGAATTTTCCTTCTTCTCTCCTTCTCTCTTTCACTCTAGCACCTACACAAGAGCAGAGCAGGGCAGTGCAGTGGAATCTAATTAAGCCATCATTGAGAGTGAGAGAGAGAGAGAGAGGGAGCAACAGCAGTTGAGATAGAGAGAGATAGTCGGTGGCCTCACTTCTTTGAAGGCCAATTTAGAAGTGAAAAAGAAATAGAGGAAGAGACCGTTTGCAAATTCAGCCGACGGCTTCTCTCTTCTGCCGAGCCGTTTGATCGCGCGCGCCGTTAAATTCCGCGCAATTTGGACGATAGTACTGTACAGTGTTACTGTACGACTGCTACCACCAAACGAGCAGTGAACAGCAGCAGCACTGAACGGTCATTGAGCAGCAGCAGCAGTTTTCCCCTTGCTTGTTGTCTTCTAATCGAGAAAAGCCGCCGTGCTGGAATGTGTCACCCGAATTGAGTGAGAGAGTGTGTGTGAGCAGCGAATAAAAGTGATCGTTGTGTATCGTAGTTAACTTCAGTAGTAGTGGGGCAGTAGTAGTAATGGCTAATGTACTAAAACTTCTTCTGCATACATGTCTGCAACATCACAACCGAAAAAAGAGAAAACAACGAAAACAACAGCAGCAGTGGGCCAATTGGCCACTCAAATTGTGCATCGGCGACGGCGGCGGTGGTCGTCCTGCATTGCTGATCAACTCAAGATAAGGAGCAGTAGTAGTGGGAAAGCTGTGTTTAGAAATTCGTGGTTGTTGCTGCTGCTGTCACCGCCGCTGTTGATGTTGAAGTCTCCTGAGAAAGTAGTAGTCGGGAGAATAGGAGGGAGAATAGGACCCATTCACACAATAACAAACAATTCACACCAATGGGGAAAAAGTATCAATTTGGTGGGGACAGACGGGCAGGCAGAGAAGAAAACAATTCTCCTCAATGAAATGGAAAGAGAGAGAGAGAGAGAGTGTTGGGAATACGCCGTGTACAAAGCAGAGACAGACAGACAGACGGACCGCGTACATACAACGATCGGCGACAACAGCTGCCGACTGCTCGCTCCTTCGGTGGGAACCACTGAGCGGCACACTGTACGACGACGGTAGAGCCGCTGCAGAATCCAAGCGAGTAAGAGAGAGAGAGAGAGAGAAAAGTATCCAACAGCGGCGCTGCGGAATCTGTCACTGCTCCCCACAGCAAAGAGTAGTAGTGGCTGCGGATAAAGGTCGAGAGCTAGTGGGCTAGCCTAGCTCTCTCTCTCTCTCTCTCTGCATCGAATCCGACGGTAATGAATGAAGAGAGAGAAGGAAGGAGAAAGACTCTTTTTTCTTCTTCCTTCTCTCGCTGAAAGCCGAAGCAAGTTCTACACGTAGGCAACATCTCCCACACACACAGACACAGTGGGGCCATGCCTTACTAGTTGCCACGTTGGCCGCCGCCATACCGTACCGTTGAGACTCACTCTGTGTATGTGTGTGTCCAACTGGCCCACTGCTGACGCAAGTTGTGGCCACCACCACCACCGCTGCTGCTGCATATAGCAGCAACAGAATAGCAAGGCAGAGTAGGCAGGCAGGCAAATCCAATTGCAAGTGGCCCAATAGACGGCAATGACGGTATGGTGATGGTGATGGCGATGGTGATGATGCACCAGACGAGACGGTAGAGTAGAACAAACAAAGAATTAGGGGATTCAAAGGAAAAGAAGGGAAAGGAGAGAGAGAGGCTCCAGCTGGACCTTCCTTCATTACCGGCTAGAAGAAAGAGAGCAAATAAAAGAGAAGAAAATTACCGGTAAATAATAAATACCCTCACTGGCGTATCGGTATCGGGTAACCACCACCACCGCCACTGACACCACCGGAGAAGCGCCCATAGGTAATTGGAAACCAGCAAAAAAGACGGGAAAAGGTAGCCGAAAAAAATACTGCAATTCTCTCAGCCAGCTCACCCGGTACCAATTTAGTTGTTGGTGCATTAGCAGCAGCAGCAGCAGCAGCAGTGTTTGCCCGCTCATCAGCATCATCAACGTGGATTACCACCACCGCCGCCGCTGCCACCACCACGACGACGACGTTCTAATTAAGCCTCATAAAAAGGAAGGAAAAGTAAGCAAGAAAAGTGAGCAAGTCCTCTCACTAGGCCAAGTGCGGGGCAAACGCTTCTGCTGCAGTAGTAGTGTGCGGCGCAGCTTTTATTTGCATAGTGCGGTGGTTGTAGCCTTGAGGAACAGCAGCAGCAGAGTATTCATTCCTCCTCCAGCTCCAGCTCATTGCTGACTGGCACTTAGGCGCAAATAGAATAAATAATGGAAAAAAATGTGAGAAGGGAAAGCAGGCAGGCAGGCAGACGGGCAAACAAAATAAAGTAAAATCGGACAGCTGCAGGAGAGGAGAAGGCAGCTCCAGAGCTGAAGCTGCCTAGAATCCAAATAATAATAACACTGCAACCAAGCAGCAGCGGCGGTGGTTGTGGTGGTGGTTTCGCTTTGATTTGTTCAAATAACAGCAACAGAGCAATTGTAAAGGGACTGGAAATTCAAAGATCCCGCCGGCGTCACCGCCACAAAGGTCATAAAATGGTGCTCTCTGCCTTTTGTGTCAATGATATATTCAAGTTCCAGGAAATAGAAAAAAGAGAAATTAAAATCAAAATCAAATTCTGCCAGACAGAACTGCTGCTGCTGCACCTAACCGAGCATTGTTGTTATTTGTACGAACTATGACACAGTTCTCCACACTCATCTGAACAATTTGTCAGCGCAATTCTCTGCAAAGCAGACACAGAACACTGCCTGTGCAACCTGTCTGTCTTCTGACGGTGTACAGGTAGAGAAAGAGAGCCTGCACTGAAAAATGCCAGACAAATGGAGAAATTCGTTCAAGCAACGCCGCGGTAAAACAAACGCGGTGAAACAGCGGACCATTTATTATCATGATATTTGACGGACCGAGAAGGAATGGAAGAGCGCAAAACGAAGAAATTGTGAAGGCGGAAAATTCAAACGAACTGCAAACTATTAGGTGCCACTCATCATCATCAGCACCCTCTGACGCTTTTCACCTCTTCGAAACTAGTGTTCACCCTGTGGTATTTTCACCACCAGCATTCCACGGCAAGTGTGAGAATGTATGCAGGCAGCACTAGCCCAGCACACACTCACACACTCAGTCATAATTAATAAGTGTATGCCGACCGACCACTCTCAGTCTTCCCGCTGTTTGCCCGCAGAAGAACAAGAAGAAAAGGAAGAGCTAAAAGGTCTAAAGAGGAAAAGAGAAAGAAAAATACCAAGAGTACCAACAGAATTTGTTTGGTATGTGACGTTGGTGGCGGTGGTGGCAGCGGCGCAGAGCAGTAATTACCAGGCAAATTAAGCAGAATTAAATACAGTAAGTTCTGCTGAAGAGGAGGCAGCAGCAGCAGCTCCAACGGATCATCAAATCAACACAACTCAAAACAACAGGCAAAAAAGAAGAGGACACCAGAGAAACACTTCAGTTGAGAGCTGACTCACTAAATTCCACTTTCAGGCAATGCAGCAAAGCGCATCAAGGGAGAGAGAGAAAAGACTCGAAAAAATTCAAACTCGCAACTTACACTAATTAAGAACTGCACAGCGTACGTTTTTTAGTGAAAAACAGCAGCAGCAGCAGCAGCAGCGGAACCTTGAAACCTTGTGTCGTGAATGTGAGACAGAGAAGGCAGAGGCGGAACAGAAGAAGAACGGATTGTCTTTTTTGCCATTGCAAGGGGACAAAAGCGGTACACAATTGAGCTGCAAAAAATGTGTGCGTGTATCTACTGTCTTCAAAAGCTTAAAAAATTCTTCTCAGGAATTGTGCACAGCTTTTGAAGCTGCTAGGGAAGAGGGACCCAGCTGCAGCAGCATTCCTTTGCCAACACACACAGGCCAGCTACACTAAACAAGTTAGCCCGAATTTGCCGTTGTGTGCATTGTGTACTGCGGCGGCGGCGGCGGCAGCTGTACCGAAAAATAATTGGCGGTAGAAAAAAAACACAGTCAACTGAACAAATACAATAGAGCGGAAGGGAAGAGAGAGAGAGAGCGAGAGGTCGTCGCCGAAGCAACCCGAGCTGATTCCTTCTCCTCCTGCCAGTCGGCTAGTCAGCCATTCAGTTAGTCAGTCAGGCAGGCAGCTAACTAACTAACGAACTAACCAACCAACAAAAATAACTGACAAGAACTGCCAAACAACGGCAGAACTGACTGGAAAAAGGCTGCCCTTTCAAATGCAAATTAAACAGGTGAAACGGCAACAGCAACAACATCAAAAGTAGAGTTAGAAGTGAGAATTAATCAAGAAACCAAAACGACGACGGCGACGGCAGCAAATTAAAATAGAAAAAACGTAATATTCGCCTTCCGCCTCATTCTCTTTTTTTTCAGATTGACAGCCGAGTTTCTTACTTTGCTCTAAAGCTCCTGGTAGTAGTCTGTTTGCCCCTTTCTTCTACGAGAAGAAAGCGTATTAAACATTTACAAGGAACACACACAGACTGTTTCACTCATTAAAAGAGTAAAAAAATTGAAAAGGCAAACTTTACATTAGCACTACATAGCAGCAGACACTGTTGTCAGCACAGCAAGAAGGCTGGGGCGCACTTTTCAAAGTTTGAAGCGTAAAAGTGAGAGAGAGTGAAAAATTAATATTAAAGCAAGGTGGGTAAATATTTAATGAGGAAAGTGCGAGCCCCAGCAGCAGCAACTTCAGCAGTAGCAGAAAGTTGACTTGCACACACACACTTGATTATTAATAGACAACAAGGACGACAAACAGCAAAGAGAGAAAGAGGGACAAACACTCTCAAAATTCTCTCCGGATGTAATATCGCCTCGCCTCCTCTTCTTTCTTGACTTTGCAAATAAAAAAAAAATAAAGTCGAAGAAAACTTTAAAAGCAGTAATAGTAGCAGGCAGGCAAGTAAACCAAATACCACTACACTAATAAAAGTGAAAAAGGGCAAAAACTTGGTTAGCTATCGAGAAAAGGCGCTTAAGAAAAAGAAAAGAAGAGAAGGGGAGAAAAAGATGGAGAATACTTTTCCTTTCCCTTGACCTTCTCCTCTCTTCTCCCAAACACTGGAAAGCGCATAAAAATAAAAACAGACACAAGAATACCCCTCTCCTAATGACAGAAGGAAGAAGGAGCAGAAGAAGAGACGCAATATCTACATACGTGGAAGGAAAAAGAAAAGAGTGGCCAAAACCTTTAAAAGCAGGTAGATGGGCTCCTCTTTTAGAATGCTGGGAGGCAAGCAGGCAGACAGGCGCACTTAGTGCTGATTAAATTCGCCATTCGCCCCTCCATTATCTTACCTTACCTTCAGACTTTTTAGCAGTCTGTCGGTAAGGTGTAATGGAGCAGACCAGAACATAGCAGACAAACTTTTTTTCCCCGTTTTTTGGCAGTTCTCCCACGACCACGTCTGTTTTTTCCGCGGCCGTGAAAATTCAGCGGCGACGGTCATGATCTTCAGCTCTGTTCTTTAGCAGCAGCTCAATTCTGCTAGCCCAGCAATGTGTGTGTGTGTGTGTTTGGATTCGGTGTGTTCGAATTAGTAGTAATAACAGGCCAGAGAGAGAGAGAGAGAGGGAATGTTATGCCGTACACACACATCAGAGGCCAACAACAGAGAAAGAGAAAGAAAAGTGGTGAGAGTGAGGGCCACCAGAGAGTTGAGTCACTTTACTGCAACTCTCACTCTCACTACTCATCTCATCATCTCATCTCGTTAATGAAATATTTAGTAACATCAGACAACAGACTGAATAGAGGGAGAGAGAAGTGTGCCACACACTAGTGCCCGAATTACTGTACACAGAGAGAAGTGTACAGAGAATGAATGAATAGAGGAGAAGGAGGCAGCAGCTTAACTAGTCGGCCCTT
>JAALOO010001381.1_pt1 | contig 16655 bp, 14 predicted proteins | sample 7257641 | NCBI WGS metagenome assembly JAALOO01 (sample SAMN14085613, study PRJNA598686) | mite metagenome | biome: ENVO:01001000; feature: ENVO:01001002; material: ENVO:01001226; isolation source: single female mite from University of Michigan culture on fish food culture... ...
GGTGGTGGTGGTGGTGGTGGTGGTGGTGGTGGTGGTGGTGGTGGTGGTGATGATGTGATGATGTGGTAATGTGGTAATGTGATATGATCTGGTTTTTGGCTGGGAGTTTTGCTGCGAGTTCTGCTGTTGCTGGGTGGTCTGGTTTTTATGTTGATTCTCCCGTTGATGATGATTGCCATTGCCATTGCCATTGGAGACATTGCTCTGTGTGTGTGTGGGAAAATTTGAATTTTGTTTTCATCTTTTCCTTTCCTCCTCCTTTTTGCTGCAATTGGATTTGAACAGTTTTTTGTGTCCCAATTTTGGTGTCATTTCTTTTTTGAAACAACTGGGGGAAATTAGGAAAATTGAGAATGATGGGGGCCAAATACTTCTTTTTCAAAAAGGAGGTGAAAAAAGTAACTGCACGGTGCTGGGAATTGAATAAGAAGGGGAGTGCATATCAAGTACTACTACCTCCTAAGTAGCTTTTCTTTGCCGTTGAAGAAGATTCCGTAGCTACTTTCCTATGCAAAACCTCTGCCGGTCTCAATTTTTCCCTTTTTCGCTTCTGTTTTTGCTCTGGTTTCACTGTCTCACTTTCTCAATTTCTACTTTAACCGCTGCTGTTTGGCAATGCAAATCAGTTGCCAATGCTGCTCTGCCAAGTGTTGTCTGATTGCACCGAAACAAAGTCAGTCAAAAATCAGTCAGTTGCCGGTACGAGCTCAATTGGCCTGCCTGTCTGCCTGTTTTGATTTGTACGTTTTTTTAGCAGAAAAAAAGAAAATGCAAAAAGGAAAAGAAAACGAAACCGATGTTCACACTAAAATACGTCCGGTGGCCTGTTTCAAGGGAATTTCAATTCACCAAGCATATTCTCCTCTCCTTTTGCTTGCACACAACTCTTTTTTACTTGCGTTTTTAATATCTTCCTGCGCTCTTATCACGTCTCACTTTTTCATTTTCTCTTTTGGACTAGAGGATAATAGCATTATCCTGAATCCTGATTTTTGTAGTTCTTAGGAAAAGAAAAATAGGCTACCGCTTCTTTGCATTGGTTGTACTGCAGTTTCACTATTGTACAAGTGAAAGAAGTGAAGATGCAGTATGAAAATAAAAATAAAAATAAAAATAAAAAGCAAGTGTTCCAATTAGGAAGGAAGGAAGGAAGCAGGAGCTCACGGAATTATTACGACTAAACTGACTGACTGACTAAACTGGACGCTTGCAGATTAGGAGAATAAAAAAGAGGAGGAGGAAGAATTTTGGACCAAATGAAACAAAAGAAGAGGAATGAAAAAAGGAAGAAAGATGAGCGACTAGGCAAAGTTTTAACGAGTTGGGACGGAAAAAAATTGAAGTTAAACTTAGTTTTACTGCTGCTGCCCAAGATTTGCCCCCAAGATGCACCAGAAAATACATACATATCACAGTCAGTCAGAGTCAGTCTCAATTTGAGGAAGACGAAACAAAATAAAAAGTTTTTCAAACTTAATTAGAAAATGGAAACTAGAGGAAAAATGGAAAGCAAGATCGAGTGCACTAAAACTAGCTTACAGTACAGCTTTTCTGGCTGGTAACCAAATCTACAGTGGACTATTACAGAATAGCTTTTGTACATTGTACATTGTGCAATCTAATTTTACTATGAAACAGTGGGGGCAAACATCTGCTGCTGCCACAAATGATGACGATGACGACTACAGTAGTGCCACAATTTGGGCGAAAATGTCTACGCATAGGAACTTTAATTGCCTGGTGCTGGCCAGTTCAAACAATGGTCGTACAAAGCAAAGCAAAGCAAAGCAAATTCGCAAAACCGCTTTCGGATGTGTAATGATTTTTTCCCTTTCCATATAAGGAGAGCAAGTAGGAATAACTTGATTTTCCCTTTTTGGCCGACACTTCCGAAGCAGCTAAGTAAATAGTTTCCGAAGAAGGAGGAACTAGGCGACACAGTTTACTGGCAACATTAACCGGTGACTACTGCAGCGACTTATTCTGCTTATTCTGTCAAGGCGGAAATTCAGTTACTTTTTGTGTGTTACTAGAGAACAGCAGAACTTGTTTGTTACGACGTTCAGACAGAGCCAAAACTCGTCTTTGAAGGAAAGAAAAATGGCCTTTTTGGGCAAGGAGGAAATTTCAAACAAGAGTTAGAATGAGTGATCATTATTATCTTTTACCTCGATGGATTCCTGTCCTGAGTCCAAAGAAAAAAAAAGGAAAAAAGGTCGTCGCGTTTATGTTCACTTTTGCACAACACTGGCACAATTTTTCTTCCGCCAAAACAGCCTTTTTTTATTGTTTTTGTTCACCTCCCATCTTTTTTCTCCAACAGCAGTTTTGGACAGAATCGGCGGCTGCGGCAGTCAAACGGAGATAAATCGGTTTGTTTGTGAGGGTAAACACTTTTCTGGCTGTTGTTTTGCATTTTTCGCACAGATGCCCCAAACCATTTTCCAATTGGCACAAACTCACTCACTCACTCACAATCGACTCGTTTGACTAATGCCCCCAAAACGAAGAAATGAACTACCGTACGAAAAGGCCAAACCAGACAGACTTATCCTTCTTCTTCTTCTTCTTTGTAGTTTATTTTTTCACTTTCACCCTCTTTCTCTTTGTCTGGTGTCCATCCTCGGCTTTTCTCAATGCTCTGACCATTATTCCAGACGAATGCCCGAATGCAGAACAGAACGCATTTTTCTCTTTTTCTCATTGCACAGCAACCGCCGAAAACAGTGAAAGCAGACAAAGCATCGCAAAAGTCAAAGCAGGCTAGTAAATAGTAAAAAGTAATAGTAATCATTGCCCTCCGAACATTTAATCGGCTGAAACGCTGTACACTGTACAGTAAATTGTACAGTAATTGTGTCCTTTTCTGCTCATTGTTATGTAGTTGGTTGGCTGGCTGCTGCTGCTGCATAAAATTATTTTTTTTTCCGTACAACTAATGCGATTAAATTAGCGACGACCATCGCCGCTGCCTCTTCTGCCGAAAACTCATGCCAGACAACAAACTCGGCAGAATTTTTGCTGTCCCGAACATTCTCCGCCGACTACTATTTTATTTTCCTCTTGATTTTCACTCTTGCCGTACACCAGCACTGAACTGGACAAAACCCAACAGTAAAAGCTTTTACAATGTTTAAAGTTTGCATTAATTAGCAAACATGTTTTTTTTGTAAAAAAAGAAGGAGTTTAAAGTTCAACAGTCAGTAAACAACAGCAGTTTACTGTACACTGTTCACTGTCACTGAACTGAGCTGAACTCTTTTTTGCATAAAAAGACAAAGAAAAAAAAGAAAACAAAGTTCAGTGGTGTGCGTATGTGAACAACAACGGCTTTTCGTGGCACTTGTAAGCTGATTACAAATTCTGAAAAAATAAGGGGGTGACGACAAGTGGTGAAAGCAAACATCAGGCAATTTTGTTCCTCTTTTCTAACAAGAGGACCAAGCTCTTCGGCATTACCATTGTACAGTTGTTGTACATTAGCCTCCCCTTATCAAATTCACCACCACCACCACCACCACCACTTACACCAACAACTGACAACCTCGAATGTCTCGTTGTTGTTCACAACAGTCCTCTGCTCTGAATAATTATAATTGGGAATTGGAGTTGAAAATGCAGGAGAAAGAAAAGGAGGCATTTGCATTTCCAGCAACCAAGCAACAAGAAGCTAAATTGGCAGCAGCAGCAGCAGCAACAAAATGGGAGTGGGAGCTCATTTGGAGAACGATCTAGCCAAAATCGAGAAAGGGAAAGAAAGACTCATTTGCCAGTTTGTATCAACTCCTCTTCTTCCACTTCTTCTCTTTAGAACTCTTCTCTCAATCTCTCTCGGGACGGCTAATTACGTTCATCTGTTCAGCTTTGTTCTGTCGTTGGCAGTTGTTTAATGAGAGGGAAGAAAACTCTCAAAAATTGAGAGTGTCTCAAAGACAAAGACAACAGCAAAATCGCTCGGCGACAAATGGATCGCTCTCTGAAGACCCAACTTTTGCTTGTTTTGCTTGTTTTTATTTTTTTTTGTTTAATTTTCACCCCTTTTTTCACTTTTCCTCTTTTTTCTTCTCCACTTTTTCTAGTTCGCCTTCTTTTCGACAGCTGGCCCCTTGGCTCCCTGCTCTGTCAGCTGGGACCGTTGGTGCAGGCGCTGTCAGTGTACGTGAGGTGAGTTTTGGGGGACTTTTATTTTAAATTTTAAATTTAAAACATTTTCAACAAAGATATGCAAAACATCGACCGTTGAACTACTGCTGCTCAAAAACTAAAATCTTTCTTTTTTCCTTGCATTTTTAATTTCATTCCCAGCACAATCTCAATGGTAGTGATTGCAATCGAGCGTCACCAGGTCCTCCTCGGCTCCCTTCCCAAAGTCCTCTCGCCCAAATCGCTCAGCAGCGCCTGGGTCATCGTCAGCATTTGGTTACTCGCTGCAATTTTTAGCCTGCCTCACTTCATCTTCAATCGAGTCGTCTTTCGGCAGACGTATCGCTGTGTGAAGCGATGCGAAGCTCTCTACCCGAAACCGGCCCGATTTTACAGCCGGGCAATTACGCTCTTCACCGTGGGGACGCAGTACCTGGGGCCGTTGGTGATAATTGGTAAGATGGTTGATGATAAGAGATGATAAGATTTGATTTTAGATTTTTTTTCTAATTTTTCTAGCTATCTGCTACTACCAAATCGGCGTCCACATTTGGAAACGGGTGCGGGCAATCGGCGCGATGACCCGATCTCAGCGGGATTCCCACCTTCAGGCACGAAAACGCACCATAAAGATGCTCATCCTCGTGGTCATTGTCTTCAGTATTTGCTGGTGAGAGTTTTTTTAGAACGATTTTTTCGGAGTTTGGAAGTTTTTAAATGATTATTTTTTTCTCCTAAAGGCTACCGCTCAACCTTTACCAGCTCTGGTGGGACTTTATGCCCAATGGCAGCTACTCAAAGCAGGTAACCTTCTTCTTCTTCTTCTTTTTGTTGCTTGGTGGTTGTTTGCTTTTTGATTTGTAGCTTCTGTTTTGTTGTAAAGTTGTGGTGCAAAAAAATACAGACAAACAAACAAACAGACAAAAACGTGAAAAGGGTGCACAAAGAAAGAAAGAACTCTAAAAAGTTCATTCAGTTTATTCAGTATTTTTCTTCTCTTTTTGCTATTTCGCCTGAAGAGTTGTTGGTTGGTTGTACGGTTGTTGTTGTGCAACAATATTCTCGCTAACTCGCACTTTTCATTTCACTTGAATATTCTTCCCAAAAAAAGAGTGAACAAAATTGCACTTTGTACGAACTTTATTGTTTGCCGCCGATCCCTCTGTTCCCTTTGCTCTCTCTGCTTCCACTGAGCAAAAAGCTGATGTTCAGCTACTTATAATGCATCAGAGCTCTCGCTCTCTTCTTTTGCTGTACACTTTTCATTGTACAAGCAATCCTATTATCATATTCCGGCGAAATGCTCTACAGAGAGAAAAGATATGCAAAGTCGGCATTTTGAGGGTTCTCATCTTTCATTTCATTCCCTTTTCATTCTGTTGCTGTTTATTTCAATTCCAATTCCAATTTTCATCCCTTTTCATTTTCCCTTTTCTCCTAGGTCTTCACCCTCTGCCACTGGCTCGGAGTGAGCAACTGCGCCTGGAACCCCTTCCTCTACTTTTGGCTCAACAAGCAGTACAAGCAGAGGGCACGGCGGATTCTTCAGCTCTGCTTCAAGTGGCAACGCTGCTGTCCGATGCTGTTCGGCGGCGGCGGAAGCAGCTCCACTTCAACTGCCGGAAATGGACTTCGAACAGAGACGGGCGGCTTCGGCGATCCCAATCTGGAGACCTGTTCGAGCAACTATGAAAACGGTGGCGGAGGAGGTCTTTGTAATGGAGGAGGTCCTGGTGGTGGAACGAGCTTCCGGCGCAGCTTTCGCACCAAGGCGACCTACGTCCTCAGACCGGAAACGGTCCGGCAGATGGTGGTGATCACTACCACAGCTAAAAATGGCAAAAGATCTTCTGCTTCTGCTCCCCTGGCTGATTTGAAGCTGCTCCAGCAGAATGGAGGAACCGGAAATGGCTACAGGAGAAACCTCGACGGCGGTGGTGGTGGTGGTACCTTATCAACTGAATTTTATCATCGCAAAGACAGCAGCAAAGACAGCGGCGGCGGAGGCAGTGGCAATCCTCGAGGCCTTAGACTGACGAGCTCTGAATAAGCCTCTCTTTTTGTAAATCAGGATTTGAAGTGACCAATTCCGAGCTTCATCCTTGTGTATCTGTATTTTCTTTTTTGGCAGTATTATTACAGGTGGTGTGCTTGTCTCGAAGGAAAAAGAAAGGGAAGAAGTATTTGTACAATGAATGGGAATGGGAATGGGAATGGCAATGTGAGAATGGGAGTAGGAAAATAAATAAATGAAAATGAATTGACTGGTGAGCAGAGAGCATATTCATGAAGAAGAAGAAAAAGAAGAAGTGTTAGTTAGTCTCGGGTCGCATAATTATCATATACTCTTCATCCAAACAGTGTGTGCTGTGTTGTACTTTTCATCATTTTCACCCTCCTCCTCCTCCTCAGCGGTAGAGCACATCAATCTGGTCGTCATCCTCGAGGTCGTAGTCATTGACCAGGCCGCCCAGCGCCATCTCCTCCGAGTCAAACTCAAAGACAATCGTTTCGGGGGCCACTTCCCGCTCCCGGGCAAAGGCCTCCAGCAGGGAGCGAAGGCTCTGGAAGCGGTTCGCCCTCAGAGTGACCTTCTTCCGCTTGCTGTTGTCGCGAAAGTGCAGCGTGAGAAAGTTTGGGTCAGAGGGTTCAGTGTTTGCGTTTGAGGCTTCAGCGTCAGCAGCTTCCGTAGATGAGGTGACGGCCGCTGATGACGTTGCTGCTGAAGCATCTTCTGCGCCAGTCTTTGTAGAACTTCGAAACATCACCTCGAGAATGTCGGCAATGGTGAGGCCCAGGGAGAGGGGCGTCGACCGCGGGTCGACCATCTCATCGCGGTGGTAGAGGGCAATGTTGGCGGCGGGCAGGAGGGGCCAGAGGGCGCTGATCTGCTCAAAAGCGGCGGAAAGGGGTTGGCCGGCGCGGATCGTCACGGAGCGAATCTCGTTCAGGCGTTTTAGCTTTAGCTCAATCGGGGCGTCCTCCTTTGAGCAGGGGAGGGAAGTGTTGAGGAGGGAGGTGTTGTTTAGGGAGGTGTTTAGAGAGGTGTTTAGGGAGGAGCTGTCATTCAGCGAGAGATTGTCAATGGGACCGCTGAGGTTGCTGGCTGATGCCTCTTCAGTGGTGGTGGTGGTAGTGAGCGGAGGTAGCTTTTCTGGAGACGATGACACTGATGAAGAGGTTTCGCTGCCGCCGCTGTTCGAGGCCTCACTGCCCAAGGTGATGACCTCGACTTCTGCTGATGCTGCAGCTAATGCCGACGTGGCACTTCGAGTTCTCGCTATCTTCGGCGGCGAGCATCTCTGGTCCGCTGTGTTCTGCTTTTCGGGCGAAGAAGAGGGCCGCTTTTTTGTTGGCTTCTTCTGCGGCGGCTTCGGCTGCTGCCGGCGAGGCATCATCACCACCGTCTCCTCGCCGTCGGACATACAAATTACCTCCTCCATCTCCACCGCCGGTTCCTTCTCTTTTGGCTTTGCTTTTTCTTTTGAAGCAGGCTTTTCTTTGCTTCTTCTGCCCCTTGAGGACCTCTTTTTAACTGTTGTAGAAGTTGTGGTGGTGGTGGTTTTTGAAAGAACCAGGCAGGCCTCTAGATCAAGGTCGATGATCGCCTCCTGCAAAGAGTTGTCGCTGTTGTTCAGTTCCTTTTCAGGACTGTTCTCCTCTTCTTTGGGTGGCTTGACCACCACCTCCTCTTCATCTTCCTCCTCATTTTTCGCCCTTGACTTTCGCCCCTTCTTGGCCACCTTTTCAGACGGCTTCGGCTTCTTTTTATTAACTCTGAACTGACTTTCCAGTGCCTTGGAGAGCAGGGTGCTACTGTGGTGGGCCGGTTTGCTGTTTTTGAGAGTCCTCAGGCCGCGATTGACGGCGCCGCTGATGAAGCTCGGTTTGGCCGAGGCCGCCGCCGCAGTTGATTTATCATCACTTTTGCTATCAACGGCGGAAAAAGTAGCAGCAGCAGCCTCGTTGGTGTTGTTGTTCGGTTCGTCATCTCGGTCGTCGCTGTCACTGTCGCTGCTCTCCGAATCGGAGCAGTACACAATCTTCTTTCGAGAGACGTTCTCCTTCTCCTTTGCACTGAAGGTGGTGGTCGTCGTCGTTGTCGTCTTTTTAGTCGTCGTCGTAGTCCTCTTCTTCGGCTTCAGCTTCGCCTTCTGCAGGTCCATCGAGATGACAACTGCTGCTGCTGCTTTTGTTGATGTTGATGTTGATGAGGATAAAGAAGAAGATGGTGGTGGTGATGACGATGAGCTTGGTTGGTTGGTTGGGATGACACTGTCAGTATTCCAGTAAATAAATTAGGAAAGAAAAAAAGAAAGAAACGTGTTCAGCTTTTTCAGAGTTCTAAATCAGCTGCTGCTGCAAAAAAAAGTCCGTTTGTAACAACTTTTGTTTTGAATTTCCCAGTTTGACAACATTCCCCACCCCCTTCATAGAAGACGTACCAAAATCGAAACAGTGTTTCGAAATACCAATGTTGGACTTTAATGAAAGAAGTTTAAGTAAAAGAGGGGAGGCGGAAGGGGATAAAACGCAAGGTAAAAATAAAATCAAGATAAAAAATCGTGGTTCAGTCATCAATCAATCAATCAATAAAGGGGGATTAAAAAAGGGGTAGCACTTGACACTTTGAGCACAGGACTTCACAGGAGTTTGACGTAGTTGGCGGGAAAGAGGCCCACCTGGCCGGCCCGGTTCCGCCCCCGCCACCAGCCGCTGTCCACCTGTTCAATCTCGGTGATGATGTCATCCGGGTCGAAGGAGATCTCATCCGACTCGGCCGCCTCGTAGTCGTAGAGGGCAATGGCGCTCTGACCTGCCTGGCCTTGTCCTTCAGTTGAAGGAGAAACTTCCACTTCAGCTGTGGAATTGTTGCTGGTAAGCTCTGGCGTCGGTGATTGTTGTTGTTGCGTTTGTTGTTGAGTTTGTTGCTGTTGCTGATGTGCTTCGATTTCCTTCTCCTCCGGCTCATCCTTCCAAGCATTCTCCTCTTCTTCATCTTTTTCACTTTCTTTTTGCACGGGAATTGCTGAGGTCATTGCTGTTGCTAGGGCCGAAACTGCTGCTGCAGGTGGTGACGGTGGAGTTTGCTGAACTGTTGTTGCTGCTGCTGTTAACTCCTCCTCGGGAACTTCCGCCACCTTCACTCCCATCGCTGCTGGACCACTACTTTTCTGCTGCTGTTCTAGCACCGGAAAGACGCTGACGCCAATGCCTCGCCCAAAGGCGTGCGGACTTTTCACCGGGGAGGATGGCACTTCTTCTGCCTCATCATCATCTTCATCTGAACTTGAAGAATCTCTTCGACCTCCTCGGTGGACAATCTTCTCCTCCGCCTCCTCCTTCTGGCCCATCTCCAGGGAGGAGTCCTCCTTTAGCTTTGCCTGCCGATCAGCCTCGGCCTGCCTCGCCTGCTCACTCTCCAGCTTCTCCCGTTCCAGCCGTTTGGCTCGCTCCGCGTCAAGTCGCTTTCGCGACTCCGACTCGTCCGCCTTGGCGAGATTTTCGAAACGGGCTCGAAGTGACTTGGCGTCGCCGCCTTTCGCTTCGATTTTGGGCTTTTCTTTTTCTTCCTCGCTGGTGGTCTCCTTTTGCCAGCTATGGGCGGACTTGTCGAGGCGGTCCTTCTCCACGCCAAACCTCCCGCCGAAGCCCTTGCTGCCGTCTAGCTGAGAGGAGTGCTTCTCCACCTTCTCGTGGTGCTCCCAGCCGACGGCCGACTTATCAAGGCGGTCCTTCTGAACGCCAAACTTCCCGCCAAAGCCGACTGAGTAGTCTGCAAAAAAAGGAAATGATGAGTTGAAAGAGATAAAAAGAGATGATTTTTAGCTTACCTTTCTGCGACTCGTGCTTGTCCACCTTCTCGTGGTGTTCCCAGCCGACGGCCGATTTATCGATTCGGTCCTTCTGAACGCCAAACTTTCCTCCAAAGCCGACCGAGTAGTCTGAAAATAAAAGGTTTTAAGTTGTATTTTTTTAAAAATAGAAACCTTCTACTACCTTTCTGCGATTCGTGCTTGTCTACCTTCTCATGATGCTCCCAGCCGACAGCCGACTTGTCCAGCCGATCCTTCTGCACACCGAATTTACCTCCAAAACCAAAGGAGTGATCTGAAGTTTAAAGCATTAGATTGTACAAATTCTGTTTTAGAGCCAAATCTTTCCCTTACCTTTCTGAGACTCATGCTTATCCACCTTCTCGTGATGTTCCCAGCCCACCGCCGACTTATCGACTCGGTCCTTCTGCACGCCAAACTTTCCGCCAAAGCCGAAAGAGTGATCTGGGAGGAGAAAGGAGAAACAGAAAATGACCAAGTTCTTTTCAATCAAGGTTCCAACAAAAAAAAGTTACCTTTCTGCGACTCATGCTTGTCCACCTTCTCGTGGTGCTCCCAGCCGACGGCCGACTTGTCCAGGCGGTCCTTCTGCACGCCAAACTTTCCTCCAAAGCCAAAGGAGTGATCTGAGGAAGGTGGAAGAAAATGACAGGGCAAAAAGAAGAGGGAAAAAGAAAGACGTTAGAAGGTCTAAGCAGTGCAAACAAAATATTCCTCAAAGTTAGAACTCACCTTTTTGCGACTCATGCTTCTCCACCTTTTCATGATGTTCCCAACCGACCGCCGACTTATCAACTCGGTCCTTCTGGACGCCAAACTTTCCACCAAAGCCCGCCGAGTGGTCCTTCTGCGAGGCGTGGGCCGCGAGCTTCTCGTGGTAGTCGAAGCCGACGGCGGAGGCGTCCTGGCGGTCCGTTTGCACGCCAAACTGCCCGCCGAAACCTTTCTTCAGGTCCGTCTGCGACTCGTGAGCCGTCTTCTCCTTCACGACGCTGTCCTCGGCGTGGACGTCGGTGCGGAGTTGGTCGAGACTGGAAGAGGAGGAAAAAATTGGGATTTAGAAATTGAGGAAAGGAATTTCGAAATTTCGAAAATCACTTACTCAATGGCCGCCGCCGAGCGCCCCGAGCCGGACACTGTCTTGGAGCCCCAGCGGCTGTCCGCCTCGCTGACGTCGTTCTAAATGGGCGGGAAAAAAGGGTTGAAAAAATTTGTTCAAAGGTCTTTCAAAGCCTATCAAGTTCAAAAAAGGGTTCGACTTACCACAAAATCCGGATCAGTGTCCCAGTTGTCGTCGTCGTCGTCATCACCTCCTTTGGACTTGAGAGCTTCCGGTTTGACGTACTGTGCACTTCGCCACATCTTCTTTTTCTATTTATAAAATCTTCTTTTTCTTCTTCAATAAAATCACAATAGAACAAACTAAAAAGCTACTGCTGCTGCTGCTGCTTTCCTGGCAACAACAAAAGAGGACTACTCATCCGGCGGCGGCGGCAAATAAAAGTTGCTGACTGGCTGGCGGTGCAATAGCATAGAAAGGGAAAAACGATAGTAATCAGTTTGACACGCCTAATTGTCAATGCGCGCAGTGGCAGAAGTTGTTGTTTGTATGTAAACAGAGACAACTCCGATTTCTAGGTTGTACAGAAGCTGCTGCTGTACAGCAGCAGGGCTTATCAGTTCTTGATAAGGGGGTGATGGTGATGATATTGGTGATCACAGGTGTCCACCGCCGAGGTGATGAGGGTGACGGCGAGAAAGAAAGTGCATCGTCGGCGACGTCAGATTTTTTTTTGTTTTTGATGCAGCAGCAGAGTGGCGTCTGTTTTCACTCGCCGCCGCTGCTGCGCCCTTTGCAGTGGAAATCGGCGGCGGCTGATCACATGTTTTGGTTTTTTGCCGATTTGTTGATCTGCACCAAAAAACATTGAGGACATTTTCTCAGACCGATTATCTTCTAAATTATCTTGTTCTTCTTCTTCTGCTCCAGGGAGAGCTTGAAAATCACCATGAACTACCGGGGCGGACTCAGCCTTTACTGCCGGCTACAGCAGCAGCTGATGCTCTGGCAGCGGTCTTCGGCTTCGGCGGCAGCAAATTCGTCAACAACAATGTCATCATCCTCGTCGATCTTCAGCCGTCACCTTTCATCCACCTCCTCTTCTTCTTCTTCCTCTTCATCGCCGAACCTCGACCTGGACCTCTTCGAGAAGCGAGAGAGCGAGGACTTTCCTGTGCTGAACATTCTTCCCTACAGTCGGACGCGGCGAGAGGCGAGGACCTTCTACAAGCCTGATGTAAGCTTTCCCATTTCGAACTTGCTGTTTCTATTTCTAATCTCTCCCCATTTTCCTCATTTTAGATGATCAGCCCTCGGTACAAGCGCATGGCCGTCAACCAGGACTGGGCCAGCGCCTGGCCGGCAGCTCGGACCTTTCACCCCGCCTCAGTCCCACTTCCACTTCACATGAGCTACGTCGACGACCTGAAGATGAACTCGCCGCTGCCGAAGTTCAACAACCCCGAGCTGCTGAAGATCCCCAACTTCCTCCACCTGACGCCGCCGGCCGTCAAGCGGCAGTGCGAGGCGCTGAAGAAGTTCTGCACCGCCTGGCCGGAAGCTCTAAAAACGGACGAGGACCTTGATCGACACTTTCCCGTCTCGGTCACCACGAAGGACTTTGTCTTCTCGGCCGCTTCGCTTCGCTGGCCCGAGGCTCGGGTCGTCGAGTTGAAGATCAAATTAGCTGATCTAAAATTGGACGATCACGCCTCGGATAAGATGAAGCGCCTCCTCCGCCACCGATATGATCCGCAGACGGACCTGATCACCCTCAGGACGGACAGCTGTCCGCTGCGGGCGCAGAACCTCGAGTACGGGCAGTACCTCCTGACGGCGCTCTACTTTGAGTCCTGGGTAAGTGATTTCGAAAATTTCGATTTCGAAATTGCGTTCTATTTTAACTCCTCCTCTTTTTCCCCCCACCCACCAGAAAACCGAGCCCTGGGAGGCGGAGAAGGCGTACAGCGACTGGGAGCGCTACTTCTGGGAGAAGAGCCCCTCAAAACAATCGATCAGCGAGTACCTGCAGAAGGCCAATCCAGCGGCCTTTCCCAATGAGAAGGCCATTCTGGGCAGCGAGCCGGTGCAGCGGTACGCCCGAGCCGTCGAGGACATGGTCAATCGGGCGCAGTCGGCGCCCGTCCTGGGCGCCTACAAGGAGAGCGTCCTCAAGTTGCTCTTTTGAGTTCATCAAAAGCCTCTTTACTTTACTTTAGTGTACGTACTCTATAGGAAAACAGAAATAAGACGACGTTTGTACAGCTTCATCGAATCTAGATTTGTGGATTAAGGGAATCGAGGTAAGTCCCATTGTTCTATTCTCTTTTCACCGGAATCTCTCGGTCCCCTTTGGCGGCGGCTGTTTCGACCTTTTGCGGAAGAGGGGCATCAATCACTAGTCGACCGTCTTCTTTCAACACCGAGCGAACCTTTTCCGCGTCAGCTTCCGCCGGAAGCGAGTACTGGTAGCTGAATTCTCGGCTCTGTTTGACGCTGCTGCCACCGTCTTCTTTGATTTCGCATTTTGCGCTGATGAGAACTTCATTGTTTTTTACGGTGACTTTGATGTTTTCCGGCTTGAAGTTGTGGAGAGGCTGCTCAAGGTCGAGTTCCAGGCGGTGGACGCGTTCACCCGTGGGCAGCTTTGCCTCGAAGGGTTCCGGAAGAAGCGAAGGTGATAATTTTCGAAAAAATGACGAAGAGTTGTGAGGCCATCGCCAGAAGCTGTTGGCTGTGGAGCGCTCAAAGTCGCGGATGAGGCGGTCAAAGTGACGGTTTACTGGTTTAAAAAAGTGAGGTTATTTTGGCTGATAAGTTCCTTGATAAGAGAGGAGAGGACCCTATGCTTACCATCAACCGGAACCACGTGATACCGGTGGCCCCAGTAGTTTCGCTTGGGAACGGAGCTGATGCTATTGTTTGCTTTCTGAAGTGCCTGTCGAACTGCAGGTCTAGAGGCTGCTGCTGAGGTGATTCGTTGCATGTAGGCCATTTTTTTTTGGTGGTGGTGATTTAGGAGTTGTTGAAAAATGAGAAAAAAGATTTTGGTTTTTGAAGTGCGCACTGCTTTTAAAGGTGCTCAGATTGTGCACTGTGCAGTGCACAATGTGCAGCACTAGCACTGGCACTAGTGCGCCTGATGCAATCCAGAGTGCAGTGCCTGAAATGCCGCTTTCACTGCGCCTGTGCTACTGCTGTTGTTGCTGTTGTAATTGGAAGGGATGCTACTGAAGAGAATGTTCTTCTGCGAGAATTTTTTTTTGAAAAAAATGATTTTTGTTTAAAATGTTACAAATTTGATCAGTCGAGTGCAGCACTAATTTGTGCGTCAATTTGTGCATCAATTTGACTGCAGTGCAGTGCTCCGGTGCAATTCAATCTCTCGGTGCAAGGCATCAGTGCCCAATTATGCCCATTATCATAATATCAATCTCACTTTCTGTTGCCTTTTGTCTTTTTCTGAAGCTACTGCTGCTGCTGCTGTTCGGCAATGGTTTTGACCTCTCTCAAAAGTCTTTTTCCGCCACTTGTCCGTTGCCCTTGGTGTGTGACATCCTCGTCACTGCTTACCATCATCTTCATCTGCTTAATCTTTTCCCGTTTTCATTCCCACCACCACCGCCACTACCGACTACTCGACCGGTCACACCAGTGCTGATCAAAAGTGGTAGGGACAACTTTTGGCTAAGCCGCCGATGCTGCTGCTGCTGCTAAGCCGTCGGACACAGTCGTTCGTTCTTTTAACGCAAATTGCGTGATTGAATCTCCAAAAGGTTTTGATACTACTAGTGCTAAATCTTGCATTGAGCACTGAGCACTAGGCACAAAATTTATGTGACTTTCAAACTGTCAGCCTTTTGCACATTTTTATTCTCCTTTGCTTGCACCAAACTTGAGCACTGCCATTGACATTTTTCTTTTAGAGTGAAAGTTGATGATTTGGACTAATGAGTGCAAGGGCTTTATCAAGAGTGAAATAAATAGGAAAATAAGCACGGAAGGGAAAAATTGAAGATAATGTCTTTATCATCTGTACACTTTGCACATTTATGAGAAATAAATTTTTTTCTTTCCGGTGCCAAAGGGGCTAGCAAGTGCCGTTGTGCCATTGTTTTGGAGATCTCCAGTGTTTTCATAAGCAGACTGCCTCTTCATTATCACCGACCCAAAGATTGCTTAATTTGTTATTGTGTATTGGCCACTTAGTGCCGCATCAATATTAATATTATTACCAATTATGCCATAATCGATTGCTCGAGCTCTGTTTTTCCTCCTCATTCTTTCCCCCACTGAAACAAAATGAAAAATTGAGTTGTTGTGAAGAAGGTCGGTCGATCAGCCCAGTCTACAGTGAGTGATTGGCCATAAGAAAGTCACAGTTACACTGCAAAGTACTGTAAAACAGTTGCCCACTCGGTCACGATTACCGCTGACTACTAACTAAAGATGGTCGCCAGCACCACTTCTCAATCTTCAACTTACTACTGCGATTAATCTGACAGCTAATTGTGATCATCGTCGCAAAACTCTAAGATGCTGAAACTGAGATATCCTTTGACCAGTACAGCACACAAAAATGTAGACACTACTGACTTCCTCGTGATTGCCCAGTTTGGAAATAGATTGAGCAGCAGCAAAAACAGTGTCAACTGACGCAACTTGGAACTTTGAAATTGAGATTGTGATCGTTATGCTACAAATGAAGTGAGTTTCAGCATCATCATCATCAGCATCATCAGGTGAGCACTTACAAAAGTGGACAACTACTTCTGCTCACGTACTTTGGCTGCTGCTGCTGCTGGGACACCGATGCCACCTCACTTCCGCACTTTGATATCACACAGCGGTGGTGGTGGTGGTAGACACACTTGTCGATATCGTCTCAAATCTGCTGCCGCATCAAGCTTTTTTGCGTTTACTAACTGAACCGTTTTGTCAGCACGTTTAATACTGCTGCTTCTTCACTTCTTCACTAAGCCTCAGCCGAAGGCCATGGTCCGCGCGTAGCGTTTTGTCTGTCCGTCCTCCACGAGCACCTCAACAGACTACTTTGTGAGATTTCATCCGCAGACTACTAAACAGGTCTCTGCGCGATGCATCCGTCCGTCCGCAGATGATTTTCCCTCGCTACGGTAAATGCAGCGATGAAGACCGCCGTTGAAGGAAAGTGAAAGCGCATCATTTCGCTTAAGGGCACCACCATCATCATCCGTATCACCTGGCATCACTCGGCGGTGATGGTGGTGATCACTTAGAGCAGACACTGTGCAGGTACGTGAAAGGGAAAGGAAGAGGAGAGGGAGATACTCGGCTGACCCCAAATTGAGCAGTGGTGTAACACGGACACAGTGTGTTCGGGTGCAGTCTAATTGGACGACGATGTCCCGTCCTCCTCTTCTTCATTTCCCCTCTGTTGCAACACATCGTTCACCGCCGGTCTCTTTTTTTCTACTGTATTTACCTGTTGTCTGTTATCCTCTTCTTTTTCTTCTCACATTCACTCTCGATTTTTCTCTCTCTCTCTCTCTCTCTCTCTCTCTTTTATTCATTACTGACCATTACGCTTTACTTTCACTTTCTCTCTCTCTCTCTCTCTCTCTCTCTCTCTCTCT
>JAALOO010001382.1_pt1 | contig 16647 bp, 9 predicted proteins | sample 7257641 | NCBI WGS metagenome assembly JAALOO01 (sample SAMN14085613, study PRJNA598686) | mite metagenome | biome: ENVO:01001000; feature: ENVO:01001002; material: ENVO:01001226; isolation source: single female mite from University of Michigan culture on fish food culture... ...
GTGAGAGTGAGAGTGAGAGTGAGAGAGAGAGAGAGAGAGAGAGAGAGAGAGAGAGCTGTCTGCTGAACACAGAGAGGGCGACAGTGAAGGCAGCAGCAGCAGCAGCATTTGTGGCGATCAGCAGAGTCTGCAAAGTGAGTCAGTGAGCGAAGTGACACTGGCGCTGGGAGTGATTCGCGCGCTCGCAAGTGATCGAACTCGCAGAGGGAGCCAGCCAGCCCGAACACTGCCAGCAGCTGAAACCCGGTCATTGGACCATTCCATGCCATACCATACCATAGCAATCCATACGACCAGCCGCAGCAGCAGCACCTCTTTCATCCGGTCATCTCTGTCCACTCGTGCTCCACTTTCGACGTGTAATATCTTCGTCATATTACAGTGCATTTAGAAGCCATCTGACCATCCAAGTGACAGTTTCCAGTGGTTTTAGCCAAGTAAGTGAGTCTGTGTTTGTGTGTGTGTGTTTGTTGTGTTTGTCAGTGCCAATGTCTGCTTGCCGATTGCTAGCAAGCAATTCACATTTCATCACTGCTTATTGCTCATCTACCAGCACCACCAACACCAACACACCCATCGGAACTGCATCGTAGCCTAAACAGTGCTTGTGTTTGACCCATTCCACCCAACTGGAGGACGCAATCTATCGAGGGCATGTAAGCAATTATCACCATTTAGATCTTTCTGCAACTGACCGAACCGTGTGAAACAGTGCTGCTGACCAGTGTGATACAATTTTATTAGTCACCTAATTTTAGAAGTTAGTTACATCTACCTAACTAATTTTGTATTGCTAATTAAGTTTTTAAAGTTAAATTACATCCAAGATATTGTTTTCAAACAATGATTTCTGCACATTTTCATACATTTGTAAACAAATACTCGTTTACCTTATTTTAAATTTGTTGTCTATGATTACAAAAAATTAATTTTTTATCAATTAGTTTCTCATCGATTTGTTTTTAATGTTGTTGTTGCTACTGCTCAATTAAAATTATGCTAAAATGTTTACAACTTAAACAAAACACAACTACAATTTGGTTCAGTTCCCATACCCAGTAATTTTTTTAAATTTTTACTATCAACTTAATTTTAAAACTTGTATAGTGTCTCGAGTTTGTGTTTCCTTACTGCAGTTTTGTCTGCACCAGCCATTTTTGCCTATTTATCTAATGCTAGTCACCATTATGTAGTCATTATCACTTATACTAAATAATTGACGCCAGGGCTGTGTAGTTGTGTCAGTCGATCACTCGTGCACCAGCTTTCTGTCTGTCTGCACTAACCACAAATCACTCACCTTTTTTCTCCGTAGATTCAGTGCAATAAATAGAATTCTACAAAAGCACCACTAACAACCAGTACTATCATTATCAGCATCAGCTTTGCTATTATTGATAAAAATCACTTAGTGGCCTACCTATTCTAGTTCTAATATTGTTTAGCAACAATTAAAAAGATCTTTAAAAATGCAAAAGGGTAAAGTATTTACATCTTGCATTGCTTTCAAATACTATCAAAAAGTGTCGCTGTTAACTTACTGACAAAAAAACGGAAAGTGGCATTTGAAAAGATTTTGTTGCATTTGTAAATGAGCATTCTAATTCGAGTTTTATGCAAACTTTCTTTGACTAAATGGCTGTTCGGGTTACGTTTTTTTGTTGGCAACTTTGAAACTCTTGACACGACATAAACTTACTAGTGTAGAAAAGTTTCAAAAACTGCAATCTGTCTGGTTTGCAGTTTTATTTTAAAAGTTCATTAGGCTATATATTGTTAACATTTCCTTAGTAACACTACGCTAATGATTGCAAATGATCATTTACTGCAGTATGATCATTTGTTTGAATAACAATGATAAATAAAAAAATAAACAGTTTAGGCTAAACTATACAAATTTTTTAGTTTGTAGTTTTTTTACTAAGAATACTCATTTTAACTAAGAATACTCATACTACTAAACTTTAAACTTCTGAATTTTTTTTAGCAGTTGGCTTCTCTGCACTGCAATACTCTAGCACAGTTTTTGTCAACTACAGTAAAAGGTTTTTCTGACTACTGTTAAACTAAACTGTTCGCAATACATGCTGTTATTGTTTTAGAATGTACTGGTCAATAGGTTTTTATCAGTTTATTGACTATCTCAGTTATCTTACAATAAATGAGCAAACTTTTTAAAAATTTAGTAGTACGGTGAAAAAGATATCAATCCGACTGCAGCATTAAGTGACTATTAGCCGCACCCGATTGTTATTTAAATTTAACAAACATACATATGAGTAGAAATGCAAAATAAAAAACACACGCTATGTTAAAATTTATGTGACACAAATGTTTTTTCACTAGAGAAAAATTATCTTGATAGTGTTGTGGTTGTTGTGCTATAAAAATTAAAAAACAACCTAATTTTTAAATGAACAATTTTAAATTTAGAGTGAGTATAAAAATTTCCTAGCAACCAAGCGTAAAATATCAAATATAACAAAAAACAGTTGTTAAAAAATTTTACTTTTAAGTTGTAAATGATAATAACCGTTAGTTCTCTCTAATAGTTTTTTAAATTAATTTAATATCAAGATTGTTATATAAGAATTGTTATTAAAAGTTAATTTTGTAATATCCGCAATTAAATTTGCCTTTTTTATAACTAAAATTTTTAGTTAAAAACAGAAAAAACTATAAATTTAAAAATTACACAAAACGATAAAAAACATTTAATCAATTTTAAAAAAATTACTGTCAATTTTCAAAGTATTTGCCAGTTTGCCGTTTGATCTTTTAAAATGCCAAAATTCTTTTAATTGAATTAATTCAGCAGCACAATAAACATTGGCGAAATTCCTTAAAAACTGATTTTGGCAAAACAGTCTTTTTTTAACGTTGCATTTTCATTTATCATTTTTTGCTTGTTTATATTGGCATGCAAACGCAACGGTTTGAAGTGAAGAGTACGCTACTGTTCTTGCTACTGCTGTCGTTTCGTCGAAAACGAATTTAATTTAGTTCAGCAAGTTTTCAGTAGTGTACGTTGTTTGACAAATAAATAGTCGGCAAACAGACTGCCGAGGGTTGATCAACGCACAGACCGACAGACAGACAGAAAGACAGTGAAAAGTTTGTAAGCCCACGCGGGGACAATTTTGGGTGATGAAAAGGCGGAAAAAAGAAAATTGTTCATCATCAGCAAAAGCCGCACTTTGTGTGTGCGTCAACTGCACTTATCAGAGCCGAGTGGGCAGAGCGAGCGATTCAATTTGCCTGCTTCACTGTTCAAATTTTCATCTCCAGGCGTCCGCTTTACCTAATAAAACTCACCTCAATTCAATTTTTTTCGGCTTCTTTTTTGCCTTTCTTGCAGATTTCGTACTGCCGGAAACGGTAAAAGCATCGCCGAGTTTTAAGTAGCTACCGCATTTTCTTTTTTTCTCTCTCTTTCTCGGTGACTGTTGCGCCATTGGCCACTCTTCACTTTCTGTGTGTTTGTGTGTGGTGCAGTTTCATTATTGGCGGTTACATTCCACTTAAAAACTAGTGGGCGCCAGAGATAGCAGTGAGACCGATAGCAACAGTAACACTAGTAAGGAAGAAGAAAGGAGAGTTGGGGGAAAAAGAAAAAGAGTGCACAGTGATCACGCAAACAGACAATTACCATTTGGCCGCACCGTTACTGTACAAGTGAAAATACAATTCCGTCTTTGTTCATGCATTTTTCAGTGCATTTTCTTAACAGTTGTATTAGCAGCAGCAACAGCAACAGCAGCAGCGCCGATTCTGCTGGCGATTCTATAACGGCGCATTTAGAGTGCTGCAAATCAGTGCAGTTGTAGTGAAACAAAAAAACACAAAAACAAAGACTCAGCCACTCGGGCACACTGTCGTCCACTGTGGTCCATTTCGGTAGACCTAAAAGCACTGAAGTGGGCTGAAACATACGCACACTAGACAAAACACTTACTTTAGCAGAACAGCAGCAACAGCAGCAGTAAAAGCACTAGGTGTCCCATCTCAATCGATCTGATCTTCACTTTAATTCTGCCTGACTAGCAGAAACTTTTGCAACATGCCTGCATGGACGACAAAAAGAGCGACAGCAACATCAGCAACATCAGTAACAGCAGCAACAGCAGCAGCAATCGATCCTGTTGGGGATAATTAGCTAACGAGGCAATTTAGATTACCACTGCTTACTTCCATTGTCCGCCGCTCTGTTTGCTTTCTCTCTGCTTTATTTTTTTCTTTTTTCTTTCTATCGTTCTCTGTCTGATCTGTCCGTTCTCTGTTCGTCCGTGCACTGATGCTGCCTAAGCTTACTGCGACTTACTAAGACTGTCTTTACCTACCTTGCCCCCTTAGTGCTACGATTTCCCACTACACTACAATCTCCCAGCAGACTAGACTGCCAGCAGCAGCAACTAGCTAACAGCTGACTTGCTCCCTCTCTCTCCCTCTCCCTCTCCCTCTCGCTCGTTACTGAGGCTCGCCAATTAGAGTGTCCGTGCCACTGCGGCATCACTGCCTGCCTGCCTGCCGACCTGTCTGCCTGTCCACTGCATAGTACTCACTGAAAATTGTGGGACACAATGTACGGCGGCGGAGGGGGCGGCGGTGGTAGTGGTATGGGCAGTGGGGGCAGCATGTCCGGCATGATCGGTGGTGGGGCAGGAGGAGGAGGAGGAATGGGTGACCCGATGATGGGCGGAGTCGGAGGGCACCACCACCCCCTCCACCAGCAGCCGGGCATGGGCTTCGGAGTGAGCAGCGGCGGCGGAGGAGGAGGAGGAGGAGGAGGCGTGGGCAGTAGCGGTCGGTCACGGTCACTGCGTCGGCAGATGGGTAGCGAGCAGATGATGGCCCCAGGCCCCTACGGGCCGGGGGGCTCTCCCGCCTCAAAGGCAGCCACTTCCTCTTCTTACCTGAACTCACTCTCGCAGCCAGCCTCGGCGCGTGGCAGCCCACTTGGACTTGGGAGAGCAGGCGGCGGAGGCATTGGCGGCCCCCTCCTCTCGCCCACCAGCGGACGGCCACTGCAGCAACACCACCCGCACCACCTGTCCCACCGAGTGGGCGGTCCCGGGGGTCGTGGGCACGTGGGCACGGCCTATGGCGTCAGTCGCTCCAGCAACAACTCACCACTGACGCTGCCCATGGAGCACCTGCCGACGTCGCTCAGCACCAGCTCCGCCTACGGACACGGCGGCGGCTTCCCAGGCGGCGGCACCGGCGCCTCCGCCTACTACGACGACCTGGGCAGTCCGGGGATGGCGGCCATGGACGGCGGCCTGGGACCGGGCGGCGGAGGACGGGGACCGATGCACCGCATGGGACGACGGCCGCCGTTGCGCAGCTACCACTCCATCGAGCGGGAGCCCGGCTACCGAGATCGCTCCTTTGACCGGATGGACTCGCTCAATGCGCGCGCCGCTGCCGGCGGCCACCTGAGCCGGGCGCGAGATCGCTCCTTGGACCGCGCCCTCTACGCCAGCCGCGACGACCCAATGCAAGGCAGTTATGGTGGACCACTGCGCGACCGCGATGGCGCCCTCCTCGACGACCCGGCGCTGGGCGTCGGTGGCCCGTACGGCGGTCGTGGTGACCCGCTGGTGGGCGGCCATGTCGGTCGGCACATGGGCCCCGGTCCGGGCCTCGGTCCCGGCGGCGGCGGCCTGGTGGGGGACCCTCGTGGCGGGCCCTACGGCGGCTCTGGCGGCATCGGCGGCGGCGGCATGGGCGGTCGCATGGGCGCCGTCAATGACAACTTCGTCATGGAGCTGCAGGCGCGCCTGAACGACCTGCAGAATCAGTTCAGCAGCGTCAAGCGGGAGCTGGACGCCACCACGCAGAAGCTGGGCTCCAGCATGCACAGCATCAAGACCTTCTGGAGTCCGGAGCTGAAGAAGGAGCGGGCGCTGCGCAAAGAGGAGGCGGCCAAGTATGCGCTCATCAATGACCAGCTAAAGATACTCCGCTCGGAGAATCAGGTACAGTCTAACTTTGTTCTTTTTACCCTACTTGAACTGATTGTTATTCCAATTACCCCATTTTCAATAGAAACAATCAGCCCTAATTCGGCAGCTAGAGGAGGAGCTGCGCATCACTAACATGCGCAACCCTGACCAGGACGTGCAGCAGCACCTTGATTCACTGTACTCCGAAAAGGAGCACATGTCCAAGGAGATTTACCTACTGCGTGAAACTAACAAGGTAAACTGTTGTGCTTGCCAAATTTTTTAAGTAGTTTGCTAGAAACTTACTTTTTTACCACACACAAAAAACAGGAACTAGAGTTGCGCATTGAGACGCAAAAGCAGACGCTGGCAGCTCGCGATGACAGCATCAAGAAGCTGATGGAGATGCTGCAGAACAAGGGCATCGGCAGTAAGATGATGGAAGAGGAACGCATCGAGTACGAACGTATGCGCACTCGAAACATCGAACTAGAGACACGCCAGCGACACATCGACAGCATTCTCGAGATTAAGGAGAAGGAGCTGTTGAAGGTAAGTGCACCTGTCCTTTAGAATACCAGTGTTTTAAGTAGCACCTGATTGCACAATGGCACTCATTACTATCCTGTGTGTCTGCTTGCAGATGGAAGAGCTGAAGATGGAGTTGAACAAACGGGACCAGGAACTGCTGGCAGTGGGCGCCAAGATGAAGACTCTTGAGGAGCAGCACCAGGACTACCAGCGACACATTTCCGTTCTGAAGGAGTCTCTAGTGGCCAAGGAAGAGCACTACAACATGCTCCAGGCAGACGTAAGTGACACACTCTTTCTTTCTGTCTTTAAAAAACTTTAATTGCTTGCACTTTAAACTTTGGATTAAACTTTTCACACTAAACTGTACCACTTGTTTACTGTTGACATCACAGATTGAAGAGCTACGCTCTAGACTGGAGGAGAAAAACAAGCTAATTGAAAAACGCACTCACCAGTCAATGATGAGCTCACAGGACAAGAACAAACTGAACCTGGAAATGCAGGAGCTGCGCGATCACATTGACATTAAAGATCGAAAGATTAACGTCCTCCAACGAAAGGTAAGTTGCAGTGTTAGAGAGAAACTGGAGAAAAAGTGTTTGATAAAATGTTAACATTTAAAACACAACACACACTTTTTGTGTGACCCCAAAACAAAAAAAACAGATCGACAACCTCGAGGAGCTGCTGAAGGAGAAGGACAACCAGGTGGACGTGGTGCGCGCCCGACTGAACGCCTTCCAGGCGCACCACTCTACCTCAGAGGGCGCCATGACCAGTCTGGAGGACGCCATCAACGACAAGGACAAGCAGATACAGCAAATTCGGGAGCAGCGAGACCGAGCTGAGCAGGAGCGCAACGAGGAACGGGACATTCACGAGCGGCAGATTGCCGAGTACAAAATGAAGCTGCACTCGCTGGAAAATGACATGGAAAAGCTCAGAGTAAGTGTTATTGTGCTATCTAGTAAAAGCTGTTGTTGGTGTTGGGCTTATCTTCCACGCATCCACTGAGCCTTATCACCTAATCATCGATTTGGTTTGTCAACTTTTCTTTGCTTTCATTTCCCCACTACCTTTTAGATTCGCCTTGACAAGGTGGCCGCGGAGAAGGACCGCCTGGAGATGAAGCTGGAGAACTCGCAGTCGGAGCTGGGCAAGAACAAGGCGGAGCTGGACAAGCTGCAGACCGACTCGTGGCGCGTGCCCACCGAGCTGGAGCGCCTGAAGAGCGACAACGCCCGCTACATCCTGGAGAATGACCGCCTGAGGGAGCAGCTGGACCGAAGCAAAGGCGAACACGGCGGAACAGTTGGCCCTCGTGAGCCCTGGGAGCGGGACCGCGGGGGCGGCGGCGAGTGGGACCGGGAGCGCGAGCTGGGCGCCGGTTCCAAGACCAGTGGCTACTTCAGCAGCGCCTCCATCAAGTCGCAGGAGGAAATTGACCGGCTGAATGAGAAGCTGGAGAAGTGCCAGCAGGAGCTCCGGCGGGCGCAGGCGGAGATGCGCATGAACCAGGCGGACCAGGACCGGGCAAGGGCAGAGCAGGAGGCGTTGCAGGAGAAACTGGAACGCTCGCAAGGGGAGATCTACCGCCTGAAGGCGAAGCTGGAGAATGCCCTCACTGAACGGGAAAATTTGCAGGAGGAGTATGAGCGGGTGCAGTCGACGGTGACCCGGGCGCAGCTGGAGAAGGAAAGCGCCCTCGCCGACGTGGAGAAGACAAAGCAGGACAGCGAGCGAATGCACTCGCAGCTGGTTAAGCTGCAGATGACCAATGAGAAGACGCAAATTGCCCTGGACAAGGTCCAGGTGGACTTTGACCACCTCCATGAGAAATACGAGAAGCTGCAGGCGGAGTGGCGCAAACTGGCGCCGGAGAAGGAGCGCTACCTGGCGGAGATTGAGGCGCTGAACGGACAGCTGAACGCAGCCCAGGGACAGGTGGCGCGTGCGCAGGCGGAGCGCGAGGCGGCGATGATGGAGGTGGAGAAGGCGAAGGAACGTATTGAGCGAGGCGCCTCCCAGGCCCGGGCAATTCAAAAGGAGAAGGAAAACGTCCTGCAGGAGGTGGCCAACCAGAAGGAGCGACTAGAAGCGCAACAGGTGGCAATGAACAAGATGCACAAGGAGAAGGAGAACTTGCACGCAGACGTCGACGTCCTGCGAGAGCGCTACGACAAGGCGCAGAAAACGATTGAGAAAATGAAGCACGAGTTTGAGTCACGAGACGGCGAGGTGCGCGCCATTCGCGAAAAGATGGAAAAAACCGCCCACCAGGCGGCGAAGCTGAACGAGGACAAGGAGATGCTCCGCGTGGAGAATGAGGTGCTGATGGAGAAGATCGACCGCATGCAGGCGGACTTCATGAAGGTGCAGGCAAAGATGGACTCACACCAGACGGAGACGGAACGGCTGCAGATTGAGCTGGAGAAGGCGCAGAACATCGCCAGCAAGGCGAAGGAGGACCAGAAGCGGGCGCAGGACGAGTTTGAAGGGCTGCAGGACATCTACGCACGGACCAACTCCAAGTTCATCAAGTGCAAGGACTCCGAGGAGAAGATGCGCACCGAGCTGGAGAAATCGCTGATGGACGTGGAGGTGCTGCGGGAGCGGTACGAGAAGGCGCAGAGCGACATTCGCCGCCTGCAGATGGAGAAGGACAAGTACCAGACCGACTGCGACCGAATTGCCCACGAGCTGGAGCGCATTCACTCGCAGCGGGCCAGCTCGATGTCGACGCACGAGAAGACGCAGGAGGAGATGCAGCGGCTGCACATTGAGCTGGAGAAGATGTACGAGAAGTCGGAAAAGTCGCTGGCGGAGCTCCGCAAGACGCAGACGGAGAAGGAACGGGTCATCATGGAGAAAGAGACGTTGCAGGCGGAGCTGGAGCGCGTCCAGTCGCAGGTGATCAAGTACCAGGGGGCGGCGGACAAGACGCAGCTGGACTTTGAGCGGTACCGCATTGACTTTGAGAAGGTGAAAGACCGCTATGAGAAGGCGAAGCTGGAGCTGGAACGGCTGTCGGTGGAGAAGGACCGCTACTACAAGGACGCCCAGCGGCTGCAGGCGGAGCTGGAGCGGAGCCGCTTGGAGCGCCTCTCCTCCGCCCAGCTGGAAACGCAGGCGCATGAGATCAAGACGCTGTACGTGGAGCTGGAGAAGACCCGAGAACGCTATGAAAACGCCCGCACCGAGCTGGGCCGCCTGCAGGAGTGCCGCCAGCAGCAGGAGCTCGATGTGGAGTCGCTGAAGCGGGAGCTGGACGCCAGCCGCATGCGACTGGAGCGCAACCGAACCTCTGAGGAGAAGCAGAAGGCGGAGATTGAGAAGGCGATGATTGAGTTTGAGAAGATTCGCGACAAGATGGAGCGAAACACCGTAGAGTTGCAGAAGGTCACCAAGGAGCGGGACCAGCTGGCGGTGGAGGTGAAGCAGCTGACGATGCGCATCAAGGCAGGCGGGGCTGGTGGTGATTCGGCACAAGCTGCACCAAATGCTGCTGCTGTGCCTGCTTCTGCCAATGCCAATGCTGCCAGTGCTGCCAGTGCAGCAGCGGCGGCGGCAGCCGTCGCCCAGGCCGAGCAGAACGCCGCCGCCCTCGCCCAGAAGTACACTGCCGAGATTGCCAAGCTGAAGCAGCACCTCAGCAAGGCGGAGACGGAGCTGCAGAAGACGCACTCGGAGAATCAGCGCATGCAGATGGAGATTGAAAGCCTCAAACAGGAAAGCATGGAGCTGCAGAGCTTCGTTGAGAAGCTGCAAAGTACCGTTCAGGAGCGGGACAAGCAGGTGTCGGCGGCGAACAAGGCTGCAGCGGCTGCGACGGCGGCCGCTGCAGCGAATGCCAGCGCAAATGCTCCAAATGCCGCGGCAGTTGCGGTTGCTCCTGTTCCAGTTCCGGCTGCCACCGCTGCAGGCCCTAACCAGCAACAACAGCAGAAGACGATTGAGCAGCAACAGGCGCGCATCAGCCAACTGACGGAGGAGATCAAGTCGCTGGCAAAGAAGATTGAGCTGGCCGACCAGGAGATGAAGAAGCGAAATGACGAACGCGACCGCCTCCGCTACGAGCTGGAGGAGCTGTCGCAGGTGTACGAGAAGGTAGTGAAGGCGCAGCAGGAGCAGTCGGCGGCGCTGGCGCAGTCCAACCGCGCGGACGCCCAGTCGGCGGCGGCCAATGAGCAGCGGGTGGCCAAACTGAGCGCCGAGCTGATCAAGTTCGACAAGCAGATCAAGGCGGCGGAGGCGGAAAATAAGGAGCTGCGAGCGAAGCTGGAGCTCTCGCTGCAGGCCATCAACAAGCTGCAAAGCCAGCTGACGGAGACACAGCAGCAGAATCAGCAGCTGCAGCAACAGCAGCAGCAACAGCAGCAACAGCAAGCAAATCAACCGAACCAGCCAAATCAACCGCAAGCAAATCAGGCCCAGCAAGCAGCAGCACCTAACAAACAGCAGCAACCAGGGCCACCACAGGGCCCAGCAGCACCAGCCTCTGCTGCTCCAGTTCCTGCTGCCCCTGCAACAGCAGCCACTGCAGCTGATGTGAGCAAGCTGACGGAGGAGAACAGCGCCCTGAAGGCGCAACTGACCCAACTGCAGCAGGTCACAGTTCAACTGCAACAGCAGGCGACAGCCGTGGCCGCCGGCCAGAACCAGGGCCAGGCGAAGCTGACGGAAGAGGTAAACCGATTACGCGCAGAGCTGGAGCGACAGCGATCGGAGAATAAAAAGTGGACGCAGGAGGCGGACCAGCTGAGGAAGCAGTTGGAGAGGTTGCAGAGTGAAAACAAGGGCTTCGATGTGGAGCGGGAGCGCTTCCAGAGTCAGCTGGAAAAGCTGGTCGGCGAGTTGAGCACCCGGGAGGTAAGTAGCTTTGCAGGAGGTAGTAGTTTTTTTTCGGGTATGCTAAAATACTTTTTTTTGGGCTGACACTTTACAGAAAGAACTACAGGCCCTTAAGCAAGAGGCGGCGGCAACTAAAGCCAAACTGCAACAGCAGCAGGCGCAACAACAGCAGTCCACCACGCAGAACACGGCCGACTTTGAGAAGCTGAAAAAGCAGCTAGACGAGCAGAGCAATCTTCTGAAGGAGCGTGAAGCGGCGATGAAGAAGCGACAGCTCGAGGTAGATCAGATGGAGGTTCAGCTGCAGAACGCCCTGAAGCAGGCCAACTCGGCATCGGCCGCCAACAACACCGCAGCAACGGCCGAAGTGGAGAAGCTTCGAAAGCGCGTCGAAGCGCTGGAGAAGGAGAAGTCCGCCCTGGCACTTGATCTGGTGAAGAGCAAGGAGGAGTGCAAGGCCATTCAGGCCGAACTGGAGCGACTGCTGAAGATTATGTCCACGCTAGAGGACGAGAAATTTGCCTTGACTAAACAGATTCAGGACTTGCAAAGGTAAGGGCACTAAATCTTTAGGAGACTTTATTGCTAACTTTAATTTCTTTACAGTCACATGAAAGCAGGCCCTAGTGGAGGAGGAGGAGGACATGGCCATGGCCCACCACAAGGACCTCCATCACACCACGGGCCACCACCACATGGGCCAGCGCCGCCACATGGACCACCTCCACACGGTCCGCCCCCACATGGACCGCCCTCACACGGGCCACTAGGACCCCCTGGTCAGGGAGCACAACGCCACCCAGGACCAGGCGGAGATCAGCAAGGTGGCAGGGGCGGACCGCCGCCACCGCCCACCGGGCCCCATCCGCCGAATGCGCCGGCAGGCCACGGGTCGCCCCAGCCGCCGCCGCCGCTGCGACAGGCAGCACCGAAGCAGGGGCCTTCACAACCGCCTACACAGCAGCAGCAGCAGGGGGCACATCCGCCGGGACCGCCGTCCCAACAACAACAGCAGCAGCAGCCACATCCGCAGCAAGCACCCGGAGCGCAGCAGGCCAAACAGGCGGCCACTCAGGCGCAGGCCACCGTTAGCGTAAGTGTGTCCTTGATTGATCACCATAATGATTTGTGTTTCTTTAATTCTAATGCACTGTACCTCTTTTCTCACTTTTACTTGACACTACAGTCTGCAGCGCAAGCGGCCAGCCAGGCGGCCTCTCAGGCGGCATCCGGAGCGGCTAGTTTCTTTTCCAATTTCTTCTAATCTCTGATCACTGCATCTCCCCCTTCTCCTTCTTACTGCAACCAATCTCTTTGCCAAGCAAATCACCAGCGCTGACCGATGCGCAACGTTTTCGATGCGCATCGGTCAGCGTTGGACCAGCTCTTCAGCTCACTGCATTTCACATTACGTTAACTCGAAAAGTAACACCCCCGAACTAACTAACTCCTGCGTCGAAATGTAACTCTTTCATTGCATACTGCATATATCTTCATTCTTTTTCCCTTTCCCACATTTGCGTTAATATCTTCATGTTTGTGTGACAACTACTACCACTACTGCTAACTACAACTACTACACCTACCATGGTCATCATCACCTGCTGATCTCTCTCTCATTCTCCGAAAAGCAATTTTCATTATCATCATATCTGCTGCAGTAGAGCATCTTCTCTCCATTGACATTCCTTTTTTTCTTTCAGTTGTGTGTGTCCACCTGACCATTGCTTTCCTTCTTTCCTTCTTTTTCATTTTTTGTTTTTTTTTATAATCGTAACATATTTTACTTTTTCAATTTCATTGATTCAGTCTAACATAACAAATGTTTTTGTTTCTATCTGGTCGCATGAACTGCCCCACCACCCCCTTCCTTATTTCACACTTCCCAATCACATCTTTTTCATTCAATTCTCTCTTTCTCTCTTTTTCTTTTCTTTAAATATACTTAATAATAAAATGTTTGTAGTACACATCCATCCGTTGGAAAGCGTCCGTGATACAATACTGTACTAGTCGTAACACTACCTAGAACAGTGCAAAACCAGCCATTTCTCCCAGGCAAACACACACAAACACTAAACACCACCTACACAGAGATAACCAGTTTACCATTGCAAAAAAACTACACATTACATTTATTCCGACACTCCATGTATTGCCACTTCAGCGCCTACACACTACCACAAATCATACACACACATTTGTCTGATCACACTACAACTACTGCTACTTTTCTGTACTTCTGAACACTCTTCCTTTCCATTCTCGTACATAACTAATTCTTTTAAAACAGTACCCCACAAATCAGTTACACTACTTTGCTGCTGTCTGATTAACACCTAAGCGTGAGCATGATTTGCCCTGTGCGGTTTGTCTTCAAAATATAGCCACGGCAACTGACATGAATGTAGTGTATGCGTTTACTTAAATTTGTCAGCATTTGACTGCGGTAGTGAACACATGCAGAAATAACTACCGACGCCACTCACCATCACCTCTAATTCACAACCACCTTCATTTTCTCAATTGTGTTTTATCTACACTTCCATTCCCTTTGTCGCAATAAAAAATTTGTTTGTTGATTGTCTAAGCTAAATATTTTGAAAAATTGTTTTTGTTTTCTTTCACTTTTTAAAGTATGGTCAGTATGACAATTTAAACAACTGTTTTCAACAATTCAAATGAAAGTTTTGGAACTGTTGCTAATTTAGTCTCCTTTGCAATTCTAAATTAAAGTTAGCTTAAAATGCAGACAAAAGCAATTAAAATTAAAATTAAACTTAATGGTTAAAATGACTTAATTATACTAAACACTAGTTGGCTATTAGTATTTCACTGCTTCATAAAATTACAACAAAATTGTAGTGTTTATTAAATATTGTAAAAAAAATTTTATATTAAAACAATATTTTGCACGCTAAACAATTTATAAAAAGTAATACAGCTAATAAATTTAACTTTTAATTCTATTTTGTGAGTTATAGTAAAGTAAATTATAAAACAAAAACGCCATTTCTGTTCGTTACATCGTACAACGAAATGCAAATTCAGTAATTGCTTTTGATTAAATAACGCCAAAACAACTACAAGTTTATGTAATTAGTTTTGAACAATGTTCAATATAAAGCAATTAATGTGAAATAAAGTCATTTGTTTTGGTAATGTGCACACTTTACGATTGAATGATGTTTTGCTATAAATTTCGTAGTAACAGCAGTGCAGTAGTGCAGAAAAAGTAGTTAGTGGCATCTGATGCAGCTAACACTAAACGACATCAGTCAACCAGTTTGCCACTCAAAGATGATGGCATTCACTACATTACTTGTGCTTTTCTTCTTCAGTCTCTAGAAAATAACTGTTAAGAGCTATTTTATGATATAAACCAGCAGTTTTCTTATACTTTAGCAATTTTATTACCACAGTTATTAAAAATACTTGTTGTATTAAAAACAATTTAATCTTTGTTTAATTAATTTGATTCATTTGTGCTCTAATATATTCACATCAATTTTTAGTTTTGTATCAAACAAAATTAAAATTAAAATTTTTAGTTTAAAACAATTTTGTAAATTTTTTAAAACTTTTCAACAATTTTTATTGAAGTTTTTCAAGTAAAAATTTCAAGTGAGTTACTTTGAATTGAATTTATGCCCGTGTGAATCATTTATGTTTGCTCACTGTGAAACACGCCAACTGCAAAGTGTTTCTGTCTGTACTTGAGTAATGTGTGGTTTTCGCCCACACATTCATGCACTTCTACAAACACATTTAGTTTGCACTATTGACAAAACTGAAAGCACATTACGGGATTATAAAAGTCAGACAGCCATCATTTCATCGCCTACTACTGCCTTACGCAAATATTCACACTATAAATGTGTCTGCAAATTTTGTTAATTTATTTAAAAGTTATAAAAAAGTTGTCATAACTTGCAAATTTTAAATATTGATAGCTGATGGGCGAGCGCTGTCATCAAGTCAAGTAAGGCAACGCAATCAAAAAAAATATTTTTACTAGAAAAAACAGCAGCAGCAGTCAAGCAGTATTGACTATACAATGCATCTGCTCATTGAAAATTGTGAGTATGGCTGCTTGGTGCTGTCAATTCATCGACCGTTCTCCTGGTTTGGTTTGGTTAGTCTCAAAGGCGACCACAGAGTTTCAGCTAAAAATTTACAATCGACATTGGCCAATGAAAGGAAAATGGGAATAGAAAGAGCGAACAAGAGGAGCAACAAAAGAAGAGGAGGCAGAGGAAGAAAGGCAAAGAGAAGAAGACCACAGTGGGTGCCATGGGCTTTATGTGTGTTTAGAGCGCAATGGGCACCGATCAAAAACGGTTCTCTGCTCGGCGGTTGTTGTTTCTCTTTGATTCTGCTTTCTGAGCTATATATTTTTGTGGTGCCGGGCAATATCGGTGGCACGGAGCACCACAATGTGCACATTGAAAGTTGCACAATGTCAATGCTGTCTGTGTGTGTGTGTGGTGCATGTGTTGAGCCCTAGTAGTGAGCCATTAGGCCAGCAACCTCTTTGCTCTGATCGATTCGGGCACGCACGTCAGCGAATTGCCGGCAACTGCGGACAACGGCAGAAAAAAGAAAAGACGACAACAGCAGACTATGGTTGGAAAATGGTGGAAAAAACGAGAGAGAGAGAGATCGGCACTCGTCGGCACAATGTTGCAGTACGGCGCCAAATATAATGGCAATAATGGTGGGAAAGGACGACGGGAGGAAAAGAATGATAGAGAGAGAGAGAGAGAGAGAGAGAGAGAGATAGAGGAATGGCAGCGTCCAAGAGAAAACTAAAGAGAGGATGCAAAAAAAGGCCTCGCTGACATTGGCAATGACAGAATGCATAGTACGAATTGGCAGAACGGCAACACCGTTCTCTCATTTGGGTTGCAGGGAGAACACACACACATTTATCTATTGTCCAGCAGATGCTTCAATGACAGGGCCACCTACAATGGTGAAAGTGGTAGTGGTAGAAGCACCTAAACAAGAGAATCTTTCTTTAAACATTAAACTTTTTGTCAACTGTTTGCAGCAAATCTGATTTAACCATTAGCGCAGTTTGTAACTTTTTTTAATGCATTAGTTTGTAACTTTTCTGTTTTAATTAGTTTTTAAAGTTTTGTAAGGCTTGTTCAGCTGCGGCAGTGAAACTGAAAAAAATCTGCAAGCTCTTCTTTTGCAGGTTTTTACTTTTGTGACTTTTAGCATTGCACACACACAGACTGTTCGATTGAATCTCATCAATAGAGAGAGAGAGAGAGAGAGAGAGAGAGAGAGAGAGAGAGAGAGAGAGAGA